>Ga0208793_1000649_pt1 | contig 22500 bp, 25 predicted proteins | sample 17_taG_FD_184092 | JGI IMG/M metagenome (GOLD analysis project Ga0208793, IMG submission 184092) | Marine viral communities from the Subarctic Pacific Ocean - 17_ETSP_OMZ_AT15314 metaG (SPAdes) (version 2) | ecosystem: Environmental > Aquatic > Marine > Oceanic | place: Pacific Ocean | collected...
AACATAATATGCATTATACGCCATAATCGTTTTAGATCCGGTCAATCTGGCGGGTTCAGGCCAAATCCGCAAATCCAGCCGACCACCCCTTGCCCCCCACCCCCCGCGCATATATGTGCATACCCCCACGTAAATATTTTCTGGTTTTTTTCTGGACGTTGTGTCATAAGTGTTTTTATCAATTAGGAAGGATTGAGAAATGAAAAAGAGATTTAGCGTAGTTCAGGCTAAGAAGAGCCGTGATGGTGACAAGACTTTTTGGCAGCGTCATGGAGTTGCATTCAGCAGCAGCAAGGGTATCAGCATAAAGCTTGAGAGTTTGCCTTTACCTAATTCTGAAGGTGAGGTTTGGCTGAGTTTATTTGAGGATGATGGTAAGAAGGGTGGCGGTGGTAATGTTCCTGCGCCTGATTCATCTGGCTTAAATGACGAGATCCCGTTTTAGGGATGGCGAGAACCCGACAAACGCCTATTGGTCGGTTCGGCGGTGTACGTTTAGCGCAGCGCCGGATCAAGACCAGTGAGACTTTGGAGAATAACAAAGAGGCGGTTGCAACGGAGTTGATTGCTCTTGGCACGACTTCGATTACTGAGATTATGAACTTGGATGGTTCTATGAAGCCGGTTGATGAGATACCGGACTATGCGTTGCGGGCGATTAAGAAGATCACGCCTATGCCGGATGGTCGGGTATCTATTGAGATGCACGATAAGGTTTCTGTTCTGCGCATCTTGGCGAAGGCCGCGGGCTTCTTGGATAGTCCTGATAAGGAAAGTGATAAGCCTTCGATTGTTGGGATCAACATGAAGGGGCCAGCCATAGAGGCGGAGGTTATTGATGAACCGGACGGAAAGAATTGAGAAACTTGATAAGTTGGCAAAAGCCGCGGGTGTAAACTTGGAAGGCTTTGAAGCGGTGTATGAGGATGATGGCAAGGAAGGAATTAGCGCCTCTTTGCTTAGAAAATATGTAAGGCCATCCAAGAAAGGTGACGATGAAAGTAATAACGATTGATGACGAGATGACGGCTTCGGCTGGGATTACATGCGCAGCAATGTATTTATCTCACCGCGTTAAATCTTTAGAGGCGGCCCTAGAAGAAATCGAGCGCGTTGCCTTGGTTAGCGAGGGCGTCGAGTTCTATGCAATGGTGGCGCGTAAGGGTTTAGACGGAGAGTTTGATTATGACGGGCATACCCAGCCTTGATTTAAACTTTGAGAACAGTCCGACTGTTTGGAAGTTTCTGCACGACGATAGCTTTGTTCGTGGGATGATGGGGCCGGTTGGGTCTGGTAAGTCTTATGGGTGTGCTGCTGAGATTATGTTGCGGGCGGTGCGTCAAAAGCCCAGTCCGCGGGACGGGATTAGATATTCTCGGTTTGTGATTGTCAGAAATACTTATCCTGAGCTTAGAACAACAACGATTAAAACTTGGCAAGAATTGTTTCCAGAGGATGTTTGGGGCGGTATGCGTTGGCAACCGCCTATTTCGCACCATATTCGGATCCCGACGAGAGAGAATATACCTGGCATTGATTGTGAAGTGATCTTCATGGCCCTATCTTCTCCGCAAGATGTCCGCAAATTGCTATCACTGGAACTCACCGGCGCATGGGTCAATGAGGCAAGGGAACTGCCAAAGGCTGTTATTGATGGATTAACCCACAGGGTCGGGCGATATCCCACAAAAGCGGACGGCTCTCCAACATGGTATGGCATTTGGATGGACACAAACCCACCGGACAACGATCATTGGTGGCACGATCTAGCTGAGAAAAATCCTATTGGTGGCGCATATCCTTGGACGTTTTTTAGACAGCCAGGCGGTGTTTTGCCGGTTGAGGGGAAAGATGTGCCAGAGAATGCAGAGGCTAAGGGTCATGTGTTTTCAGGTGGCAAGTGGTGGAGAACCAATGAAGATGCTGAGAATAGAAACAATCTTCCGCCAGGCTACTATCAACAGCTTCTAGGCGGAAAGAATACTGACTGGATTCGCTGCTATGCGCAGGGAATGTACACGTTTGTTCAGGAAGGAAGGCCGGTCTGGCCTGAATATGACGATGAGTTAATGAGCGGGGATGTTGAGGTTGATCCGTATTACCCTATTCAGATCGGCGTTGACTTTGGACTTACGCCCGCGGCCATCTTTGGGCAGAGAACGCAAGCCGGATCTTGGCGCATTTGCGATGAGCTAGTAACCTTTGACATGGGGCTTGAGCGGTTTGGTCAAGAAATAATAGGCCGAATTGCTGAGAGATATTCTAAGCACGATATTTTGATCTGGGGTGATCCCGCAGGGAATAAGCGGGATGAAATTTATGAGGTTACGGCCTTCGATCATCTAAGATCACTCGGATTTAAGGCGCAGCCAACAGAAAGTAATGCCTTCCAAGTTAGGCGAGAGGCGGGGGCAAGCCCAATGGGGCGGCTGGTAAATGGTAAACCTGGCCTGATGGTTGATAAGAAATGCCTCAGATTACGCAAATCTCTGAGTGGCGGGTACTTTTTTAAGCGGCAAAGCATGGGCGCTGGGCAAGAACGGTTTAAAGATACGCCGGTGAAAAACGATCACTCTCACTGCGGCGATGCTTTTGGATATCTTATGCTCGGCGGCGGGGAGCAAAGACGATTACGCCGCGGCAATTACGGCAATTCCTTCTCAGCAAAAAGTTATTCCGCTGATACTGAGTTTAGCGTTTTTTAATGAGCCTGATACAGCTACCAAACTTTCAAATGCGGACTGATGAGCAAATCGTGCCGCTAACCATTAATCATCTCTACAGCATAGAGCTTGGGCCGCATGAACAAGAATATGCTGAACATATTCCATATTATCGGGATTATGTTTTTGATAATTCAGTTCTCGGATGGTCGTGGGCCGCTATTGGTCGGGGTAAGGTTGTCGCGGTGTTTGGCGTAAGAGATGTTTGGCCTGGCCTTGTTGAGGCGTGGTTTGTGCCAGGCGAAGGCTTAGATAGGCATTCTAGGACAACTTTAATCGGAGCAAGGGCGCTTTTGCGCGAAGTGATGTCTGATACTGATATCAGACGTATGCAAATCTTCGTAAAAGTGGGAAATGACCGCGCATTAAGGTTTGCTAAAGCGCTAATGTTTGAGGTAGAGTGCAAATTAAGAAAGTTTGGCCCAGAGGGGGCGGACTACTATTCAATGGCGAGGTTTGAGTGATGGCGGGCATAGGCGGAAGCAGAAGACGATCAGAACCAACACCCGCAACACCTGCGGCTGTTGCAGAGGTAAAAGCTGAAGAGGCTCAAGAAAGAGCGGCGGAGCGTGCTGAAACACAAGAATCCACTGAAATGAAAGCATTGCAGGAAAGAAGGCGATTATTGCGCCGTGGCGGTCTAAGATTGCTATTCTCACCGGCTCGACTTGAAGGCCCAGGCGCACAGCAAACAAGAAAACTCGGCGGAGGAACCTGATATGCCAAGGGGCGGCACTCAGCCAATCAGATCCGCGACAAAGAAAACCACCTTCGGATCTCGGATTAAAGATGATTTTCTTATGGATATCGGGGCAAAAGAAAAAACTCCTGAATATCGCTCTCGGCTGGCAGAACGGACAAGGCGCAGCCGCGAAGCAATGAAAAACCTTAAAACCAACAAGGGCAATAAGACAAAGCGCAAGACTGCGCGTATGGTTCTTGATGAAGAACGCGCGGCAAAACTAGCAAAAGAACGCGCTGAAGGACAAAAAAAGCGCAAGGCGTTTGAAAAAAAGCAGGGTGAAAAGTACGCCCGCCGCCGCCGTTTGCTTCTAAACATTTAACAGGGTGTGGCATGACTAAGATAAAGGAAGATCCCCGCGTTTATAGAAAAGATAAAGACGAACCTAAACGCGCGAGAAATGAAAAAGGGCAATTGGTTTCGGATGATCCATCGACCCCAGACGTAAATGAGGCTTGGGAAGGCGGGAAGGCTCCAAAGAAAAAGGCAACAAGTCGTGGTAAAAAAAGCGTTTCAAAACCCAAAGGGCGGTCTAAATCGTAAAGGACGCGCCTTCTTCAAAAGGTCGGAGGGGTCTAACCTTAAACCACCAGTGAAGAAAGGCGATAATCCCCGCCGAGCGTCCTTCCTCGCTAGAATGGCGGGGAACCCTGGGCCGGAGCGAGACAGCAAAGGCCGACCCACTCGCCTATTGCTCTCACTTCGCGCCTGGGGCGCTTCATCCAAGGCTGATGCTAGAAAGAAAGCAGCGGCCATAAGTAAAAGGAATAAGGCAAATGCCTAAGCTATCGACTAGAGAAGTCATTGCGCGAGAAGCAAAAGCACAAGCCCGCAAGGATGAATGGCGCACAATCTACGAAGATTGTTACGAGTTCGCGTTACCACAGAGAAATCTGTACAACGGGTACTATGAAGGCAGAACGCCAGGCAAAGCAAAGATGCAGCGCGTCTTTGATAGCACCGCGATGTCATCAACCAAGCGGTTTGCAAATCGTCTGCAATCTGGCTTGTTCCCACCCAATAGGCATTGGTGTAGACTAGAGCCAGGCATGGCGGTTCCAGAGCAAGACAAATCTAGAGCGCAACAGATCCTTGATGCTTATGTAGATATAATGTTTGACCAACTACGCCAAACAAGTTTTGACCTAGCAATGGGAGAGTTCTTGCTGGATCTTAGCGTTGGCACAGCGGTTATGATGATAATGCCAGGCGATGAAGTTACGCCGATCCGCTTCTTAGCTATCCCGCAATACCTAGTCGCCATCGAAGAAGGTGCTTATGGTATTGTGGATAATGTTTATAGAAAGCTGCGCATAAAAGCGGAATCAATCACCCGCGAGTTTCCAGACGCACAAATGACTCCTGAACTTCAAGACGCAATAGATCGTCGTGGCTCTGAGGATTTAGATCTGTTTGATGCGGTTATTTTCGATCAGGAAACAGGCCGATATCATTATCATGTTGTTTGGCCGTCAAAGTCGCAAGAGATCGTCTATCGTGAAATGCCGTCCAGCCCGTTCATTGTTGCCCGCTTTAGCAAAACAGCCGGTGAGATTTATGGCCGTGGCCCATTGGTTGACGCGATTGCAGACATTAAAACCCTTAACAAAACGCTTGAGCTTGTTTTAAAGAATGCCAGCCTATCTATTTCCGGCGTTTATTTGGCCGCTGATGATGGTGTTCTTAACCCTCAAAGCATTAAAATACAGCCAGGCGCGATTATACCAGTTGCCCGAAATGGTGGGCCGCAAGGTGCATCCTTGGCCCCATTGCCAAAAGCCGGTGACTTTAACACAAGCCAAATTGTCATTCAGGATCTTAGGGTGAACATTAAAAAGATCTTGATGGATGATACCCTTCCACCGGACACAATGTCAGCAAGATCGGCCACAGAGATCGCACAGCGTCAACGTGAGCTTGCATCAAATCTTGGCTCCGCCTTTGGCCGGTTAATGACAGAAATAATGAACCCTCTTGTCTCTCGGATCTTGTATGTCCTTGATCGACAAGGCTTAATCAATATGCCACTCAAGGTTAATGGCGTTCAGGTTAAGGTTACGCCAGTATCGCCTTTGGCAGAGGCTCCCAAGATGGAAGAGGTAAACCATCTGTTAAGCTTTATGCAGATTGCTAACTCTATGGGGCCAATGGGGCAATCAATTATTAATGTGCAAGAAAGTGTTTCTTTTATTGCTGAGAAGATGGGAATTGACCAACGTGTATTGAATACACCGGAAGAACAGCAAATGATGATGCAGCAAATGCAGCAAGCTATGATAGAACAGCAGCAACCTATGCCCACTGATGAAACAGTAGCAGAGGCCATGCAATGAGTTCGCCAGACGGTTGGGAAGGAATAAGTCAAGCGTTTGTCGAGCCGCCAAAGGCGGATGATCTGGACATACTTTATGGACGGGTCTTTAAATCTGAGGAAGGTCAGAAGGTGTTACATCACCTGAGACAGATAACCATTGAACAACCATCTTGGTATCCAGGCGAGGATCCCAGTCACGGCTTTGTGAGAACAGGCATGACTGAGCTTGTGCGCCTGATTGAGCGCAGGGTGGAAAGGAGTAATAATGTCTGAACAAGCTGAAGTAATCGAAGCATCTGAAGATGCGCCCTTAGTAAGTTTTGAAAAGCCAGAAGAACAGCCGCAAGAGCAAGAGCAACCCTTTGAGCTACGTCCTGAAGAAAGCGCAGAGAATGAGGCTGAAAATGATGAACCTTTGGAGCGGCCTGATTTTTATCCGGCAAAGTTTTGGGATGATGATGGCCCTGATGTTGAGAACTTGGCAAAGAGTTATTCGGAGCTTGAAAAAGCATTTAAGGCTGGCAAACACAAAGCGCCAAAGGACGGCTACGAGACTTCGGATCTTGTGGATAAAGGCCTCGACTTGGAAGATCCTAGCGTTGTGGCGTTTCAAGACTGGTCTGAAAAATATGGGATTTCGCAACAAGCGTTTGAAGAGCTTGCGGGTCAAGTCTTGGAGTTTTCGCAAACCGGCGAAGAAGCCATAGAGTATGATCGCAAACAGGAAATGAACAAGCTTGGTGAGCGCGGTCAAGAAAAGATTGCATATCTTGAACGCCACATTACCCGCGCGTCATTGACGAACACAGAGCGGGAAGCTTTAGCCTACAGCCTCAATAGCGCTGATGCGATCAATGCAATGACCAAGTTTATTCAGGGTTATACGAATGAAGGAATACCTACAACGCCGGTTGTTGATACGCCCGAAATGACAAGAGAAGATCTTGCTTCAGCAATTTCAGACCCCCGTTGGCAGAGTGATGCCGCTTGGCGCACAAAGATAGAAAAACAATGGGCCGCAGCAAATAGCTAGATTTTGTTGCAATTACTACATTTTGTGTGTATAGGCAGATTAAGGGCTAACCGCTGCGCGGCCCCTTGATGTGGTAAACCACTGGTGGGCGCGACCACTTTCGCGCAAGCGACTGCCCGATTACATCGGCTAACAGTAAGCGTTTTGAGTTGAAACCTAATAGGAGGCTTCTGCTATGGCGCAGAGTATTACTAATGCCTTTGTAACCCTTTTCGATGAAGAGGTAAAACAGGCATACCAAGGCGAGGCATTGCTTCGCGGCACAATGCGGACACGCACAGGTGTTCAGGGTAACACAGTAAAGTTCCCAAAAATTGGCAAAGGCGTTGCAACAGTTCGTGTTCCACAAACTGACGTAACCCCATTAAACGTAACCTATAGCCAGGTTACTGCAACAATGTCAGATTATATCGCAGCAGAATATTCTGATATTTTCCATCAATCACACGTTAACTTTGATGAGCGCCGTGAATTGGTTCAGGTTGTTTCAAAGGCGATTGCTCGTCGTATGGATCAGCTTTGTATCGATGCGCTTAATGCGGCATCTTCGCCTTCAACAGTTGCGACAGGTGTTGGCGGATCTACCACAAACATGAACATCGAAAAACTTCGTGCGGCTGCAAAAGCGCTGAACGATAAAAACGTACCGGCTGAAGGTCGTCAATTGTTGATGCACTCTTCCCAGCTTGATGCGTTGCTCGGTGAAACAGAGGTTACTTCAAGCGACTTTGCTTCCGTAAAAGCACTTGTTCGCGGTGAGATCTCTTCGTTCATGGGCTTCAACATAATCACAATGGGTGATCGTGATGAAGGCGGTGTTCCTAAGCCATCTACGCGCTCTTGCTTTGCCTGGCATCAGGACAGCATGGGTTATGCTGAAAGCATCTCTCAGAAGTCAGAAGTAAACTACATTCCAGAGAAAACATCGTTCCTCGTAAGTTCAATGTTCTCAGCGGGTGCGGTTGCAATTGACGATGAGGGCATCGTAAAAATTAGCTGTACAGAGTAAGGAGACTGATGAATGGCTTATTCTAGCACTGGTTTTGGAACTGGGGGGCCGTCTAAAAAAGGTAACTCCCCTGTTATCTACACATACCAAACCACTGATGCGATTGCGGATGTAAACACAGAAGGTTATTTCAACGACTTGTCAGACACTCTGGCAGTTGGCGATTTAATTTATGTTGTGTCATCTACCGGCGGCACAAGGGTCAGCACACTGACACAAGTGTTGTCTAATGCAAGTGGTGTTGTTGACGTTGCAAACGGTACGACACTGGCCGCAACAGACGGTGATTAATTTCTCCCCTGGGGGCTGGGTAACTGGCCCCCTCTAAACTCTTGGAGGGCTATAATGGCAACTGGCGATACTGATGTAACAATTTGCTCTGATGCCCTTGTTCTTCTTGGTGCTTCTGCAATTACATCTTTAACAGATGGAAGCGATACAGCGGACGCATGTAATCGACTTTATCCAGATCTTAAAAACCATCTTCTGACAGTTTATCCTTGGAGTTGGAGCCTTAAAAAAGTTCAGCTAAGTAAAGATAGCACAGATCCGGTTAATGAATGGGATAATGCTTTTAACTTTCCCGCTGACCTTATTGGTAGCCCGATTGCTGTTTTCGATAGCAGCGCAAGCGGTGTGCGGCCAAGACGGTACGGATGGGAAATATATGGAACTCAGCTATTCACTAACCTAGATACTGTTTATATCGACTATCAAGCAACCGTTACTGAGGCTAATATGCCCGCCTACTTTATTCGGTTTTTGCGTGTGGCCTTAGCCGCAGAGATTGCGATTACTGTAACAGATCAAGCATCAAAGGCAGATTATTTCCGCGCTCAAGCATATGGTTCGCCTGGTGCGTCTGGTCGTGGTGGCATATTGCGTGAGGCCATGAACATTGATGGCCGCGGACAAAGCACGCAAATCGTGGAGGACTATACTCTTATTCAGGCGAGGGGCTGATGAGAATTACACAGTATCAGTCTAACTTTTCCTCTGGGGTTTTAGATCCGTTATTGCGTGGGCGCACTGATCTTCAGCAATACCAAAATGGTTTAGAGGAAGCTGTAAATGTGGTTGTGCAGCCTCAAGGCGGCGTAAAGCGCAGAGATGGCTTGGAATTTATATCTTCGTCTACGTCAGCTTTTAGCGACTACAAGCTTATTCCTTTTGAGTTTAGTGTGTCTGACACTTATTTGCTGGTTATTGTTCCTGGCTACATCTATGTCTACAAAGCAGATAGTCAGAAAGCTATTATTACCACTTCGGACATTACAGCGGCAATGCTTGATGAGCTTGAATATACGCAAGCTGTAGACACTTTAATTCTTTGCCATGAGGATCTTCAAACAAAACGCCTTGTGCGAAACTCTGATACATCTTGGACGTTTGAAAACCTACCTATTACAAATACTCCGCAATACGCCTATGCTCTTGATGAGCATTCTCCTGATTTTGACATTACGCCAAGCGCGACAAGCGGTAATATTACAATTACTGCGTCAAGCGTAACAACCGATAACGGAACTGCGCAAGCTGGTGGGGCAAGCACGATAACCTTAAAATCCAGCACAAACTATTCCTCTGATGATGCGCCTAACGGTATGTGGGTAACGCTGACATCTGGTACTGGATCCGGCCAAGAAAGATATATTTCTGACTATGTTGCTTCAACAAAAGTGGCGACTGTTTATCCCGCTTGGACTACTCAGCCGGACGCTACCACTGGCTATAAGGTCGAGGCTTTTGCTGCTTCAGCGGTTGGCAATTATGCTCAAGTAACAAATACTTTTGGCCGTGTGAAATATATTGAATACTCAAGCGCAACGGTAATGAAGGCGTTGGTGGAAGTCCCCTTCTTTGACACAAGCGCTGTTGCTGCTGGGAACTGGATTGGCGAATTTGGGTATGAGGATGTTTGGTCAAGCACTAGAGGCTGGCCAAGATCGGCAACATTCCATGAGGGCCGGTTATATTTTGGTGGATCTAAGTCTAGGCCGAATACGGTTTGGGGTTCCCGCGTTATTGATTACTTTAATTTTGGCGCTGGTACTGGCCTGGCTGATGAAAGCGTCGAGACAACAATCAACACCAATCAGCTAAATGCGATTGTGAATATCGTATCCGGCGCGGATCTTCGCATCTTCACAACAGGCGGTGAATTTATTGTCGTTCAGTCTGAGGACAATCCGATTACGCCTAGTAGCTTCTTGGTTCGGCCACAAACACGACTTGGATCAAAGGTTGGGGTTCCAATTGTTGATTTAAACGGTGCAACAATATTTGTGCAGAGGGAAGGCAAGCAGATCAACGCTTTCCAGTTTGGAAGCGACACAAGATCATACCAAGTTCAAAACTTATCTTTGCTTTCATCGCATCTATTAGTTGACCCGATTGATATGGATGTGCGAAGGGCTTCATCGACTGATGAGGCGGATCGTTTATTTGTGGTCAACTCAGATGGCACAATGGTAGTGTATTCCATACTCACCGGACAGAATGTTGTAGCCGCCAGTAAATTTACAACAAATGGAGATTTTATTGCGGTAGCGGTAGAGGGTTCCTCTGTTTATTGTATCGTTAAAAGAGTGATAAGAGATGGCAGCAATGTGCCTACAAGCAAGTATGCCTTGGAGAAATTCAATAGCGCGGCAACAACCGATAGCTGTGTGAGAAATGATAACGTTGCCGCAATTGGAGCGGGTAATGGCGCAGGTTATACGGGAGTGCAAAGCCGCTCTTTTGGAAATTTTAATGGCTTATCGGTGCAAGTCATTGTGGATTATGTTTCTGAGGCTAATCAAACGGCTCCGACTTCTTTACCATTCGCTATAACTTTTGCGGGAACAGCACAAACAATGTTTGAAGTTGGTCTTGAATATACTGTTTCTGTAAAGACAATGCCCGCTGAACCAACGCTTTCATCTGGCTCTATTCATGGAATGAAAAAGCGAATTGTCCAAGTTGATGCTTTGCTTGATAAAACAAAAAATCTTTCCATAAATGGCAAATCTATTTCATTTGATAATACTACCGCATTGGCAGATGATGATGATGCTTTGTTTACAAATAAATCAAGTCTTTCTGCGGGCAATCAAACGCTAGATGGCACATTAGGAAACAGTAATACAACAGCGGATATTGGAACACCGGCAAGAATTGTTACGTTTACATATACTAATATTCTTCAATCGGGTGCAGGTTCTCCGAATGGTTGGCAAGTCGGGGAGACTATCACCGTAAATGGAACAGATAGTGATGGGCTGCTCCAAGTCGAAACACTTACAACTGAATCTGTACCGTTTGATGATCTTAATTCTTCATATGCAACTACTAAGAAATTTAAAACAATTAACTTCATAAGCCAGCCTATTAATAGCGCAACTATGAATTTAAAAATTGGGGTTGCGGGTGAGCCAAGTAGTGTTGCCGAATACACCGGATTAAAAACCGCGCATGGTTTGCTGGGATATGCTAATAGTGGACAAATAACATTAACACAGACAGATCCTTTGCCGATGACGGTTTTGGGTTTGGAGTACAAACTAAGTACGGGGTCTTGATATGGCGGGAATAGCAGCAGCACCTTTAATGATGGTATCAAGCGCAGTAAGCGCTTTTGGCAAACTGCAAGCTGGCGCGGCACAACGCAGAATGTATGATGAGCAAGCGGCTCAAGCTCAAATGAGGGGCAGATCCGAGGCCATCGCGTATAAGCAGCAAGGGGCGGACGTTCTTCGCAATCTTAATGAAAATCTATCAGCGATTATTGCTAGATCAGCGGCGGGCGGAGTTGACCCAACAAGCGGATCTGCGGCGGTTCTGCAACAATATGCAATGGCTGAAGGCGTTAGAGAGAAAAACATTGCAGCGGACAATGCGCTCTTAGCCGAGGGGCAAGCCTCTACTCAATCACATCAATACCGTATGGCTGGGCAAGCTGCTCAACAAGCATCATTTTTCCAAGCGGCGGGTACGCTTGGGACAGGTATTTATAGATATGGACAGTTAGCATAATGGCGAGACTACCGAGATACCAAAGAGCGGGCGTTCGCGCCCGACAACCTCAAAGCATAGACTTTGCAGGATTTAGAGAGCAAGCGCAACTTGGCGAACAGGTGTCCCGTAGTTTTGACCAAATGTCACAATTTTTATACCAGACAGGCGCAGAAGAGGCTGAGAGGCGCGGTATTGAGCGTATACGCACGGAAGGGGCGCAGCCGGTACTTGAGGCGCTTCGTGACCAAGGCGGCCCTAGAACCGTTGCAGAGCGCTCTGCGTATGAGGCGGGAAATCGTGTTGCTGTTGCAGAAATCCAAGCCGAAGCAGATCTTGAGATTACTAAAATTTTAACTGAGGGTCAGAATAATAAAGCATCGTTCTCCGCCATTCAGTCCCAGCTTCAAGACGTTACTGATGGCTTTCCGGCTGCGTTAGCCAATATTGATCCGGCGTCAGCGGGCATTCTTCGCGCTCGACTTTCTGATGCCGCTGGCAAAGCGGAAATGCGTTATTCTAAATGGTGGACTGGTGAGCAAACCAAACTCCGCAAAGAAAAACAAAATCGTGTTTCTGCAAACGAAGCTGAGTCAATTATTGGCAACGCTACTTTGCCAGGCTACAGTCTTGATGAAATTGATGAAGATATAAAGACCGGCGCGGAGAAACTTGTAGATTTAGGCGTTAAGCCGGAGCTTATTGTTGAATGGTCTGACGGCGTAAGAGACAAGGCGATCAAAGAAAAAACCCTTGTTGATTTTTATCAAATGCCAATTGCAGAACAAGGCGCTGAAATTGAAAAAATATTAAGTAAAGAAAAGACTTTGCCAGGCATGGACTTTGAGCAAAGTGTTCGCTTTGTAAATGGGTTATTACGGCCAGAGTACAATCGCAATGTTGCCGCTGTTAAGGCCCAAGCTGACTTTGTAGTTGATAAAATAGAAGATCAACAAGACATTCTTGAAAGCGGCGGGCGTCTTTCTCAAGAAACCATGTCTGATATGCGTAATTCAATTGATGAAATCCTTGAGGCGGATCCTCAGCGCGGCCCTGCACTACAAGCTGCTATGAAAGATTTGCAAGCAGATGATGAATTTTTTACCGGCCTTCGCACAAGTTCATTAACTGAGGTCGAGCGGCAGGTTTATCAATTGCAATCGGGGATACAAGATCAAGGCGGTGAAGGCATTGACACTGCCCTTGAGGTAAAAAGGTATGAGCAAGCCAGTAAGTTTTTTACTGAAATGCAAACTCAAATTAAAAATGATCCTATGGGCTACGCTGAACGTGTTGGCTTTATTCAAGATGTTGAGCCAGTCATATCATTTGATGACGGGGGCAGACCGGTAGTTAATGAAAGTGCTTTGCGTATTAGGCAAAATCAAGCGCAAGCTGTAGCTAATCATTATGGTCTTGCCGTCCCAAGGCTTTTGTTTGGGGATGAAGCAAGGAAGCTTGGTTTAATATTGGACAAAGCAGAAGGCGCAGCCAAGTTAGATATTCTCGGTGCGCTATCAACATTTGACCAAGCCGCGGGGCAAGTCTTAACAGATCTGGCTGAATACAATCCAGAGATGGCGCTTATTGGCGCATTGGTTAATGAGGGCAGAATTGAAACTGCAAACATTGCTGTTGCTGGGCTTGAGAGACTGAAGGCCGGAGAAAAGCCGGTTGGATTTACAGATATTGTAACAGGCGAAGTAATCTCAGATTTTGGTCGGGCTATTACAACTCCGAAACAGCACCAAGCAATTAAAGATATTGCCAGAGCAATTTATACAGATCTTAGTGCCAACAAAGGGATTTTTGAATTTAACGCTGATTTATATAAGAAAGCTTATCAAATGGCGGCCGGTCAAACTGAGCGCAATGGTGTTGTATATGGCGGCATTCAAGAGGTTCGCGGCGTACAGACTTTTGTAATGCCAAGCATGACAGTAGACGATTTGGAAACATCTTTAGAAATAATGTCTCCTGAAATTATGGAAATTGCTACCGGCCAGAAAATTAGTGATCGCTTATCTGAAGAGATCCGCGAAAACGATAACTATAAATTGCGTCATATCGGAGGCGATAAATATACAATTGAATATGGTGAAAACGGTGAAGTCTTCGTTTCAGATGAAAATGGCGTCCCAATTACTTTTAGCATGAAAGACGCCTTAGCTGCACCGCAAAAGTTCGCGCTTATGCCAGGTGTTTTACCTGCGCCAGACATAGAGGACGCAATGCTTTCGGGGGATATTGATATCTCCAGTGCTAAAATGGATGCAACCCGAAGCCAAGATAAATCTTCGGCGCGTAAAACAGCGCCAGAGGCAGAATTTACAGAGGGCTTCCCTAGAGTAATAACGCCGCGTCCTAGCCAACTAGATGCAGTTTCAAAAACCTTTTCTGATCCAACTCAAGATTTCGCACCTGGCCAAATTGCTGCGGGCTTGGAGGCAAGCATAGGTGCGCCTACTGTTGGAAAAGGCCAAACAATAAAAGAATTACGCACAGAGCGCTTTAGGGCAATGTCTAGAACCATTCCTAAACGCCACCGCGTGAAGCGAAAAGATTATCTAGACTTTATTGAGGCGGGCCTAAAAAAAGATCCTAACTTCAATGTTTCTTGGGATGATTGGATCAAAACACAATGATACAATTTGACCGATCAGATGTTTATGATTTCCCTGGCATGGTGGGGATCTCTGAGCCGGTATCTGGATTTGCAGAAAACTTCTTTGCCGCGCGGGATAATATGCGTCTTAACGACCAATCTCAAAGCAAAGAGCTTATTCTAAAAGATTTATGGACGCCTATAGTCGAGGAAATGCGCGAGGCGTTTCCCAACCAAGGATTTCTTGGCAGAGACTTTGAAAACCCAGCAGATTTTTTAGGAATTGGTCTAGGTGTTTATAGTACCGCGGGCGGGCCACAAGACCGGTATAACTTTGCTGTAAACAATTTATTAACCTTTATGGATGAAAACCAAGAGAGTTTGCCGGATCACTTGAAGGGCATTACTCTTGAGCGCTTAGAGCAAAACGCAAAAGAAACTGCACAAGCTGCAAGAAAAGATGCTGAAGAAATTGGCGCTAGAAACCTTACATTTAAAGGCACTGTCGGCCAATTTACTGGTGGCGTTTCTGGTTTAGTAGATGATCCCATAAACGCAATTGGATTAATGGGCGCAAGCGCAAAAAACCTATGGCGGTTAGCATTTACTGAGGCTGCGATTGGCGCGGGAACCGGCGCTGTTGCCGAGGCGGGCGTGGCAAAATGGTATGACGAATTAGGATATGATTACACATATCAAGACTTTCTTCGCAATGTTGCATACAATGCAGTAGGTAGCGCAGCCTTTGGTGTAGGTATTCGTGTATCGGCGGATGCGGCCAAAAGCGGATGGAGCGCAATTAGCAAATCAGGCCAAGCAAATAAAAACAGCCAAGCTTTAGCGGATGCAGCGGAAGCAAGGCAAGAGCTAGAAGCGGACAATCCCCTTGATGGTGCGGATCTGCCCCCCGCACAAGCGGAGCATACATCTAGGGCGACAACGGCAGAAGCAGCGGTTGAAAACAACACTGCACCGGCAATGCCAAATGAAACCACTATTCAGCCGACACCTGAAATAATCGAAGCAGCTAGTGATAACCTCAACGGCGTTATGTTCTCTGTAAATCCAAGAGATGTAAATGTTGATGCCAAGCGCTTTCAGTTTAAAGAGGGCGGCGATGAATATGGCGTCACTGAGCGTTTGCAAGGTGTGACTGAGTGGGATCCCATCAAAGCCGGTACTGTTATCTTCTGGGAAGATGTTGATGGCAAAATGTTTGTGGCCGATGGCCATCAGCGTGTCGGGCTTGCCAGGCGCATCCAAGCACAAAAACCCGATGAGAAAATAGAAATCATTGGCTATAAATTGCGTGAAACAGATGGAGTGAGCGCAGAGAAAGCCCGCGTGATAGCGGCAATGGCAAATATTGCACAAGGAACTGGCACAGCGATTGACGCCGCTAAGGTGCTTCGTGTGGAGCCTGGTCGCATTGCAGAGCTACCGCCGCAATCTGTTTTGGTGAGGCAAGCGCGGGATCTTGTAAATCTCAGCAACCAAGCATTCGGCGCAATTGTAAATGAGGTTATCCCTTCAAACTATGGCGCTATTGTTGGCAGATTGATCGATGACCCTGATTTGCAAGAGGCCGCTATTGGGGTGTTGGCAAAATCAGATCCGTCAAACCTTTTCCAAGCAGAGGCAATAGTTCGCCAGGTTCGGGAAATGGATACTGTTCAAGAAACGCAAGTGTCTTTGTTTGGCGAAGAGGTTATTACCGGCAGTTTGTTTTCAGAACGCGCAAGGGTTCTTGATAGAACAACTAAGATTTTGCGTGGTGATAAGAAGGCGTTTGAAAGCCTAAGTAAGAATGCTGAACGTATCGAAGCAGAAGGCAACAAGCTTGCCAAAGATCAAAACCAAAGGAGGGCCGACCAAGATGCCCAAGCGATCACGCTCCTCCAAGCGCTTGCAAACCGGAAAGGCGTCCTCAGCGATGACCTCTCAGGCGCGGCAAGAACAGCTAGAGAAACAGGGAACTACGCAGAAGCAGCCCGAAACTTCGCAGATGCTGTCAGACGAGGAATTGAACGAGGCGATTTTGATGGGGCGTCAACTAGCGATGTTGGACGCGCTATCGATGTTGCGCCGCAAAGCCGCGCAGACGCGATTGAACAAGAGCCAACCTTAGAGGGGTTCGATGAGGCCACCGGCCCAGCGGCAGAAGCTCAGGTCAATCAGATGGAACTGGATACTTATCGGGAAATGGATGTTGATCCAGAAGCGGGTTCGCTGGATGATCTAAAGCGTTTGCTTGAAGGAGAGCCTACAAGAGAACAGATAGACAGGCATCCAGCGGTTACTAAAGCGCTTGATGAGATGACATCAAAGCCAGAAACAATTGATGTTGATGGATATGGGTCTAGTAATTGGCACGATAATCGTGCGTATCGTATAGATGATGAAGATGTTCTTGGCACAGAAAACGCTCTAAGTCGTTTTGAGCAAAGTGCGGAAGCCTTAGCGTTTAAGGAATTAAAGATAGATGCGCAGCCTGTTGCGCGTGATAAGGAACTTACAATTGTTCTTGGCCCTCCGGCGGCTGGGAAAAGTATGATTGCTAATGAGTTAGCAGTAGCCAACCGATCCGCAATCCTTGATAGCGATGAAATTAAAAAGGCATTGCCGGAGTATGAGAGCGGTGTGGGTGCTTCGGCAGTACACGAAGAAAGCTCCGAGCTTGCTCAGGCGCTACAAAGCTTAATGATTGCTAGAGGAACCAATATCGTTTTGCCAAAAGTCGGGCATTCCGTCTCTAGTGTCCGCAAAGTGATATCCCTATATAAAGAACAGGGGTATAAAATTCGTTTGGTAAATATGAATGTAACCCCAGAAAACGCTTATCAGCGTATGATTATGCGTTTTGTAAAAACAGGTCGTATTATTCCCCCGTCATATCTTGACGCTGTTGGGGCTAATCCGACACTTACATATCGAACATTAAAACAGGAGGGCATTGCTGATGGCTATGCAGAAATTGACAACAATGGAGGATTTAAAGACCCCAAAGAAATCACCGACATCTCAGGAGACAACCCCCTTACGGGATCCCGCTTCGATTTTCCTGTCGGTGGCCGAACAGGAGAGGGAGCCATCAGACGCTCTGAAAGCGATAGTGAGGAATTTAGCCTCGAAATAGAAGAGGCTGAAATGGATTTAGAAATTCCGGTGGGGATGCGCGTAGATGGTGAAGATGTTACTGCTGAAGTAAGGACATTGCGTGAGATCAAAGCTGATTTAGACGCTGAAGATGCAATGATTAATCGCTTAGGGGTATGTGGGTTATGAGTTTTAGAAAGTGCGTTCAGGACGGTGTAGCGGCTAAAGAAATCAGTCAAGAACAAGCGGATGAATATCTGAACTTATTTGATGATTTGGCAGAGCAATACAACAAACAGTTAGGCCCAGGCCCAGCGCAAACAAAAGCTGGGGTTGATGCGGCGGAAGCTGTCCGCAAGAAAGCCATAGAACGCAAACGCCGGACTATGCTTCAGGCAATGACCTGGAAAAAGATATCTATGGATATGGAAAACTACCGCACAATTACCGGAAAAAAAGACTTAGGCCGCGCAGCCTTGGCGTTCTTTGAGCAAGACGCGACTTCTAAGCATCTTAGCATTGTGCAGTTACAAGCAGCAATTGAGCGCAGCGCAACCAGAAAGATGGATAAATTCTTAGCGACATTCCGCAGGGATTTGTTAGGTAGAACTAGGAATAAAGCTGATTTAAAAAACCTTGTTAGAGAAATATTTGAGGAAGATACTGGGGATGTTGCCGCGAAAGAAATGGCACAATCTTGGGCGGAAGCAAATAAATATTTAGTTAAGCGATTTAATGCGGCTGGTGGCTCTATTCGTATGTTGAGAAAATATTTGCCCCAAACAACTAATTCGTTAAAAGTTCGTCAAGTTTCTCCACAAGAATTTATTGATAAGACATTTTCTAGGTTAGACCTTGATGAGATGATTGACCAGCAAACAGGGTTAAAGTTTTCGCCTGAAAAGTTAAGATCCGTTTTAGAAGAAGTTTACGAAACCATTCGCACCGATGGCATGAGTAAGGTTAAGCCAAGCGGTAAAGGGTATGGAAAATCGTTAGCTAACAAAAACACAGATCACCGTTTTTTAATATTTAAAAATGCAAATGCTTGGATGGAATATCAAGAGATGTTTGGTGAAGATAATCCATTTGATATCATCATGGCCTCAATTAGCAATATGTCTAGGGACATTGCACTTATGGAGAGACTTGGGCCAAACCCTATGGCAACAAAGGAATTTATAAAGCAAACAATCCGCAAGCAAGCTGCTGGGGATTCTAAAGCTGAAGATCGTGTTGCCAGCCAATCCGCAAAAATGGATGAATTATATAACATTTTAAACGGCACAAGTAACCAACCAATTAACAGAAAGTGGGCAACTACTTTTGCCGGTACTAGGCAGTTATTGCAATCGGCGCAGCTTGGTGCGGCTGCTATCTCTGCGCTTACAGATGTAAACTTTAACCGCATTGCGCGGAAAATGAATGGCTTGCCTCAAACTAAAACCTTGAAGCAATATCTTAAACTTGTAAGCCCTCTTGGTGCAGAGGAAAAAGGACGGCTGGCTGTACGATTGGGCCTCACGGCAGAAGGCTGGTCAACTTTGGCGGCTGCGCAAATGCGTTACACCGGAGATATGTCTGGCCCAGAAGTTACCAGGCGGGTTGCTGATTTTGTAATGCGGGCTTCTCTTCTTTCTCCTTGGACACAAGCCGGACGCTGGGCATTCGGAATGGAGTTTTTGGGTAAGCTGGCGGATGATGCTGGCAAATCTATAGATGAGCTAGATCCAATGTTTCGCAAGGCGTTAGAGCGGTATAACCTTGGTGGTGAATACTGGGATATCATTAGAAAAACAGAGCTATACGATTATGAGGGCGCTAAGTTTCTCAGAGCAGAAGACATTGAGTTTCGCACCGATATAGATCCGGCATTAGCAAGAGATCTTGCGACTAGGGTTATGGCAATGATTGAGACAGAAACCAATTTTGCGGTTCCGTCATCAAGCATTAGAGGCCGAGCGGCATTAACTGGGGATGTTCAGCCTGGCACTATCGGCGGCGAACTTGTTAGGTCGTTTGCCATGTATAAGAATTTTGGTGTTACCCTAGTCAACACTCATATTATGCGGGGCGCTGCTACGCCAGGCGCTAAAGGTAAGGGCCGTTACTTTGCGGATCTACTCATAAGCACAACGATCATGGGGGCTTTGGCAATTCAGTTAAAGGAAATGTCCAAGGGGCGTGATCCTCGCCCAATGGAAGATCCTGAGTTTTGGGGCGCAGCATTTTTGCAGGGCGGCGGTTTAGGCATCTATGGCGATTTCTTATTCTCAGATGTTAATCGCTTCGATCGAGGCTTGGCGGAAACGATTGCTGGGCCGGTTGTTGGTTTTGGCAATGATGTTAAAAATCTAACTGTTGGCAATATTATTGAGGCAGCGCAGGGCGAAGATACAAAGGTGGCGAGTGAAATGATTAACTTTGCTGCACGTTATGCGCCAGGTGCATCCTTATGGTATATGCGACTTGGGCTTGAGCGGATGATCTTTGACCAGGCAAAACTGTGGGCTGATCCCGATGCTGGCAAAAAGATCCGGCGCACTATTCGCAAATACAAAAGGGAGTACGGTCAAGAATACTGGTGGCAACCTGGTCAAACGCAGCCTTCAAGGGGGCCAGAGTTTGACAATATGTTTGGAAATTAAAGAAATATCTGGTATAGGGACATCAAAGGAGTAACAAAATGGTGAACTCAAATCTCAGAGGAACCAATCCGGCAGACGGTGCGGCCTCAATAACGCCCAGCGATGGCGCAGATCTAGCGTTTGTTGCAAGGGCTTTATATGTTGGCGGCACTGGTAACATTAAGATCGACACACCAAATGGCGATACAGTTACATTCAATGCCGTTCCGGTTGGTATACTTCCGGTCAGAGCAAATAAAGTTTACAGCACTGGCACAACCGCAACAAACATTGTGGCATTGTACTAATGTTTATCGGGATCAGCACATCAATCCATGCCATGAAGGTTTATGCGGCTGCTGTTAGTAGTTGGATTCTTGCAACTGGTGTTTGGAGAGATATAGGTGAGTGGGATGATACTGCGGTTTGGAATGATAGCGCACCATAAGGAGCTAGGTAATGGGTACATTTAATGATGGTGATAGCGGCTCTTCGATCCGTACAAAAATAAATACTGCTATCCAAAAGACAGAAGGCAGTAGCGCAATCAGCACAATTGATGTTGATGGTGGTGCGATTGATGGCGTAACGCTTGGAACAAACTCGGCTGTAACTGAAGCGCAGGTTGATAACATTAATATCAACGGCAATACGATCTCAAGCACAGACACGAATGGTGATGTGACTATTGATCCAAATGGAACTGGTGATGTCAATGTTGGTAACTTTAAGTTTGACGCAGACCAGAGCGTTGGTGCAGGTCAAGATAACTATGTCCTAACCTATGACAACAGTGGCGGTAAGATTAGCCTAGAGGCTGCTTCTGGCGGTGGTGGTGGTGCTGATCTTTATGCTGCTAATCCTTCAAGTGCTACTGATCCAACTGCTAGTGGATCAAATGCTGTAGCCATAGGCGATAATGCAGTGGCGAGTGGTTTTGCGTCTATTAGTATTGGGAAAGACAGTGATGCAACGAATACTAACAGCATAGCCCTAGGTAGGTTATCCCAATCTACAGGGGCTAATGGTAGTGTTGCGATTGGTCTTTACGCTGACAGCAGTGGAGATGGTAGTGTTGCTATTGGCAGCAAAAGCGCAGGCGATACAGCGATCGCAACAGGTGAAACCTCTGTGGCATTAGGAACTGCAAGAGCCTCCGGCGCTGACAGCTTCGCAGCAGCTATTGCAAACAACACCTCAAGCTATGGTGCGCAGGGTGCTAATAGTATTGCGATGGGCCGACTAACAAAGGCTACTTCAGCCGATAGCATAAGTCTAGGTGACAACAATAATGTGGCAAATTCTGATGCTATCGCCCTTGGGAATACAAATACTGTAACTGGTTCTGCGGGTGTAGCGATTGGAACAAGTCATACAGTTAGCGGTTTTGGGGCCTTATGTTTTGGCGGCAGTACCAATACGGCAGATCAAACTTATGCTGTAGGTTTTGGGGCGTATGCTCATGCCCGTGTTATGAATATGTTTGCTTTTGGATCGAAGGGGTTTTTCTCTTCTGGCTCTGTGCAATCTGGTTTGTATATTTTGTATGGAAATACAACTGATGCAACTGCAAAAGTATTAACAACTGATAATAGTGGCGCTGGCACTAACGATCAGATTGTTTTGCCAGAAGATGCTGCATTTACATTCCACGGCACAATAGTTGGAAAGCAATCAAACAGTGCAAATGTAGCTGCATGGGAAGTTAAAGGCGTTATTGTAAATAGCAACAATACAACAACCCTCACTAACTCTGCGACTACTGTAATTTCTAATGTACCTAACTGGAACATGGCTTTAAGTGCTGACGACACAAATGAAGCACTTGCAATAACTTGCACTGGTGCTGCATCAACTAGTATTCGGTGGGTTGCGTCAATTCACACTAATGAAATTATCTATGCATAAAGGAGAAGCGGATGGCGCTTTCACTTAATATATCACAAACAAACAGCGCGTATGGCATAGCCTTTAGCGGGGCTTACTATCGCATTGTAACAGCTAGTATTCAGCGTCAACGTGGCGGCAATCATCAAGTAATGATTGACCTGAGCGCTTACGCAACAAGCTCACCAGAAGATGACACTAAAGAAGTAGACTTTAAAAGACTTCACGGAGCTTTGTCTGACATTGAAGCTAAATCTGGCGATGACTTTCTTAGCAAGTGCTACACTTGGTTGAAAGATCAGTCAGACTTTTCAGGCGCTTCTGACGCATAGGAGTAGAACATGTCACTTACAATAAACCATCAAACAAATGATATAAGTGCTACTTCTGGCAGTGTTACACTTGATGGCTCTGCGAGATATTACTTCTCATTCCAACTGGCCTAATCTTTCTGATAGCGACTGGCC
>Ga0208793_1000655_pt1 | contig 22354 bp, 16 predicted proteins | sample 17_taG_FD_184092 | JGI IMG/M metagenome (GOLD analysis project Ga0208793, IMG submission 184092) | Marine viral communities from the Subarctic Pacific Ocean - 17_ETSP_OMZ_AT15314 metaG (SPAdes) (version 2) | ecosystem: Environmental > Aquatic > Marine > Oceanic | place: Pacific Ocean | collected...
TGCCATTTATCCCTCTAGTGTTTCTATTCTTGACTTTAAATCGTCTATTATTGTTTGTTGTTCTTGTATGGCTTTAACAAGTACTGGTGTTAGCTTGGCATAATCCATAACTTGATATTTTGGTTGTCCATTTGTTTTTTCTTCGCCTGAATTTTCATCTGTATAAACTTCGTCTTTAGTTCCTGTAACTGTGTATGGTAAAACTGCTTGAATTTCATGTGCTAAAAATCCGTCTGAATTATCGCCACTTTCTATCCAATCAAAATTAATTGGATTTAAAGAATCTATTTTAGATAGTGCATTTTCTATTGGAACAGCATTTTCTTTTAGCCTGTAATCTGAGGAAGCGTTATAAGAGGTTGCTGAACCTGTGTAAGTAATGTTACCTCTTGTTGCACCGCCTTGTGCAAACTCTATAAAACCACCAGCACCTTGCGAATTTGTAGATACATAAAAAGGCGTGTTTGTACCACCTCTAACACAAGCACCATAGCCACCAGAGCTATAACCAAAACCAATTCCGCTAACTCCGTTATACATTGAGCCAATAGCTGTAGTGGTTGCAACTGTAAAGTCTCCGCCACCATGAAGTCTCATGCGTTCTGTGCCAGCAGTTTGAAAAGTAAATGGGTTACTTGCGGTTACTCCTATGTGTGCAAAAGCACTTGGACTACCACCATGCAATAAAACTCCTACACCATTACCCCTAGAATCTTCAAAAAATCCTGTTCCTAATACATGAAGTTTATCCCCATCACTTGCTTGACCAATTCCTAAATTTGTTCCATCAAAAATTAAATTAGCTTCACCTTCTAAAGTATTTGATGTACCGCTACCAGTTATAACTCTGTTATCAGCATTGTTGTTTATTGTTGTTCCGCTAACAGTTGAGAATGATAAAGTTCCACTTCCATTGGTTGTAAGCACTTGTCCGTTAGAACCATCTGCTGCTGGAAGCACCCATATCTTATCTGCTGATAAAGCAGGAGCTTCAAAGCCTACATAGTTAGCTCCTTCGTAGAACCTCAGTTCGTTGTTGTTGCCACCAACAGATAGGTGACCGCCAGTAGTAACATCGCTGGTAAAGGTAACTTTCTCATTAGAGTCAATAGTAATTGCTGTTGCGTCTGCACTTGTGCTAATCGAGGTAGCTGATTCTAAAACATCTGACACCAAAGATTTCTTTAGCTGACTATCTGTAGCATCGAAGATCATAAAGTGGTCCGCACCTACGGCTGTAACTTGTGTTAAGCCTGACACGAAAGATGCCGGTAAGGTGTTTACTTCTGTTTGAGTAAAGGTCATGACCTCTAAAATTGCACCGTTTGCTGGTGCGGTATCCATAGTTAAGGTTGTACCACTTACTGCATAATCTGTTTTTTGTTGGTAAACACCATCTAAAAATACCTGTGTATTGTTTTCATGTATTGGAGAAAGACCAAGCGTAAAAGCTGTGGTGCTGCCGTTACAAGTAAATTGATTGTGGGTTAGGTTGTTGCCTGAAACTAACGCTGCTACATGATAAACAATAATATTACGGCTATTAGCAGGTGCAACATCTAAAGTAAGCGTAGTTCCTGAAAGAGTAAAGTCTCCGGGGTTTTGGTAAACACCTTCAATAAATACAATTAAGTTATCTTCACTTGCCGGTGCAACACTTAGTGTAAATGCGGTTGTACTACCATTACCTGTAAAAGTATCAACAGTTAATGTAGAAGAAACATCAGTCTTAACATCATCTAATAAAGCCGCAACGATTCTTAGTTCTGCTTTATCGCCAGAACTAAACGCTCGTGCAGTTGTATTATCATGCCCCCTAACTACAGTCAGTGTGTTACCACTCCTTGCTGTTACCTTTACTATCTCCTTGTTGGTAGTATCGTCAAAGGTTACATAGAAGTGATCACTACCTGTTATGGTAGGGAAAACAGAACCATCTGTTACAGCGATACTCGTGACGCTGCTATTGATTCCTGCGGCAAGAGTTGTCGCTGCGTTGTTGGTAAACTTAACAGCCATTAGCTAACTCCTTTAAAATTAACTAACTGTTACAGTCCAAGTAATTGTCATTGAGTCAGACGCACCCTTATTAACTACTGAAAAAACAGTTCTACAAAGTAAGTCACCGGAAGAAGAGGCATTTAAAATACCCGCTTCAGTTACGGCACCTGTACCAGTACCTGCTGCAAATGTAGCTACGTAAGTCACAACAGCACCCGATACAGTAGTACTTGTTAACGCAACACGGCCTAGTTCACTTCCTAAAGCGGAATTACCAGCTGCGGCTGCAGTAGAACCACTACCAATAGCCATGTGAGACATAGCAGTTGCGGTAGTATCTTTCATTCGAGAGGCAACATATTCCTTTCCATCAGTAACTACAAGGTTATTGACTTCTTGGACTGTTTCTCCGTTAAGGGCAATTTTTAACTTACCTGTAAGTTTTAAACCGTCGTTTAACATAATTTCTCCAAATTTAATTTAATACACTAGTGTTAAATGCAGAGGTGTTAAGTACACTACTTGATCCGGAGACCAATACCACATTTATCGATTCTGTTATTGTAGCACTATCTGATAAAGATTTACCAAAAGTATGTGCTAAACTTTCTGAGATAGAAGTGCTATCTGTATAGATGCTTCCAGCCCCAGAAGTAAAAACATCAGCTAAACTTATAGTCTCGCTAAAAGATGTTGAAAATGAATGAGCAATACTTTCTGTAATTGTAGGAGTATCTGCAAAACTAGTTGAAAAAGTAAATACAGGAGCACTGTCACCCACACCCACAATATTTCCTTTGTTTATACCAAAGTCTGTTTGCAGATCATCAGAAGCACTAGCAGTATCATCTAATGCATAACTGTCTGAAAAAGCCCGTGCAAACGTAGCTACACGACTAAATGATTCGGACATGACCACAGATTCAGCAACTTGTACGCTAACTGCACCGCCCATACCACTGTGGTTTGTACAATAATAATGTAAAGACGCTGGTGTAGATCCAGTTACTTGTATCTCTACGTAAGCACCAGAAGACCCAGGTGTGCCACTTACAGTCACGTTAGTTGTGTACGCAGAGCCTCCACCATGTGAACCGTTTGCTGTTTCTGAAAACCTTAATGGGTGTCCACTAACACTAGAGTCCGATAAATCAAACTTATATGTTTTACCTACATCTAACGTTAGTGCTGGGCTATTAACACCATCAATGTGGTACTTATTGCCTGACCCATATGAGTTTGTGGCAGAAGCAACGGTTACTGTATAAGTGACTGTACCGCTTTCTGGTATTGCTTTGCCTACCCCCAACACATTTGACTCTGCAATGGTTGCAGTATCAGACTGTGGTAAATCAACACTAAATATAGGGCTATCAGAAACTGACAAAGTGTCACTTTTTGCTGGATCAACACTTAAAACCTCTGAGTCTAAAAATGACAAAGTGTCACTTTTTGTTGGTTCTATACTTAATGCAGGAGCATCAGAAAGTGTACTACTATCATCAAATGCTGTACTAAAAGCAATTGCAGGCGCATCAGAAAGTGTTGGTGTATCACTAAATGCCCTAACAAAATCTACTACTTTACTAAGAGATTCAGCAATACTAACCGTTTCAGATTTACTGCTAGCAAATGCTGAAGCTAGTTCTTCTGCTATAGAAACAGTTTCTGTCTTTGTTGTTGTGAATGTAAATGCTGGTGCATCGGTTAAACCAAAACTTTCAGCATTTGGGTGCCCAGAAATAAAGTAAAGGTTTTTACTATCGGCATCTAATAATACATTTACAGCCGATAAATCTACGTACTGTAATGACGTTTGTAAATTTGTAAACGTAACAAGAGATCTAAGGTTTTGAAAAACAGAAACGGGTTGAATCGAATCTGTGTCAACAGTAACCTTTAGGTTGACATAATCAACTGTAAACTTGATGGCCATTAATCGAAGTCATCACGCACTTTAAATTTTATAAAATCTTGTACTGTTTGAATACCAGATCCAGAAGTTGTGTGTTCAATTTCGCCTTCAAAAGTTCCTGCAGTTGTCCACGTTCCTGTAGGGAATGTTAATGCACAAGTGCCATTAGAAGCGCTTGTTATAGTAGCAGTTATTGTAGAAAGAACCGTTGTTGACCCTACCTCACGAATGCGTAGTTTTACAGTTGCACCAGTTAAGTTGATTGGTGCCCAAGTAGTTTCGTCTTCTACATTTAACGTAGCCCCAGACGCAGCAGTGTTGCTGTCTTTTAGGGTAAAAGTTAGTTCAGGAAGAGTGTCTCCTACTACTAATTTAATTGTGTCTGAATATGCCATAAATTACCTCTTAGTATACCTAATTTTCTCTGTCAAACCCACCTACTTGATTGTAGCCCGGTATAAAGTCATCTATTTTTAATTTACCCTGTGGGAAATCCCATAGTTTTTCAAAAGTTGGTCCTAGTGGGCCAACAAAGAAAGGATCTCCATAGGTCTTGCCAGAAATTACAGGTAGCATAAGTGCGAATGGTCCTAATGCCCCACTTCTATCAAGTATTTCCATGGAGTATTCTCCATAGTCCATGTCTAAAGATTTTCTATAATTTCGTTCTGTAGAGTCTACACCTGGAAGAGCCCAAGCCAATCCACCTTTAAACCTCTCTCGCAAATCAAATCCTAACATAGTCAACGGTATCAAAGTAGCCGCAGCTAAAAGTAATGGCGCCGCAGACTGAGACATAGATTCTCCCTCTTCCCTTCTTGCGTTCATTTCTCGACCGATGCCACCAATGACGGTTTTACCATAAGCGTAGAAGAATGATTTTAATTGCCAAACTAAAGCAAATCTAGGATCTGAAGCCCAAGCAGGTCTTTCAGAAGCGTTAGGTCTTACAATAGACTCATCTACAAACCTATACAAGGCCACTTTTACTTTTTTACCAGCGGGGGTTTCAAGTGATTGTTCGCCAGCGTTCCAATCTGCAACGTCTTGTGGAGTTAAACCGAGTTCTTTTAAATACCTAATAGAACGTTGATCACCCTCTTGCGCCCTTCTACCATGTTCAATAATAAAACTTTTGCCCATACCAGCAGCAAAAACCCTAGTAAATTTAGTAAACCATTCTGTTCCTGTATATTTAAAAAAGCCCTCGTTTGCACTTTTAGAACCTTCGGTCATATAGTCCATTTCACCAGCATTAACAAACATCATATTAATTGCATCGGTGCTAACAGCCCCTATGTCGTAGGCTAATCGCATAGCTTCTTCGTCGCCTTTTAAAGCACTATAAAATATTTTTGCTGTTTCTCTTAACTTAGGTAGTTCTTTAGACCTAAGCACGGGTCCTGCTACATCAGGAAAAGATGCAAACACTGTCAAGGCTAACAAACCAAAAATGTTTGCTGTTAAAGCCCAACTATTTATTGTTTTTAATTTAGGGTATTTTACAAATAACTCTGGGTTAATCTTACCCAAAGAAGCTAGCACCATGCTTGTAGCAATCTCTTTGTCTTTTTCGGTGGGAAGCTGATCTATTAACTCTTGTATACGTTTAGCTCCACCCCTTCTGTTTAGTTCAGCCCGTTTAATTGTAGAAGTTACATAATTACGCAAAGCCTGTGCGGGGTTTACTAGAGCCGAGTTACCTTGTCCATCTACAGCTTTTCTTAATTCTGTAGTAGGGATGTTTCTAAATACATCAGATCTACTTTTAGAAAGTCCCAATGCAAATTTTCCAGCCTCACTGTAAAGATCTATATTAGTGTTTTCAGGATCAGATATAAGAAGATTTACCATCTCTCTTGCAACTTTAGGGGTAATAGTAAACTCTCTTTCGCCGTCTTTAAACTTCTTACCTTTGTTAAACTCTACTAATAAAGCAACAACTTTATCTTGTATTACAGTGCTGTTTTCTATGTTTTGCAAAGCAATAGAACGCGGGAAATAATTGCTCATTTTTCTTATGCCAGCATACTTTGCAAAGTTTTCATCATCATACATTTTTGATAAAAACTCTCTAATCTCACGTGCTTTTGGGCTTAGTTTATCAGTGTTTATTCGACCGTCTTCTGCTTCATAAAGAGCTTCCATAGCTTCATCAGTAACTTCGCTAAGTTCTTCAAAACCTAAAATACGAGCTATTTTGTTTGTGTACTCATATATTTTTTGTTGTTTAGCTTTACTCCAACCTAACTCACTAGTTGTTTGTGATTGAGAATATAGAATATTTGCTATTTGTACACCTATAGGCCCAAGTCCCCTAAGCATGTTATCGGCTGTGTAAACTACTTCTTTTCCTGTACCTAATGCTTTTCTAACCCATCTTGCGGTTTTAGATTCAGATTCAGCTAGTTTTTTTGCTGTTCTTGCTAATCTTTCTACTGCAGGTTTTGACCCTGCGTTTTTAGATATTTTTGGTAACTCATCAATAACAATACTTCTTATAATTGCGCTATTAAACATTCGGTTTGGCGTACGTTGTGGGTTACCTAACCCACGTTTTCTATCAGAAATAAGTTTTGTTATATACTCATCAAAAGCCGGATCTACTTTAAACCTGTTTCTAAATGACTGAGACATCTTTTTAAAGAAAGCCCTTAGTTTTGCAGCTATTCTTTTGTAAATAGCTTCTCCACCATCAGTGGCTTTTGCAGTCTCATCAATTAAAAATTTAGCAATTTGGTTAGCACCGTGTTCTTCAAATCTGGCTGCTATGTTTTTAGGTTCTGAACCTTCCATACCAGGAAAGTTTAGATCTTGCTCTAGTTCAAACTTTTTAAAGTTTTTTACAAGTAATTTATAAGCATTACTATTTTGTTTTAGACTCATAGAAAACTCTTGTTCTAAAATAGAGTGTCCTAACTCGTGCATGAGAGAAATAGCTGCTTTGCCTTCTGCTTCAGCGCTTGCGCCTTTTTTAGCATCAATTATTATAAAATCTGCGCCGTCTGCTCCAGTTTGATAACTAATAATTCTACCACCAGCATTACCCTGGCGTATGAACTCTTGCTCTTCCATAATTGCATCTAAAACTTGATTATTCCCTACATCATTAAAAGTAACTACATCATCAGTAGTAAAAACATATATATCACGCTTGTTTTTAAAATCATTCCTAACAATCTTCATAACTGTAGGTAAAAATTTAACATCTTGAAAAGACTCAGTAACTTTTTTTGATATAAAAGATACAGGGTCTCTTCTAGTAGTCTCGGGTCGTAAAGGGTCTTTAGGTCTGTTTTTAAACTCGTCTGCAGCCCTTGCATCGGCCATATCTGTAGAATCTAAGGCTATTGTCTTTTCTCCTGCTTCTAGTCCTGGAATTGCTCTTTGTGCTAATTCAGGATCGTAGCTACCTTGTGTTTCTAATTGCCTTATAAATTTTAAATTCCCAGCAATGCCTAATTCTTTTTCTAATCTTTCTTTTTCTTTGGTTAAATCATTAATTTCTTGTTGGGCTTGTGTTTTATCTGCTTGAGGCGCCACGGTGTCATTTAAAGTAACCTCTCGTGCAGAGATTAAAGCTAAAACACTGGTATACATTTTTCCAAGCCCATCAGCGTTTTCTCGTATAACCCTATTTATTTTACTTCGATTTCGTCTAATTATTTCTCTTGTACGCTCTTGATTAGCATCTTGATTTACAGGAACAGTAGCAGCCTCGCCAGTAGTACCACCAGCAGCGCCACTTTCTCCACCTGTAGCTATAAATTCGTCTGGGTTTTTAGGTTGTGTATCAGTTCCAGCTAATTGTTGCCTACTTAAATCCCTTTCTGCAGCAGTAGCTTCTTCTTCGGTTTTTAATGCTGCTCGTTTAACTGCAAGTTCCTGTTGGATGTTTTTAAAGCCATCTTCCGGTTCAGCTTTTGGATTATCTTCAAGTTCCTGTATACGATTTTGTAATTCAGTACTTTTATCAGAAAACTCCCCGCGCTGTGCAGCTAGTTCTGCCATAGAAAATTGTTGGTCCCCGCGGCCTTTTGTATAAACAATAGCGCTTGCTTCTTCTTCTGCAGTTAGTTCTCCTATAGGCCTGTCTTTAACAGTAGAAGTGGTAACTTCCCCGGTTTCCTTATTTATAGTTTCTATTTTCCCACTCCAGAAGAACTCATAGCCTAAAACTAAAGCTTCTGCTGCAGCTACTTGAAAACCTTGGTTAGCAGTTTCTAAATCGCCGGTAGCACTAACTTGAGATTTAGTTCTATTGTTGTATCCACGGCCAAAACTAGTAAGCCTTGGCATGTCAATAAATTGAGGTTGTACCCCTTTTTCTTTATTTGCGGGAGTTAAAACTTTCCAGGAAGAATCTTGTTCAGCAGCTATATACCCCCTAGCTTTAATTCTTGCTTGGCTTACCCAATGCGCAACTTCTACATCCATATCTAACTCGCCAGGAAGAGTGTACTTAAGCATGCCGTGAAAAGGCGTACCATCTTTATCTTGTCCAATTTCAATAATATCAAAGTAAAATGCCTGTCCAGCTTCTTTAGATCTTTTTGCAAAGTTGTTAAGAAGAGAACCAGAATAAATATTGTCTTTTATATTAGCAATAAGTTCAGGTTGAAAACCAAATGCGTAAACCAAAGCATTTTCTTTGCTTGTTTCGTAAGCTTCTGCGGCTGTTCTACCTTGCCCCCCACTATCTGGTTTTGTGCTCATGGGTCTAGTTGAATCATTACCCTGCCAACCCTTTTTATCTTTTTTATCTTCCTCTTTTGAGTTTTCTGTTTGTTTAGCAAATTTAATTGGGTCTTCTTTAGAACCCATTTCATTTGTTACTAACTCAGACTCAAAAGAAGTTGCTCCCATTGCACCAGCTGCAAAAGATGCCATACGATCATCAAGAGCTGCTAAATCTAATTCATCAACTTGTTCTTCTTGGGAAGCTATACCTTCTAATTCTTGTTGAAGTTGGCCTTCTGGGGCCGCTTCTTGGGCACCGCTTGCTCCCTGTCTAATAAGTTCAATAGCTTGGAAGTCTTGTCTTAAAGTCTGTTGTTTTTGTGGGGATAGGTTTTCTATTCCACCTGCAGCTCTTGCTTCTTGTAAAAGCCCTTGATACCTAGCAATTAATGCTTCATCTTCTTTAGCAGTTTGCTGGTCCTCGAGATCCATACTACGTCTTTTAGGTTGTTGCGCTTCTATAAGTTCTTTTCTTTCTGCTAAATGATCTTCTATAGAAATTGCGCCACTGATACTATAATTTTCGGGATTTTTTCCAAAAATTTGCCTAGCTTTTGCTTGGGCCCCGACAAGGCCTAACTCATTTGTTTGTTGATACCAAACTAAATTGTTTTCGTTATCTCGAACTTCAACAACAATACTATCACCTTCTTGTCTACCCCTAGAGTAATTTAAATTTTCTACTAAAAATTCATCAATTTTTTGATTGTCATATTGATTATTTTTTATAAGAGCATCAAAAGCAGCAGCTTTGTCTTTATTAGTTGTAAAAAAACCACCTTTCCCGTCAATACTTTGTTGGTAAACCGTGCCTAACAGTTCTTCATTGTTTAAATTAGATTCTGCAAAAGTGTTATATTCCGGAATGCTATTTTCATCAATCCAAACAGCATCTTTTTTATTGTTTGGATCTTGCATAGCTTTAAATTGAGCTGCTATCCATTGAACTGGTTCAGGCGCTACATCTCCAAACTGTTCTGCTTGCCCTGTTTCTTGAGCTATGTAAGCTTCTTGAATTCTACCAGCATATACATCAGCTACATTTTTTCTAGCTTTTTCATACACACCAGCAGCTGCGCCAGAAACAGTTCCCCCTGCAGCACCCATACCCATACCGCCAAAAAATCCCATAAACAAAGCTTGGGACCTATCTAAATTTGCTTGTGCTTCAGTGTAGTCTTCATCAATAGCAAACTTTTGTTGCACTGACATTTCTTCTTGTATTCTTTCTGTAGCCCCTTCTACAACAGCCGATCTTCCTGCTCCTTTTAATAGGCCCCCAAATAAGTTTTGTTTTAAACTTCCACCTTTAGAAGACTGCAATATTCCTTTAAACCCCCGTAAAACAAGAGCTTCTCCTCCTACCCCTACAGCAGCAAAAGGAACACCAAAAGCTAAAGATTGAAGCCCCTGTTCGGCTTCTATCATGTCTTGTTCTGCAAAATCTCCAAAGGCAGTCCCTACTCCTTGTGGATATTCTTGGCTAACTGCGCCGGCTACGGCTCCTCGGGTAGTAAGTTTAGACCGACGAGTTTCTTTTAAAATTTTAAAAGCCCCCTCTATTAAGTCTTGCTCTTCTTTTTTAAGATTCCATGGTAAGTCTTTTCCTTTTTTTCTAGCTTGATCATTAGCAATGTATTTTTTAACAATGTCTTTTACTTCTTTGTTAAGAATTGCTTTTTGAGCAGCTGACTTCATAATAGCTTGTGTGCCCACGCTAGTAGAAAGTATTCCGGCTCCTATAGTAGCAGCTGTACCCGCTCCTATAACAGCTCCCGCAGCTGCACCTGTTAAAGCGGCGCCAATACTAGTAGCAGCGGATGGGAGAAACTGTCCTGTTGCGCTAACAGCTTGATTAATAAAGCCCCCAAAAGTGGGTTCTTCTAAAAATTCTTCAAAGGACTCCATACCAGCAAGATAGTTTGAAGAAGCTTCTTGGTTAATACGAGCCTTATTAAGATTATTTTGGACAGAATCGGTATCGCCCCTAAGTGAAGCAACAGCAGCAGCAAAATTATTAAGATTAGATTCTAAATTAGCAGATCCGGCTTTTACACTTTCTCTAAAAATTTCAATTGGATCTGAAAGCACAAAACTTTGAGGTAAAGCCGCGTCTTCATTTTGCCCTAAAGCGGTTAAATCGTTTGGGCCGCGTCTTTGTCTATTTTGTCCAAGAGCTTGTAAATCAGAAATTTTATCTGCCATATCATGCTTCAGTTAAAAAACTCATTAACACTGCACGTTCATCAGAACCCTGAGTTCCAAAAAGTTGAGTTATTTGAGCCTGTGTCATGTTTCCTTCCGTTTCTCTACCTGCTGGGTCTGTAAAATAAATTTCAGCTACATATCTTCTACCATTTTTTACTTCTATTCGGGCTTTCATTCTATCTAGGGCTGCTCCAATAGCTTGTGGGTCATTACTTCTAAATATATCTCCCAACCAATCTAGCCCCCACTGGCTTCCGTTTTCCTCAACAAATTTAGTAACTATTTGGCCATAAACGTTTTTTACAGTTTCTTCAGTATTTGCATCTCTAAACCTAACATCGGTTCCTGTTACAACATAAGACCTATTTCTAGTGAACTCACCTAGTAAATTTTTTATTCTTTGTCTTGTGTTTGCGGCTTTTTCGCTGCTACCAGATATTTTTGTTGCATCTCTACCTTTCCTTGATCCCCCCTCTTTAAATTGAGGGTAAAGTATATTGGTGGCTTCAGTAGTTATATCTTTTAAATCGCCCGATAATTTATCAGAATATTCTAAAGACTTAAACCTTAAATTTTCATAGTTTATATCTAGTTGATCTCGTTGAGTTGGAGTAGTAGAAGCGTTACCTGTTTGAATTTGATTTTCATATGTTTTATATAAATTTATCATTTTTGTTGGGTCATTTTGGCTTGTTGTAAAAGCCAAAGTAGCAGCAAGAGCCTGTCGTTGCCCAATGTTAAGTTGCCCTTCTAGTTTTTTTAAATCATCTAATTTTTGAATATCAAATCTGTTAAGAATAGCCTGCACCTCTTTTACTTTATCTTGCCCGAGTTGTCTTATTTTAGCTTCATTCTCTTGCGCCCATTTTTGCTGCCCCTCTAAATCAGCTGGAACTGGTGGTATTTCAAGTTCTTCTGCAGTTGGTAGTGGTTCGGTTGGAGGAATACGCCCATCTAGTTTAGCTAAAGTTGATTCTAATTCTGTTGTATATGCCTGTCGAGTTGAAGCATCTAAAGCTGGGTTGTTTTGTAACTGATCTTGTAAAAACTTAGCTCTATTTCTAGCTGGTAGTTCAGCGCTTGTTTTCGCTTCAGAAGACTCTTGCCTTTGGGTGTTAACCGCAACATCCATTTGTTCTTCAGCAAAAGCAATTGCTTCATCAATAGTTTTTATGTTCCTTTGTTTACTTTTAAACATATCTTCAACGTCTTTAAATTTTTTAAGGGCTTCTGGATTATTTTTAAATATGTTTTTAACTTCTCTATAAAATTGCCTAGGAGCTTTAAAGCTAGTTGGGTCTTTAAAGAATTTAGATTCTTTGTTTGGGTTTCTTTCGGCATCAAGTTTTTCGCTAATAAGACGCTGATGAAGCATTTTTTGAAACTCGTAATATTTAGAATTGTCGCTTTCTTTGCCTTCAAAAATTCTATTATATTCATCTTTTTCTAAATAACTAAACTTGCCACTAGGATCTTGTTGATCTCCAAATTGACTTTCTTCTTTGGCAAGTTGCCTTGCACCCGGCAAGTCTGAACCCTCTCCAGCAGTATTAACAGTTGTTTTAGGATCAGTGTCTAAAGGTGTGTTGTTTGTTGATTCTATATCAGCAGGATCTGTCCCTTGCATAATTTGTTGTAATGCATTTTGTGCAAAAAGGGCAGCATCTTCTATTTCAACTTTACCTGCTTTTACATCTGCTGCAAGTGGGTCTAAAGAGTCGGTAATTAATTGGGAAAACCCGTCGCCCTGCCTAGATTCTGGAAAAGCCCTACCCCGTTTTTTTGCTATTCCTAAATTAAGAAAGTGTTCTACTTCTTTTTTACTAAGTTTAATAACCTCATCATCTTCTCTGTTAGAAAATCCAAAAGTTTTAGGAAAAAACCCCTGTGGGGTATCTACCATTAAAGAGTAACTTCCGTCTGGATTTGCGTTTATACCCGCTATTTTACCTTCTTTTATTTCTTTGTTATTTACATCTTTGTAAAGTTTTAAAATATCAATTTCATTTAAAAGGTCTGCTGCCATATCACCATGTACAAACTTACCATCAGCAGTTTTTTCAAGCAGTGCTTGCATGCCAGAAGCTGTACCATCTTTATTAGTTTTTAGATAGTTACTAAAAGTGTCTGTTATACCTAAAGAATTTGACATACTAAAGAACTCTTTATCGCGTAGATTTTTTTTAGCTATACTGTCTGCTTCAAGTTTTCGGACATTCATTAAATCTGCTAAAGCCATATTAAATACCTAAAATTGCCATTACAGCTGTTGTTCCTAATCCAACCATTGCGTTGTGGTGCTGGGCTTTTGCCCCTTTGTAAGCGGCTTGTCTATTTGCTTGCAGATTTGCAGCGTTCCCTAAGCCAGCCATTGCACTTCTATTAAGGCCTTGCCCAATATTAATTAAATCAGACAAAGTTTTTTTATTGCGTTCATCTTGAGCAATTCTAGCAGTGTTTAAACCACCAGCTAATCCTATAGCGCCTTGTCGTTGTAATGCGCGGTTTTGTTCTTGCTTTTGGGCTATACTTAATCCAGCGCCCCCATATCTAGAAAGGTTACGGCTTTGTATGCCTTCTGCTATTTTTTGTTGTTTTCTAACATCTTCCGGAACCCTATCTACTAAAGAAGTGTCATCCACAGAAGCTAAAAGTTGTTCTTCAAAAGGCCTAAAGTCTTGCACATAGTCATTGTAATCTTGTCGCAAAAGTGCAGAGTTAGTAGCTTCTGGGTCTGACACTTCAGGAAGTGTAGAAACGTAATTATTTCTAGTCTCGGGCATAAGTGCGTTAGTGTAATCTCCCAAAGCCATAACTAACCAAACCTCCTAGGTTCTACAAAATAACCGCCTAAACCAGAAGTACCAGCATCTTTTGTTTCGTCACTAGAAAGCAAAGCTTCATTTTCAGATTTATTTTGCCCCATTTTAGCTGCAAACCGGCTCATATTTTTTATATTACCAAGTCTTGTAGCCTGTTTAGCTTTAGCAAAAGCTAATTCTTTTGAGGTGCCGATTCTGGCTGCTTGAGCTAACCCAGATGCAGCGTCCATTTGTTGTCCTCTTGCTCCAGCTAACAAATTTAATTGTCTATCCCTAGAAATATTTTGCCCTTGTATACTAGCATCCAAAAGATTACCAACCGCCGCTGAAGCTAAATCTGCTGCGTTGTCTACGCTAGTGGAGTATTGAAATACTGGTCCGCCCCCTGTAAGAGCCTGCATAGTATCCGCTTGAGATATACCACGCCCAATTCTATCAAATTCTGTAGCTCTAGCTTCTTCAGCCATATTGACCATTAAAGGTTTATATTTTGTATTAAAATAATCTTTGTCTGCTTTAGCTATAGAAGCAGAAGTTTTTTCAGCTTCGCTAGCTTGGTAATCTTGTTTTTTTGGTTTACTACTCATACTTCTTTTTTATAAACATAACTTGTTAACTTAAATCCATTAGCAGTTGCAGTCTTTGCCCATCCTGGGCGACTTGTGTGAAACTCAATGACCTTCACATTTTTTTCTAAAGCAAGTTTATCTAAAAAGGTAAACCCTACTTTATTATAATTATACTCTGGTTTTTGGTAGGTTGCCCAGACAAAAAGCGTTGGCTCGCCGCCAGGGTCTGCTATCATTGAGCAAATTATAAATCCAATGTATATGTCTTCTTTATAAAACATATACAAAGTTGCATTACTGTTTCGTAATGCTAAGTATACATCTGCTGGAATCCAGTCAGAATAACTTTTCTTTCTTATAACCTGTAGATCAGATTCGATTGTTTCATACGCATATCGGATCTCATCTACAGGTATTTCTTCAACAGAGACTCCATTAATAGTCAATCTCTGAACCATATCTCTTATATCGTTTACGAGGAGACATTCCTGCTCCTTTATATTTTACAACTCTACGTACACCTAAGTCTCCACCTCTAGCTTTTAACTCAGCTTGTACTACTTCTTGATTAAATAGACTTAAATAATCTGCTGCTGCTTGTGGGTCGGTCCAATCTTTTGCAGGTATTCTAAGTAATCTATACAAAGTCCCATAAACAATTCCATCTCTGTAACTGTTAGAAAAAGTTGTATCAATGTTGCTAGTAGTTCTGCTTGGTTTTAAAGCAACGCTTAAAAGTAAACCATTAGTGACAGAACTATTAGGTACTGGAATAACCCAAAAAGTACTTGGGTTTTTTTGCAAGTACACTTGTGGCAAAGATGTTTTATCTCGCCAATCTGGATAATTTAACTCTAAACTTCTAGGGCTTATAGGATCTAAATCATCGCCATCATAAGTCATCCACAAAATTTGATGAACATCGGTTCCACTTGGTTGGTCAAACTCATATTCATATACACCACTAATTGTTGTAATAGGGTCTAAGTCATATACATAAGCTTTTGATCTTTCTGCAAACTCTATACAAGCTGATCTTAAAGTAGACTCTACTAAAGAGTCAGGACAATTAGGAACATACGGTAGTATGTCTTTTACTAAAGAACTAAATGACGCCATTTTATACTCCTACTCCTTGAACAGGCGGAGGCACAACCTGTTGTCCATTTCTAGTCAAATTCGGATCTATGGGGTTTTTAGCCTGTATACCTCCAGCTAAACTATTTACGAATAGTTGATAGTGTTGTTGAGCCCGTTGAGAATTTCCTGCAAATTCAGAATCTTTTAAATAACATCTATACAAGACATAATCCACTAAAGCATTACCATAAACATCATCAATATAAATAGTGCTACTTGTAGCGCTTAAATCTGTAGGGTTTCTAGCTGTTACTAATTCTACGTAAGCGTTTGATCCGGACTTTACACCCGGATAAACATAAAAACGCCTCGGGTCTTCTGGATCAAAAATATAATGTTTAACTACAGAACCGTGAGCTGCGTCTCCTGTAACAGTAGGATCATGCCAATCAGGTTCTATAGAATTTAAAATGTCTTCATCTACTAGCCTAATTGCTTTTTTACCTGTTGCACTGCTACCAGTAGCACTCATATTACGTACTACTTTTATTAAAGACATAGCTACATCCGGTATAGATTGCTCTGTACCGGTAACTAATTGTACGTTTGAATGATCTGCAGCAGCGGCCGGTTTAAGGTTAACTACTTCTCTTTGTGCATCATTTATGTACCTAAGCAATTCAGCTTCAGTCCATCGAACGCCAGTTGTATCCTGCAGGCTGTCCTGGATTCTGGATATTAAATTAGCGCCCGTTAATGTGCCCATTATTTCTTAGCAGTTTTTTTTACAGTTTTTTTAGCAGCCGGCTTTTTTTTAGCGGGTGCTTTACCATCTACATAGGCTTCGTTTATATCAGGTGTAGAGGGATCGTCAGGAATATAATGTCCTTTTTCATCTCTAGCTCTAATAGGTTCGCTTGGCTTTTTGTCTTTAATTGAATGAGGTTTGTGTTCTGTACACCCCTCTTGCAAGCACAATAGGCCTATGTCATGTCCAACTTCTTTTGGTACGCCAGCTTCCAGTCTGATTGATGCGCCCCAGGTGGTCGAAATATACCTGTCAATATCTGATATTACTATCATCTTTTACTCCTAAAATAGCTAACTAGTCTTCTTCCTTTGGTTGAAGTTCATTAGTTTGTTTATCAACATTTTCTACAACAGTAGTTATAACACCGTCGTAAGTTTCAGCTACTGTATTAACAACGCCACTAACATCTTTTAATGCTGCGCCTGAAATAGAGCCTGCTGTTTTAACGGTTGTATCAACTGTGGTCATGGCAATATCTTTACCACCTTCAATTACTGAATTAACAGTTGCACATGAAGTAGCAAATAAGCCAACTAAAATTAAATATAAACCTTTCATAATTTTCCTTTAAAAAAGGGGTGGCTCAAAATGAACCACCCACAAAAACATACTTAGTATGCAACGTCCAATCTAATGACACCAAAGTCTTCAACGCCACCATTGTAGTCGCTGTTAAACTTAGGCTTCTTAAGACCGAAGATTTTACCAATGGAGATACCATTTTGGTTACCATAGTCGAAAGTATCTTCAACTATTTGTGGTAGACCAATATCTGCCATAGCAAGAGCTTGAGCTCCACAGAATAAACAAGCAGAACCGTTGATGTCAGCATCAGCGCCCCATTTGTATCCAGCAGAACCGGCGTTTGAAGATGTTCCAGTAGTTGCATTCTCTGTATTAAATACATGTCTGAACTCATGGACCATAACACCGTCAACCATTAGACTTGAAGAACCAGAGAACAAGCTCGATTGAGGTCCTCTTATTCCAGCATTTCTGACGTTAGCCAAGAAATCTGAATCAAGTTTAAGGTCAGCCATTACTTGAGGTGATACAAATAAATGATATACCTCATCTCCACCTGCGCCTCTTACTCCACGGATGTAGTTGTCTTTAGCATAAGCTTTAAGAGCAACAATACACTCGTAAGTAATGGTGTCAGCAGCTGCAACTGCAGTTACGTCACCAGCAACAAGTTTACTAGTAGCATCCCATCTTCTATGTCTGTTAGAAGTTGGAGCTGTTACATCTGAACCAAAAGTCATGTCGCCAAGATTTTGTCCTGAAGTCAGAACAGGTCTCAAAGCACCACTGTTTTTGATTGTGTAAGAAATACCAGAAAGCGTTAAGAACGCTAATTGGTCAATACGATCTGCCATTGCGTAAGCAAGTGCATCACGTGAGTTCTCACGGAAATTAACAACTGATTTTTGATCAGCTAATCTACCAGAAAGTCTATTAGCAAATCTCAATTGATCGAGTTGTACAACAATGTCGTAGGCTCTTAAGGTCTCTTCATTACCCTCTAAGGTGTTGTCTCCAACGATACCGTCACCAGTCATGTCAGCTAAAAGTGTTAATACAGCTCTAGCTCCTTTTTCTGATTGAGTAAGTTCAGATATTCTCTGAACCATAGCATTAGATCCGCTACCTGCGAATTGGTTAATGAAGGACATGTTCCTAGCGACACGCCAAAAATCACGTGACCAGATAGTTAATTGTTCGCTGGTCAACGCGCTAAAGTTTGTGTTAGCCATTGGGCTATCCTCCAAAAAAAATAATACCTAGCCAACTTATTGGAGCGGCTATTTACCCGTATACCCTTTTTCGTTGGGGAGACGCTTTCATAATTTTACGAACATGACCTCGATCAGTTTTACGCCGTGATAGGCGAAAACGTTTTTCAGTGGAGCGACCACACTAATTATCGTATTAGCACCGAATTCTTATATCTTATACCAAGCCTTAACCAAAGTCACCACGCATTCTGCGCAATGTCTCGGCTGGAAGAGCATCAAACTCCTCACTTGATAACAATGATAAATCTATTTTCTTCTCACCTTTTGCATTTGACCCCTCACCTTTCATTGCAGGGGGTTGAGATTCAGCGGCTTGAAGTTTTTTATTAACTGTTGCTGTTTTTTTCTTAGCTTGAAGCTCCGGATCAACTTTTGCTACCGGCGCCGCATCTGCAGGTTGTAATAATTCTGGCCTTTTTGCTGCTAAAGTGTAATTTGTAGCTTTTGCTAACGCATCGGCTGCAGAATAACCCTGTACAGTAAACGCATCTCTAAGATCTATAACTTCAGCTTGTAAATCTGCATCAAAATCAGCGCTATTTTCGTTTAAAACAGGAAAAGTTGCTTCAATTTCAGCTGCTTTAGCCTGTAATTCAGTCATTTCTTGGCTTTGTTGCACTGTTTGGCCCATTTTTGCTTGAACTTCAAACATAAATTGCTCTTTTTCAGCATTTCTTATCTCATTTCTAAGATCTACAGCCTTTTCAGTCTCTCCATTAAGCACTAAATCCTGATATTCGACTTCTTTTGCATTAAAATCATATTCCGGCGCATTTTCTAAAGCTTTTTGCTCTGCTTCTGTAGCTTCTTGTAGTTTTTTTTGCATAGCTTTATTTTTAGCCAAGACTTCATCAAGTCTAGACTTAGGCACCATAGGTGCTTTTACTTTATCTTGTCCGCCAAGGCTTTGCTTGCTTCCTTCAACTGCTGGAATATCTGGTTGTGGAGCTGGCTCGCTGTTTTCATCCACTCCTTCTTCGCTAGTAGCTTCTGGTTCAGCTGTTTCTTCTTCCGCAACTTCTGGTTCTGGTTCTTCCGCAACAGCTTCTTCTTCTGGAGCGGCGTCAACTTCTTGTTCGACTTCTTCATTTTCTGCTTCCTCCTCTGGAGCATCTTCTTCAAAGTTTAAATCTACTTCAAAAGGCTTTACCTCTTCTTCTGAAACTGCATCTGCTCCCGGCATACCATCTAATACTAATTCTTCTGGTGCTTCTGCATTATCTTGTTTTTTACTTTTAGCCATTTCTATTACCTCCTGTAGGTTTCATGGCGGCAGTTGCCAACTTGGCTGCTGCCTGGGTTTCTGATTGTCCTTTTCGGACTTCATTAGTCATTCCTGCTAATCTCTCTCTTAGTTCAAGCTCTTCTTGCTTCAACTGAATTTTGCTTTGTAGTTCCGCAACTTTAAGTTGTGGGTCAGTAGCCTCACCTTGTGCTTTTGCCATATTAAGTTGAGCAGTAGATTCAAGGTTTTTGACTTCTGCTTCAAGTTTAGCAATCTCAAGTTGAGTGCTTCTAATTCTAGATTCCATTTCAAACTGTGCAAGTTGTGCTTGTTCTGGAGTTGGTGGTTCAGTACCTTGCATTTGTCTAATACGCTGTGCAATATTTGCTTTACGTGCAAGATGTGAGTACTCAACAATTAAATCATCTGGTATTGGTACGCCAGCTTTTCTAAGTTCTACTGCTTCTGCAAATTGTACTTCATCAAAATTATCCCTAGCAGGAGCAGTTGCAATAATAACGTCATACTCGCCCAAAGTTAAATCATTTATGATTTGACCTTCAGGAGTAACTTGATTTACTGCCATTGGCTCTCTTGGTTTAAATGGATTTGTTTCATCGGTAATTTGGATAACCCGCTCTTCGGTATAATACCTTTGTACAAGATTCAATACTTTTTCTGCTAAGTATTGTCTTGTCTTTTTCAAATTATCCAAAGGAACTTGAATCATTAATACGCCACGGTTTTGTTTTGCTTGTATAGCAACTCCAGAAACCTCAGCCCCATCTGTACCCAACATAGAATCACTTATGCCACTAATTTGTTTTATATTAGCAGCAGCTTTTTGTGCAATTCTATCTAGACCGGTGGGAATCTGATTTGGAGGTATCTTACCAGGGGGAGTAGAACCTCGATTAAACTCGAGTACTAAACCAGTTTCCGCACCGTGTTCTTCTAAATCATCTGCATTCATTCCTGTTAAAGAACCAGACTCTACAATCCAACCGCTATTAGCAGTTGTGTTAACTATGTGTAGTTCTTGAGATGAAATTTTATTTAACTGTTCTTGTGGTGAAATTAAATTCCTAACCATTCCAAAAGGTTTGCCTCTTCTCCAATATGGAAAATAAGGTACTAAAGTAAAGTGATCATAAGGGGACCAGTCATCATGCAGCACTACTGTGTCTGCTGTTACTGTCCAGCGAACCGCTCGCATTTTTTTCTCTACTATATAAAGGCCATAATCATCAGCAAACTTTTCTCTTTTCTTTTTGCCCCATTCATAAGGAACATTTCTTTGATCACCCGTTACTGGGTCAACATAAAGTATGCAATCTTTTAATTTATAATGCTGTCTTTCTATAACTCGTATAGATCTTAACGCTCTTGCGTCTTCCGGATTATTCGGATAATCTGCCCCATGATAATTTTCTTTATCAGTATCACCATAAGTTTCATCTTCATACTCCATAGAATCTGCGCCAAGAGTTGTACCAACCTCAGCAATCATTCTTAACTTGTCTGCTTTTTCTTGTCCGTAGGTTTCTTCAATTTCTTCTAGACTCATCCATTTAGTTTCAAAAATCTCATTCCAAGTTCTTGGATCATATTCTTTGGCATCTGGGTCAATAATAATATCTAAAGGGTCTTTAGTTTCTACTCTTACTTCACCATTAATGTGATCAGAAAAATCTATACGAACATCAAACCATCCTCTATCTTGAATCAACCCATCAGCAAACGCTTGGCTTTCTAACCATTCTAATTTGTTGTTGTCTGCAATTTGCATGTACAGCCTAGAAAGTACATCTGCTGTTTCTTGGTTACCATTTCCTCTAGGTTTAAATTGTACATCTGCTCTTCGCGTACTTTGTTCGCCAAGAACTGTATTGACTGTTGGTAAAATAGTGTTGATTGTTAATGCTGGTCGACCCTGATCGTCGAGCGCGGATATATCAGCTTCGTCCCACTGTTCGCCGCGGTAAAATGCGTCGCATTGTTGCGCCATTTCTACATAGTCTAAATGCCCATGATCTCTAGCTCGGCTGTAAGCTTCCCATTGTCTTTTAGCAAGAGTTTGTTCTTCCCCTGCGCCGAGTTTCTTTTTTGGTTTTTTATAACTTGCCATTAAGCGCTCATTGATGATTTACGTTTTCCGTCTTTTACTAAATGTTTTAATCCATCTCTCCACGACGGAACATGCTCAGGTCTTTCATAAAATGTAGCAAATTCTGTCATCATTAAACCGATCCACGCCAAGGCATCCACTTGGTCGTCATGTGTACCATTTGGGAAACGTAATAGTTCTGCAACCATAGATCCAGTCCAAACAGCATCTTGTGGAAAGTATACCATACCTTGTTGCATTCTACCCTGGATTGCTCGTGCACGTAACTCCTTATCTCGCCTACCAACTTTTAAGTCTTTAAAGTAAGCTTCAGATAGGCCCCGTTCCCTTGTTCTTTTTTCTAAAAACGGCCCCAGGGCCATCTCAATATGACCTCTTTCTATTCCCACTATACCCGGACGCCATAGTTCGTACAAGTCTAAAATTTGTTCTACTAATTCAAAGCCGTCGTATTTACCGCGAACGACGTCAACAACAAATAAATTATCGTATTCATCGACACCGACAACAATACCAACTGAGTAATCGTTCCGGTCACGCTGTCCGATCGCAAGATCCCACGCGCAGTAGTAACGAAGTTTTGAAGTATCAATTTCATTAAAGTCATAATATGCGATCATGTCGCGGCTAAAGTAATCGCCTTCGTCAGATACTGGATTCTGTTGGTATAGAGCAGACCAATCGCGCGGGCCGATGGCTCTCTTTATCTGCTCGAGAGCATCCACATTATATCTCTCTGGGTGTAAACTTTCACCTGTTTTTCTAAAACTTTCGTCTTCTTCTGCAATGGCTGGGTAGCGAATGACTTCCCATGCGTCTGCGCCTTCTTCTGCTTGGGTCAACAAGCGACCAGCCAGGTCGTCGTCGTGCCAACGCGTAAGAATTACAAGTATGCCTCCACCTGGGGATAACCTTGTATAAGCTGTGGATGTATACCAATCCCAGGTCGCATCTCTGTTATTATCAGATTCTGCATCTTCTCTGTTTTTTACTGGATCATCGATCACCATTACGTGCGCACCTTTACCAGTAATACCACCACCAACACCCGCTGCA
>Ga0208793_1000666_pt1 | contig 22081 bp, 23 predicted proteins | sample 17_taG_FD_184092 | JGI IMG/M metagenome (GOLD analysis project Ga0208793, IMG submission 184092) | Marine viral communities from the Subarctic Pacific Ocean - 17_ETSP_OMZ_AT15314 metaG (SPAdes) (version 2) | ecosystem: Environmental > Aquatic > Marine > Oceanic | place: Pacific Ocean | collected...
GCCCAAGGATTACAGCCAACGGTACATACAGTTTAATTATTCAAGCAAACCAAGCAACTAATGATACGCTTTATTTACAAGGAGAAACTAACGGAGACGCTAATGTTAATTTTTCAATAGACAACGTATCAGTAATAGAAGTAACAGCAGAAGACGCAAGCTACGCAGACATGTGCATGCAAACAGGTAGTTCAACATACGAATGGGTTAACATAGTAAGAAATACATATTAAATGGGTACAGGAAAAACATATTCAACAAGATATTTACTAGATAGTAACAATAACTCTGGCGTTGCGGGACAAGTTCTTGTAACAACAGCTACAGGTGTTAGTTGGCAAGATGCTGAGAGCACAGGAGATAACCAAACTCAAGGATCGTTATTTGACTCTAAGATAATACTAATAGATACTCCAAACGGAGGTTTAAAACCATATAGAGTTATAACTGACGAGTATGGAGAATGGATTCAGGTAGGTAGATTTTCCGCTAATGCAATGACATCTATTCAAGCAAGTTCTTGGAGCTCTGTTAGTGGTTTAAGTACAGGGACATCGCAAAGCGAAACTACACAGTTTTCTGCAGATTTTGGTGATTGTTTTCCGGATGAAGTAAGGATAATGGGTGCCACTGATTTTAACAATTGGAGAAACACAAGAACTATTGATTTTGTCTATAAAGTTCCAGCAGGTAGAAAATGGAAACATTTCTTTAGTAATGGCTCAACCACTGGTATGGGGATAGTTGACGGTGTTAAATACGGATGGACTGTTAACGGAGCCTATGATGGTTTTGGCAGATGGACAAACCCTAGCTTAACCAGTATAAGAATGTCTGATTTTGGTACAGCACCAGCAAACCCGCCAGCAGCATTTACTACAGCAACCACTAATGCTTTTTATTGGAACCCTATGGGTGATGCGAAATTCAGTGTATCAGCTACAAGAACTTTCTGTGGGCAAGATACATTTGTTACTTCAGGTGTTGGTGTAGATGACAGTCAAGCTGGATTTTTTGACGAGTATCCGAATGAAACAAATAACATGGGAGGGGGCGCTGATTTTAGCTCTGCAGTATGGGTATTAATAAAAATACCAGGTGGCGCAAGTGGTGGCGGTGGAGATGATTCTTATTGGAGCGCTAATGGTAATGATATACACAATGATAATACAGGCAACGTAGGGATTGGTGAGGATACTCCTACTGCTAAATTACATTTGGGTGTAGACTCTGCAAATGATGATACTTTTCATATATTTAACGGAAGTGTTAGAACTCATCTATTAGCTTCGGAATCCACCAATGGAGTTATTTATATGCGTAGCTCTGCTAACACCAACACAGTAAGAATAAACGCCTCAGGTGATTCATATTTTAACGGAGGCAACGTCGGGATCGGGTCGACTAATCCTAGTTTCCAATTATCAATTGAAAACCACGCTACAACTACCTCAACTGCAACAATGGAGTTAGACGGTAAAAGAACAGATGGAACCGACGGTCCTGTTGGAGAAATGATATTTAGTAATAATGGTGATACTTTTGCTACAGTAGCTGGTTTTAGAGATGGGGCAGATAATAAAGGTTCTTTGCAATTCCAAACTCAAGACGGTACCTTTACTACAAAAATGACAATATCGTCAGAGGGAAAAGTCGGGATAGGAACAACTGATCCTGGTCAAAATTTGGAAGTTATTGGAAACGTAGGTTTAGGATTAAGCGAATCAACTACAAGAACAGCTCTTATAGCTAATACTTTTGGGTACAGTACAGCTTGGAAAACTTTAACACTAGGAAGCGCAGGAACTAATTACCAGACCGACGCAGTTTCTCTTTGTTTTAATGTTGTTTTAAATCAAAATTCAAGTGGTTCTTATACTGGTAATGGTAGTGAATATTTTTGGAGGAAAGCCGGAAAATTTATGACTCCTAATTCAGGAAACAATGGATACAATGTTATTTTCAATTGGAGTTCAAGTGGAAAGGTATTAAATCTTGCGCCCTATAATGGCATTACATTTGCTGATGGCCAAGAAGCGGTTGATGCTGCAGGTCAAATTATACCACCACCTGGAAGGTCTTCAAGCCCTGACCCTGAGGATTATCAAAGATCTTTTTCTACAGAATTTAAAGGAAAAACAGCCGCAGGATCTCCTAGCACGGGTAGTAGTTGGATTGGGCTTATGTCTATGTCCCCATACAGACCATCGATTTCTGGATTTTACACAACTCAATTAGGTTTTGGTGCTGATGGAACAAACGGGGATATGTTCATAAGAAGAGGAACTACAACTACGTGGGGAAGTTGGAATAAAATTTTAACTGAAGGCAATTCTGGAACAGGGCCTTTCTTACCACTGACTGGTGGGACAATGACTGGTAATGTAATTTTTCCAGGAGAAGAAGCTAATAGTTTTAAAATAGCTTTTACTGGAGCATCTGCAAGTTCAGGCATATCTACAGTAGATCAATCTGGAGCTGGTTTATATATAGGAGCAAATTCAAGAGTGAATCAATCTGGTAATGTTGTTTATCACGATTCTGCGTTGCCAAGTAGTGGTATATATTTTGACGGGTGGAATGGTGATGATATGGAGTTTTATACAGGCTCTTCTGGTAACCCTACTAAAAGGTTAACTATTGATTCAGATGGATTACTTAAATTTTCTAAGACCGCTACTACTGGTACTGCTGTCGCAAGTATAAATCACGCAAGTAATAATTTCTTATATATAAATGGTGGAACAGAAGGTGTAGCTATTGGAGACGATAACCAAAATACCAGAATGGTATGTTACAATGATGCTTACATAAGATTTGATTCTGCGGGTGTAGAAAGAATGCGTTTAACGCCTGATGGTAATAGCACGTTTCTTATACTAAAAGCTAAACCGTCTACTTTCAATTCAAAATCATTCATTACATTATATGGTACAAATTCTAATACTTATGGTGGTAGTGTAATTGCTAGATCATCTATTAGTTCCGAAACAGACGGAACCGCTTATGGTTCAATTTTAAAATTTACAACAAATGATACTTCAAATGTAGAGCAAAATAGGTTGACAATTTTATCTAATGGCAGCGTCGGAATTGGAACTACGAATCCTGCTAGTGAAGCAAATTTATCTTTAGCCGCTAATTCAACATCAGAAGGTGGACATCTTGCTTTGTTTAAAGGAACTTCACAAACTCAAGCAACTCATTTAGACAACTACGCTAATACATTTAGAATAATGAATGGTGCTGACGCTTCAAGTGGAGCAGTGCAATTTTCTTTAAACCATACAACAGCTGCTGCAACTTTTGCGGGTAATATAACAACGCCAACTCAAGAATTAAGCACCGCTGCAACACCAACTAGCTTTGGAACTTATACGTCAGAAATTAGATTAATAGATACTCCTAATGGTGGACTAAAAAAATGTAGAGTAATCACAGATAATTACGGTGAATGGATTTTAGTAGGTAGATTTGCAGCTGATGCAAGAGCTAATATTCAAGGTACTTGGTCTTCTGAAAGCGGCTTAGATACATCTACAGCACAGAACAATACAACTAAATTTTCTGCTGATTTTGGAGATAGCTACCCTAGTGAGGTAAGAATAATGGGGGCGACAGACTTTACAAAATGGAGGGATACTAGAACAATTGACTGGGTGTATGGTGTACCAGATGGAAGGCCTTGGAAGCATTTCTTTAGTGGAGGAACAAATAGTGGTATGGCCCTAAACGTAAAATACGGATGGGAAATAAACGGGGCTTATGACGGTTTTGGTAGATGGGTGAATCCAGCTCAAACTTTTGTAAGAATGTCGGATACTAACGTTACAAATCCATCATCTGCATACACAACGGCGACTACAAATGCTTTTAGTTGGAATACAGCTAGTGATGCTAAAATGACCGTATCTTCCTTTAGAGCTTACAGTGGGCAAGATACTACTGAAACAGCTGGTTTTGGTGCTGATGATAATATTCAAGGGTTTTTTGATGTATATCCTAGCGAAACAAACAATATGCAAGGTGGAACTGGTTTTAATTCTGCTGTATGGGTGTTAATAAAATTACCTACCGCTATAAGCAGTGGTGGTGGTGGTGGTGTAGGTAACCAATGGGCTGGTGGCCCAGACAATATACACAGCACAAACACAACTTATGCTGGTATTGGGACAGAAGATCCAAGAAGTAAATTAGAAATATTCAGAGCAGCGGGTTCATCAGCTACTCCTCAATTAACTATTTCAACAGGCGAAGCAGGTAGTAGAGATTGGGCTATTGGAACAGATGTTATGGGTGCTGGGGATCTATCCATTTTACAGGGGCCATCATTAGGGACAGCCCCAGGTTCTTCATCGGCTAATGTAAGAATGAGATTTGTAGGTACGACTGGTTCTAAAATAATGTTCAAATATGACAATACTACTGAATTAGGAACTTACACTTCCACTGATTACGGAGGGTCGATTAAAAGAATCAGAATGCGTCAAGGTGGTGAAATACATTTTGGCGATACAGTTTCGGTTAGCCCTCTTGGTATTACAGAAGGAACTTGGGACAATTTTACTGATCAAGATTATATGAGTATATATGCTAGGTCAAAACTTGATGTATACACTGCTAATACACTTATGCTAACCGTAGACAGCCCAGGAAGTCACTTTAATACTAATCTTGGAGTCGGGGCGGTACCTACGTATGCTCTTGATGTTAATAAAGCCACCAGCAGTGGTATTATAATGAGAGTTAAAGGTATTGGAGCACAACTTTTAATAGAATCTAATTCAGCCGGTGAAGCACATCTTTATCAAAAACCAAATGTTACAAGTGATAAGGAAGCCAGGTTTATGATGACAGGGGGCGCAGCTTATGGCTGGGCGTGGACAGATGATGCTGTTCCTGCTTCAAGAACTAAGTTTATGAAGCTAGATCAAAATCCAGGCACACTTACTGTAAAGGGAGATGTTATAGCTTATGGCACACCTTCAGATATTAGCTTAAAAGAAAATATTAAACCTATAGATTCGGCTTTAGATAAAGCAATGAAACTTCAAGGTGTTACATTTGATTGGAAGAAAACAGATGGTATATTAGAATTAAAAGAAGACATTGGTTTTATAGCACAAGATGTTCAAAAAGTTGTACCAGAGTTAGTAAGAAAAAATAGCAATGGTTTATTGTCAATGAGACATCAGGGTGTAGCACCAATCCTTCTTGAAGCTATAAAAGAATTAAAAGCGGAAATAGATTTGTTAAAATCAAAGCCTTGTACTTGTAATAAATGTAATTGTAACATATAATGGCAGTACCAACATCAGGAGCGCTATCTATGAAAGACATGGCGCAGGAGGCTTTGCACGGAACGTGGGGAACAGGAACTATAAATGATCCAATATCTCTTTATGACTTAGTAAATGGGGGGCAAGTAAAAGGATCTGGTGATTCTTATCCAACTGTAAATACAAGCTGTACACCAAACCCAGCGGATAGAGGTACGTATAATTCTTTTACTATTTACGACGGTAGTGGGGGAATAATAACATTATATACAACAGTAGCTTTAACGGCGATAACTACAGGAACTATTATATATAGCAGTGTAGGTGGATCTATTTATACCGGAGGAGGTGGTTTTATACATAGTCCAACCAACGTGCAGTTTTCTTTTTGCAGTGGTACAATAGCACAAGGTTATTGTCCGGCAATATCAACAAACACAACAACAGGAGCAGTAACATCAACCGGGTGTGGTTGCCCATAAAATATAAACTATGCCTATAGCTTATCCATATAAATTTTCAGACTGGTACGGTTACGATAAAGATTGTGCAACGTTAACATCATTTAGCTCTGGTTCAGGGCAAACTGATGTGAAGTTTGTATGTACACAATCTGTAAACACAACAAAATACCACGATGGTTCAGGTTTTAATCCTCAAGTAAATGATAATGTTTATGATAATGCTACAGGAACAACAGCAACTTCCAATGGATTTTATACAACTGGAAGTGGTAGTAATATACTAGGTTATTATAGAGTAGTAAGCGGTGTGTGCACGTCAGTTTCAATATGCTCCCCATAATAAATAAATAAATAAATAAATCTTTAAAATTAAAAAATGGCAATTACTTACAAATGGGATATCCCACAAATGAACGCTCACATTCAATCAGAAGGTGAAGACAATGTAATCTACACAGTGCATTACAGATATACGGGTTCTGAATTTGTACCAGATGGTGCAGGGAACGAACCACCAACAGGTAAAACTTATTCATCAACAAATATTGGAACACAAAGCTACGAGTATGTAGCGGGTGAGCCTTTTGTACCTTACGAGGATACTGAAGCTTTTGAAAACGTAGTTATTGGATGGTTAGAAGGATCATTAGATGTGCCTGCAATGCAAGCTAGCATAGCTGCAATTATTCAATCTCAGATTACACCAGTAAACGAAGACTTATATTTTACATGGCAAAATCCACCAATACCACCTACGCCAGATCCAGATCCAGATCCAGATCCAGCACCAGAACCTCCAAAAGAAGAAGATGAAGTTAACGACGAAGAATAATACGTAATAATAAACCCATACCAAAGAGGTATGAAACCAATGTCAAATAAAACCAAAACCAATGACACTATTTTACCAGACTAGCACGTGGAGTAGTCAACCACAACCAACAGAAAAAACCATCGAATCTTGGAAGCATGCAGCAGAAAAGAAAAACTGGAGAATCACACAATTACCTAACGGATTTTTTCAAACAGAAATCAAAGACATAAATTGTGTTTGTGATCCGGAAAAAGATACTTGCTGCGAAAAGTGGATAGATGTAACCAGAAGAGAAACCCTTGAAGGTGCTGAAAGCGCAATTGACGGGTCTGTCGACCATTACCAAAGAAAACTAGATTATATATCTGGACCGAAAGTGGTAAAAACATTTAAATAATATATTATACTCAACTAAAATTTAATAAAATGGAATTTAATTTACCTAGTCAGATTGTTAAAGATCTGAATTTCGGCGATGATGCACGAAATAAAATAATGTCCGGTGTTTCTAAATTATCCGACGCAGTGAAGTCCACTTTGGGTGCTTCTGGAAAATGCGTTATATACGAAGACGCTATGGGCAGACCGGTAATCACAAAAGATGGTGTAACCGTTGCGGAAAGCGTAGTCTTAATGGACCCGGTCGAAAACATAGGAGCTACTTTAATAAAAGAAGCTGCTAGTAATACAGTGAAAGAAGCAGGCGACGGTACCACTACGGCTATCGTCCTTGCTCAATCACTATTAAACAAACTAAACGAATACGATGGCGAAGAATCAATTAGATATATTAAAGAAGGAGTTGCAGGATGTGCTAAAGAGATTATGGACTATCTTGATACTACCTCCACTGAGGTTAAGGGTGAAATGCTTAGTCAAGTTGCATATATTAGCTGCAACAATGATCAAGAGCTTGGAGACAAGATTGGAGAAGCATATGAAAAAGTTGGAAGAAACGGAGTCGTATTAATGGAAGACTCTCCTACAAATGAAACTTATGTTGAGTTTGTTGAGGGTACACAGTTTAATTCAGGTATTAAATCACCACACTTAATAACAGATAAAGAAAAAGGTACAGCAGTATTAGAAAACCCTTATGTGTTAATAGTAAGTTCAGCGATACCTAATGTAAGAAGAATACAAGGCATATTAGAGCATGTTATAAAAAGCAAACGTTCTTTATTGATTGTTGCTCCAGTAGACCAACAACCATATGCTACATTGCTTGCTAATAAGGTTAAAGGCAATATAAAAGTAAATATTGTAGATTTACCTGGGTTTGGGCCAACTAAAGAAGATGCTATAGAAGATTTGGCTATCCTTACAGGCGCTACGGCTGTTAACGAGGAGTTAGGCGATGATTTAGACTTAATAGATGTAAATGTATTAGGTGAGGTTGTTAAGTCCGTTACAGACGATAAAAACACTACACTGCAAATTAATGAAGTTACAGAACCTGTAGCTGAAAGAATTAAAGATGTAGAGAGAAAAATAGAAAAAGAAAAAAACGGCTGGATTAAAAAGAAGCTACAAGAAAGATTATCAATGCTGACCGGGAAGGTTGGTGTAATTTATATTGGGGCAGATTCAGAAGTTGAACTTAAAGAAAAGAAAGACAGGGTTGACGATGCTTTGCACGCGACTAAAGCAGCATTAGCAGAGGGCATTGTACCCGGTGGCGGAGTTGCTTTACTTAATGCTTCGCAAACTATAATAAAACAAAACGAAGGCTACGATATATTATTAAGCGCTATAACAGCACCTTACCACACTATATTAAAAAATGCTGGTTTTGATGATGCTTTAAATCCTAAAGAATATGTTGAAAGTAATAAAGACATAAATGATAGAGACTGGGCGGGTGTTGGTATTGATGCAACTTGCGGATGTTATAAGAATATGATTGATAGTGGAATTATAGATCCAGTATTAGTAACTAAAGCGGCTTTAAAGAATGCAATAAGTGTAGCGACTACAATTGTATCAGCTGATTGTATAATCTCAAATGTAAGAACTCTTGAAAGCAATTAATTATTACATCGTTATAGATAAAATAAAAGAAGCGCCGAAGACAGTAGGTGGTCTTGAATTAACTGAAAGTCAAAATAAAGACATTAGGTACTTAAAGGCAAAAGTCATAAGTTCTGGTGACAAAGTAGATTATATAAAAAAAGATAGTATTATAAGATACGACAAACACGCAGGTCATGGTATTGAATGGGGTGATAAAATGTATCACGTTATTACCATCAACGACGTTGTTTTAGTAGAATGAGATTAACCTCAAAAGATCTACGAGAAATGAATTTGTTTAAGTATTACAGGCTCGTTAGAAAATGGGCTTGTAAAACTTATGACATAAAAGATGCAGATCTTGAATTGCTATTTTATTTAGATTGTAAAAAGCATTTTACACGTAATGATTTTATAGAAGGTGTGTACACATACTCTTGGGATAAAGCTAGATGGGAAAGATTAAGAACTGGAGGCTGGATCGATGTGTGGAGTCAAAGAAACAGAACAACAAAAAAGTTTACTGTATATACAACATCTTTTAAATGTAAAAATTTAATTAATAGAATATATAGAATACTATTAGCAGAAGAAGATTTACCAACATCTTCAAGAAGTAAATTTTATAAAAACAAAACATACACGGACAAAGTTTATAATAAAGCTATTGACGATATGATAAAAGACAAAAATAGATAACTAATAAATATTAAAAATGGGATATTCAGGATTTAAAGGAATCGGTCCAAACAAAATTGGAGCAAGAAAAGGTGGAGCTGTGTCACCTGCAAAAATGTACGGCGGTAAAAAAGGAGATGAATCTAAAAGTAAATTAGATTACGAATCACCTGCAAAAATGTACGGTGGTAAAAAAGGTGACGAAAGCAAATCAAAAAGAGATTATGCGTCGCCTGCTAAGCAAACAGCTAAGCAGAAAAAGAATTTACCAAAACAAATAGTGGATGCAATTGCTGCTAAACAAGGTAAATCACCAGCTAAAATGAACAAAGGCATGAAGTATGATATTAAAGAAGCTTCAAACCAAAAATTAAGCGCTAAAGCAAGAAAGCATTACGCGGAAAATGCACAAGCTGCTTCAAAATCTGGGTATAAAGGATAATGGCATTTAAGTTAAAACCTCATTCGGAAGTATTTGGGATACACGAAAAAACATCTCAATTTGGTACTCCTGTTATTTTAAAAGATGATTTGGAAGAAGGGGTTGAAGCTGAAGCTAATAGAGACGGCACTATTTTTGTTAGCTCTAAGTTATCTGATAAAAAGATAGAAAAAGCCGTTGCTCATGAAAAAGTACATTTAGATCAGCTAGCTACAGGCCGATTACAATACACAGAAGATTCTGTAACTTGGAAAAGAGACACGAAGTCTCCAATGAAAGTATACAAGCGATCTGAAATGAACGAGGGCCATCCTGATTTTGAATGGGAAGACGAAGCATATAAACAATCATAATTATGGCAATTACATATAGAGGACAAGCAAATAGGCTTAATAAAATTGAGTCTAAACAAAACGCAAGTGGGTTTCAAGAAAAATCAGATCCAGGACCAAGACAAGGTGTTGGCGGAGAGGAAGTTTCTTTGAAGCAAGCTAAAGCATCTTTTCAAGAAAGACTTTCGTCGCCAGGTAAAAAGAAAAATTTTTACGGCGGGGAAGCGTATTTTCAAGATGGATACGGTGGTGATTTAGCTAGTCCTGCTAAAATGAATCCAATAACACAAAAATCAAAATCTTCACCTTTCAAAATTAACGAAACTTTAGTAGCTGGTGCTGCATTAACTGGCAAAAAATTTGTAGATGCAGGGGCTGAAGTAGGTAAAATCTTTGAAGAAAAAGAGGAACCTAAAGCGGCGGATCTAACAAAATAACATAACTAACTATAATGGGAACAAAAGGAAAAAAGAACATACCGATTACTGCAAGAGTAGAGTCAGGTTTATTTAATCAAAAGAAAGGTGTGAAAGAGCCTTTATTAAATGTAGGACCGGCTGGCGTGCATGGCAATAATCAAACTAGAGATATACCATCGCCAAGTAAGCTAAGAGGTTTCTCAATGAAAAAAAAAACTGAGTCGCCAATAAAGCAGGTAAATACTAATGTTATTACTTACGGAGAAGACACTCCTGCTGTTGCGGGCACCCCTGCTACAGGCAAAAAATCATTAAGGCAAGCGTATGATGATGCTTTGACTTTAGGTTATAGAAAAGCCGATGAGAAGTTTGAAACATATTCAGCTAGAGCTATGAAAGATCCACTTTATGGAACAAGCGGCACTAATGCTACTCCTGGTTCTGATGCTATTGATGGTATAGATGAAGTTGATTCAATACCGTTGCAGACTAAAGATAATTTAGATGCTATGTCTCCGTGGAGAGTTAGACAGCAAAGCAGATCAATTAAAAAATCTGGAAAAGATGTTCGCCAATCTCAAAATAAGTTAGACGCTACAAATAGAAAATTAAAAAAATTATCAGATGCTGGCATCACTTCTGGTAGAAAATTCGACAGATTAACCGCTAAGCAAAAAGAAAATACAAGTGAGCTTGACGCTTTCAATAAAAACATGACAGCTAGAACAAGACAGGTTGAAATGAGTAAAGACCCATTGAAAGGTGGAACATTTAAAAGCGCACAAAGAAATTTAGAAAAAGGAGATTTAACTAAAGAGGAGCAAGACGCAAGAAATAAAAAAGAAATAGAAGCTAAAAAAATTAGAGATGCGAAAGCTACAGGCAAAAAAAGTTCTCCAAACTTTTTTAAATCAAAGTCACCAATGAAGAAAAAATACTTTAAATAATGGCATTCAAAATGAAACCTTGTTCTCCAGCTCTAATGACGACTGAGAGATACGCAAGTCCTCTTAAAAAGGCAAAGTCAAAATCGTACGCACCTAAGCGTAATAAAAAATCTGGTAACTATGCTGAAGTTAAAAAAGGCGGGGGTACTGGTAAAGATGCTGGAGGCGGAATGACAGCTAAAGGTGTTGCTAATTACAATAAAAAAACTGGTGGTAATTTAAAAACCGCAGTAACAACACCTCCATCAAAATTAGATCCGGATAGCAAAGCAGCAAAAAGACGTAAATCATTTTGTGCAAGATCAAGAGGCTGGACTGGTGAAAGAGGTAAAGCAGCAAGACGTAAATGGAATTGCTAGAACAAATAATTAAATGAAATCAAAAGGATTAGGAGATACCATAGAAAAAATAACCAAAGCAACCGGAATAAAGAAACTAGTAGATAAACTACCTGGTGATTGCGGATGCAATAATAGAAAAGAAATGTTAAATAAAGCATTTCCTTACAAACAAAAACCAAACAATTAAATTAAATCATTATGAGTAAATTAAAAACAGTAGACGTAGATCACAAAGAAGTAAAGTCAATTTCTGAAGAGCAATTAAAATCATTGCAAGAAACAGTAAATAAGCAAAACCAAATACAAATGCAAATTGGCGGTATTGAAGGGCATAAAGCCGGTTTATTATCCCAGTTGCAAGAGGTAGTTAGTGAGTTACAAAAATTACAAGCTGATTTGGAAAAAGAATATGGACCAGTTAATATTGATTTAACTACGGGGGAAATTAGTGAACAAGATGTCCCAGCAAGTAATTAGAAAAATCAGTGTTGGAAAAGACTATAAGAATGACGCTATGCACTATGCTGTTGGACAGGAAGTGTATGGCGGTCATACTATAGCCCATATTGTAGAGGAGGAAGAAAAGTACTCTATCTACATTACAAAAAAAGATATGTTAATGCCTTGGAAAGATTTCAATAAAAACATGTCTATATCCGTGGAATATGATCTTTCATGGTAAATGCACAGTGTATTTAATTACCTAGTTGAACCAAAGGGCAGTAGGTCAACTGGAAAAAAAAATATAGAGGGACAAGAACTATTATTAAATACAGAATTACAAAATCACGAATACGTGAATAGAATAGGTACTATATTAAGTTTGCCATTAGTAACTGTATATAAAGAATTAAAAGAAGGTGATGACGTTATTGTGCATCATAATGTTTTTAGAAGATTCAGAGATGTTAGGGGTAAAGAAAAAGATAGTAAAAACTATTTAAGTGAAAATGTATATTTAGTTCAACCAGATCAAGTATATGCTTATAAAAGAAATAACGAATGGAAAGCTTTAGAAGGTTTTGTGTTTGTTATGCCTATAAAAGAAACAAGAATGTTTTCGGTAAATGATGAAAGACCACTAATAGGTATTGTAAAATACTCAAATGGTGAATTTGAAAAAGAGCAATTGATAGGGTTTAGACCAAATTCAGAATATGAATTTATAATAGAAGGGCAGAGGTTATACCGAGTACCCGTCAATTCAATTACAATCAAATATGAACATCAAGGAAACGAAGAAGAGTATAATCCAGGCTGGGCACAGAGCAGTTGAGGAACTTATAAAAGTAGCTAAAGAAGATATAGTTGATTCAGATGATGACATATCTGCTGATAGATTAAAGAATGCTGCAGCTACTAAAAAGCTTGCAATTTTTGATGCTTTCGAAATACTTAACCGCATTGAAGAGGAGGAAAGAATATTAGATAATAAGCCTAAGAAAGAAATTGAAACAACTTCATTTGGTGGGTTTGCAGAAAAAAGATCTAAGTAATGTATAAACAAACCTTATACGAGATCATAGAGCCAGTAAAACGCACTACCTTATCTAGATTAAATAAAGGTAAAAAATGGGAATACGGTTATAACAAAGAACACGATATAGTTGTTATAAGTAAGACTGGGCAAATAGGCGAAATATACAATATACAAAATCTTAAAATAGCTTTACCTAAATCACCTGGTAAGCTTAGTAAAGTTACAGATAAATGGACACCTGAAGAATATCCTAAACAATTAAAAGGTATTAAAAGTATTTTTGATTGGAGGGATTATCCTGAGGGATTTAAAAAAACTTGGGGGAAATATATAGATGAAAATTTCAATAAAAGAGAATACGGTCACTGGTTCAATAATAAGGGTGTGGATACTTACATTACTGGTGCTCACTTTATGTACTTGCAGTGGTCCAAGATTGATGTTGGGCGACCAGATTTTAGGGAGTCAAACAGATTATTCTATATATTCTGGGAAGCTTGTAAAGCAGATCGAAGATGCTACGGTATGTCTTACCTCAAAAACAGACGTAGTGGATTTTCATTCATGGCCTCAGGGGAAACAGTTAACATGGCCACAATATCAAGTGACTCAAGATTTGGTATATTATCCAAGTCTGGTTCTGATGCAAAAAAAATGTTTACCGACAAAGTTGTACCCATTAGTGTTAACTACCCATTTTTCTTTAAACCAATACAAGACGGTATGGATAGGCCAAAAACCGAACTCGCCTATCGTGTACCCGCTTCTAAATTTACAAGAAGAAAACTTGATAACAACGAATCTAAAGAAATACTCACTGGCCTTGACACAACAATCGATTGGAAAAACACAGGAGACAATGCTTATGATGGGGAAAAACTTAAGTTATTAGTTCACGATGAGTCAGGTAAATGGGAAAGACCAAATAATATCCTCAACAATTGGAGGGTTACTAAAACAACATTAAGGTTAGGATCTAGAATTATTGGTAAGTGTATGATGGGATCAACATCAAATGCTTTAGATAAAGGAGGGGATAATTTTAAAAAATTATATAATAGTTCAGATGTTACAAAAAGAAACGCCAATGGACAGACTCGCTCGGGATTATATAGTTTGTTCATACCTATGGAATGGAACTACGAGGGATTCATTGATTCTTATGGGTTACCTGTATTCAACACACCAAAAGACAAAACTGTCGGGCCTCATGGGGACGAAATAGACCAGGGTGTAATAGAGCATTGGAATAATGAAGTTGAAGGATTAAAAGGTGATCAAGATGCTTTAAACGAATTCTACAGACAGTTTCCGAGAACAGAAGAGCACGCTTTTAGAGATGAAACTAAAAATAGTATATTTAATTTAGCAAAAATATACGAACAAATAGATTATAACGAAGACTTAGGTAACAGCAATGTTTTAACAAAAGGAAGTTTTCAATGGGAAAATGGTATAAAAGATTCAAAAGTAATTTTTTCACCAAATCCAAATGGAAGATTTTTAATAAGCTGGATACCTAATTATGATATACAGAATAGACAGATATCAAAAAACGGTATTAAATGGCCTGGCAACGAACATATGGGTGCTTTTGGTTGTGATAGTTATGATATATCAGGAACAACAGACGGGAGAGGATCTAAAGGTGCTTTACATGGGTTGACTAAGTTTAGTATGGAGGATGCACCACCGAGCACATTTTTTTTAGAATATGTAGCAAGACCACAAACAGCTGAAATGTTTTTTGAAGATGTACTGATGGCTTGCGTGTTTTATGGTATGCCACTTCTTTGTGAAAATAATAAACCAAGACTTTTATATTATTTTAAAAGAAGAGGTTATAGAGGTTACTCAATGAATCGTCCTGATAAATTATGGAACAAGTTATCAGTAACCGAAAGAGAAATAGGCGGAATACCTAATTCAAGTGAAGATATTAAACAAGCTCACGCTGCTGCTATTGAAATGTATATAGATAAGCACGTAGGTTTAAACGACCAAAACGAATATGGAACAATGTATTTTAATGAAACATTACAAGACTGGGCCAAATTCGATATAAATAACAGAACAAAATTTGATGCCGCTATTAGCTCAGGGCTTGCTATTATGGCTTGTCATAAAGATTTATATAGACCAAATATCAGAATGGAAAGAGCACCAATTAATATAAGATTTGCTAAATATCAAATCGAAGGATCAACATCAAAAATAATAAAATAGTAATATGGCAGGAGTAGTAAATAGTTTTTTCCCAAGTCAAGTTGCAAGTGACTCTGAGAAGATGTCACGAGACTACGGACTCCAAGTTGGAAGAGCAATTCAAAATGAGTGGTTCTCGAACAACTCTGGTGTAACTAGATTCAGAAGCAATCAAAACACATTCCATAGCTTAAGGCTATATGCAAGAGGCGAACAGCCTATACAAAAATACAAAGATGAAATGTCTATTAATGGCGATTTGTCTTATCTTAATTTAGATTGGAAACCAGTACCTATATTATCAAAGTTTGTTGATATAGTTGTTAATGGTATAGCTGATAGATCTTTTGATCTTACTGCTTATTCTCAAGATCCATACGGAGTTAGTAAAAGAACTAAGTATATGGAATCCATTATAAGAGATTTACAAACAGAAGAGCTGAATGTATTTGCTCAAGAGAATTTTGGAATAAATTTATTTGAAAACAATCCAGATAAGTTGCCAGACTCTGAAGAAGAGTTAGATTTACATATGCAACTTAGTTACAAGCAAGGTATTGAGATAGCAGAAGAAGAAGCTTTGAGTGTTATGTTTGATGAAAATAGATATGACCTAACAAAGAAAAGATATTACTATGATATAACCACTCTTGGTATTGGCGCTGTCAAAAATAATTTCACAGAAGCAGAGGGTGTAACAGTAGAATATGTTGATCCGGCTTATTTAATTTATTCTTACACAGAGGACCCGTATTTTCAAGATATATATTATGCAGGCGAAGTTAAATTCGTGCCCTTAAACGAGCTTAAAAAGCAGTTTCCGAACCTATCTGAAGAGCAAATGGATCAGATACAATCACAAGGGTCACAAAATTATGGGGTTTGGAATAATAATATAAGCAATACAAACAATAATAATAGAGATCAAAACATAGTTCAGATACTTTACTTTAATTATAAAACTTACATGAATGAAGTTTATAAAGTAAAAGAGACTGCAACAGGTGCTTCAAAAATAATAGTAAGGGATGATCAATTCAATCCACCTATTGAAATGTACGAAGAGCAATTTGGTAAAATGTCCAGATCACTTGAAGTATTATACGAAGGTGTAATGGTATTGGGAACTGATATATTACTTAAATGGGAGATGGCTAAGAATATGATGCGACCAAAAAGTGATAGTTCTAAAGTTAAAATGAATTACGCTATAACAGCTCCTAGAATGTATCAAGGTAGAATAGAATCAATAGTAAGTCGTTGCACTGCTTTTGCTGATATGATACAATTAACACATTTAAAATTACAGCAAGTATTACAAAGAATGATACCAGACGGTGTTTACTTAGATGCTGATGGTATAAATGAAGTTGATTTGGGTAATGGTACAAATTATAATCCTCAAGAAGCACTTAATATGTTCTTTCAAACAGGATCTATAATAGGTAGATCATTTACACAAGAGGGTGATATGAACCCTGGCAAAGTGCCAATACAGGAAGTTCAAACCGGAAGCGGAGGCCAAAAGTTACAAACACTTATATCCACTTACAATTATTATCTACAAATGATAAGAGATGTAACCGGATTAAATGAAGCGAGAGATGGTAGTACGCCGGACGCAAGAGCTTTAGTAGGTGTGCAGAAACTAGCAGCGGCTAATTCTAATACAGCAACAAGGCATATACTTGATGCGGGTTTATATTTAACAAGGGAAACAGCAGAATGTTTATCTTTAAGAATATCCGATATACTTGAATATCATCCAGCAAAAGAATCATTTATTCAAAAAATAGGTGGGTTTAATGTAGCTACTTTAGATGAATTGAGAGATTTGCATTTACATGATTTTGGTATATTCTTGGAATTAACACCTGATGAGGAAGAGCAACAGCTTTTAGAAAACAATGTGCAGCAAGCATTATCAGCTGGGTTAATTGATTTATCCGACGCTATAGATATAAGAGAAGTTAAAAATATAAAATTAGCTAATCAGTTATTGAAAGTTAGGCAAAAGAAACGTCAAGAAAGATTACAACAAGAACAGCAAGCAAATATACAAGCTCAAGCTCAAGCAAACGCACAAGCTCAGCAAGTAGCAGCACAGGCTGAAATACAAAAAGATCAAGCATTATTTCAAACTAAATCTCAATTAGAGCAATTAAAGGGTCAAATTGAAGAGCAAAGAATAGGTGTTGAAGTTGGTGCTAAAAAAGAATTGATGGCTTTAGAATTCCAATATAACATGCAGCTTAAAGGTATGGAGGTTCAGAGTGCTAAAGACAAAGAAAAAGAAATTGAAGATCGAAAAGATCAACGTACAAGAATACAAGGTACACAGCAAAGTGAAATGATTGCACAAAGAAAAAACGATACACCACCAACTAACTTCGAATCTGGAGGGAATGACACAATGGGAGGTGGATTTGGCTTAGGTGCTTTTGATCCTAGGTAATAATAATAGTAACAATTATATAATATTTTATCATGTCAGAAATTAAAACAGAAGGTAGCTTTAAAGTTAAAGCCCCTGAAAAAAAAGAACCAGTAGCTGAACAAGTTAAAGAAGCTCCTGAAGAAGTTAAAGCTGAACCTCAGCTAAAAGTTGATTCCCCGGTTTCAATAGATGAAGAAAGTGGTGGTATTAAATTAGACTTAACTCAACTTAATAAACCACAAGAAGATGCCAATACAGAGCAAGAAACAACAGACGTGGCTGCAAATCAACAAGCCGAACCTGTACAAGAAGTGGAAAAAGAAATACCACAACAACCAGAGCCCGTTCAAGCTGAAGAATCCGTTCTTGAAGAAATAACAGACGAAGAGGTTGAAGAAAAAACAGAAGAGCTAAAAGAAGAAATAGAACAAGCTGTTCAGCAATCACAAGACACCGCTGAACCTTTACCTGAAAACATACAGAAAGTTGTAGAGTTTATGAATGAAACCGGTGGAAGCCTGGAAGATTACGTAAAGCTTAATCAGGACTATAGCTCTCTAAACGAGAATCAATTACTAAGGGAGTATTATGAAACTACAAGACCTCACTTAGATAAAGAAGATATTGATTTTCTTATGGAAGATAAATTTTCTTACGATGAAGAAGTCGATGACGAAAAGGAAGTGAGACGTAAGAAGATATCACAAAGAGAAGAATTAGCTAAAGCTAAGAATCATTTAGACGGTTTAAAGTCTAAATATTACAAAGAAATAAAATCAGGTTCTAAATTAGCACCTGAGCAACAAAAAGCGGTAGATTTTTTCAATCGCTATACAAAAGAAAACGAGGAGGCAACTCGAATAGCTGAGAAGCAAACAGAAGTGTTTTTAAATAAAACGAGTAATGTTTTTGGTGATGATTTCAAAGGTTTTGATTATCAAGTCGGAGACAAAAAATACCGTTTTAAAGTTAAAGACGCTAATTCCGTTAAAGAAAACCAAAGCGATATTAATAATTTTGTCAAGAAGTTCTTGAATGAAAAAAACGAAATGTCAGATGCCAAAGGTTATCACAAAGGATTATTCACAGCTATGAATGCAGACTCAATTGCAAATCACTTTTATGAGCAAGGCAAAGCCGACGCTATGAAAGACAGTATGGCAAAAAGTAAAAACGTACAGATGGGAGCGAGAGGCGTTCATCAAGAAGTTAAAACTGCCAACGGGTTTACAGTTAGATCAGTCGATTCAGGAAGTGCCGATTCAAAATTACGAATTAAAACTTTTAAACATTTAAAATAATTTATTATGGCATTTGATGTAGCGCCAGCAACGTTGGCAAATTTAAACCACCTTACACCGAGACCAGTAAAGGGACTGTTTGGAGATAACTATTTATCTTTAGCAGATATGAGCTGGACTCAACAATTTTTACCTGAAGTTTACGAGAAAGAAGTAGAGAGATACGGTAACCGTACTATCACTGGATTCTTAAGAATGGTAGGAGCAGAGATGCCTATGGCATCAGATCAAGTAGTTTGGTCAGAACAAGGAAGATTACACATAGCTTACGATACAGCAGTATCTAACGCGCCTGCAGGAGCAGCTGGTACTCAAACTATTGGTTTACCTTCTCCAGGAGCAGATGGAAAAGTTCCATTATTAGGACCTGGTATGACTATCGTTATTGCTAAAGGTAATGTAACTAACAAAGCATTTGTTAAGTCTGTAGGGGCTTTAGCAGGTGGTGTTCAGACTTACGCTATTGAAGTATACGATAACGCAAACAGAAACCTTACAGTAGCTTTACAAGGAGCAACAAATGGTAACGGTAACTTAAGCTTATTCGTATTTGGTTCTGAATATGGAAAAGGATCTTCATTAGCTGGTAATTCAGTTGATGCATCTTTTACAACTTTCAGTAACAAACCAATCATCTTAAGAGACAAGTATGAGGTTAACGGTTCAGACGTTGCTCAAATTGGATGGGTTGAAGTTACTACTGAAATAGGAACTGGTGGATACTTATGGTACTTAAAATCTGAGCATGAGTCAAGAATTAGATTCGAAGACTACTTAGAAATGAGTATGGTTGAAGCAGAAAATGCAGCTACTCCATTTACGAATGCAGCAGGAGCTACACTTTCAGGTATGCAAGGATTATTCTCTACACTAGAAGAAAGAGGATTAGTATGGTCAGGAACTGATTTTGCAACAGTAGGTGCAGGGACAGGGATCGACGCGTTTGATACAATCTTACAAGAGCTAGATAAGCAGGGAGCTATTGAGGAAAACATGATGTTCTTAGATAGAGCTACGTCTCTAGGTATTGATGACATGTTGGCTGCTCAAAATTCTTACGGAGCTGGAGGTACATCTTACGGTGTATTTGATAACTCTGAAGATATGGCCCTAAACCTTGGATTCTCTGGATTCAGAAGAGGAGCTTACGATTTCTACAAAACAGACTGGAAATATTTAAATGATTCTACAACTCGTGGATTAATTAACGATATCAAAGGTGTTATTGTACCAGCTGGAACTTCTACAGTTTACGACCAACAATTAGGACAAAACATTTCAAGACCTTTCTTACACATCAGATACAGAGCTTCTGAAGCTGATGACAGAAGATTAAAATCTTGGGTAACTGGTTCAGTTGGCGGAAACTATACAAGCGACACGGATGTTATGAATGTGCATTTCTTATCAGAAAGAACAATGTGTACTCAAGCAGCGAACAACTTCGTATTATTAAAAGCTTAGGCTGACTATCAAGTAGTGGTTACCCTCGTTGAATTGACGGGGGTAATTATTACTCTTATTAACATTTATATTATATTATATCATGGCTAAAAAAGCACAAGCAGAAGCTATTGAGGTTGCACCTCAAGAAATAAAAGTACCTAAAGTAAAAAAAGATACTTGGGTAATTAAAGATAGATTATATGAACTTGCCACAGGTAAAGAACCTTTGGTATATTCTATAGCAACAGCGCATTCAAGAGTTAAATCACTACTTTGGTTTGATGAAGAGAAAGGGTATCAAAGAGAACTAAGATACGCAACTAACCAAAGATCACCATTTGTTGACGAACAAAAAGGTCAAGTTATAATGGGGAGAATCATTTTTAGGAATGGTAAGTTATCAGTGAGAAAAGAAGATGTTGCATTACAAAAACTATTATCATTATATCACCCAGACTTGGGTTTAATATATAAAGAATATAAACCTCAACAAGTTGCTACTAATGAAGTAGAATGGATTGAGTTTGAATTACAAGCATTAAATATGGCTAAAGGATTATCCTTAGAAGATGCTGAGGCTATATTGCGTGTAGAAGTTGGAGAGCAGGTAAATACATTATCATCATCTGAATTAAAAAGAGATGTATTAATATTTGCTAGAAAAAATCCACAATTATTCCTTGAATTAGCGACAGACGATAATACTCAGTTAAGAAATTTTGGTATTAAAGCTGTTGAAGCAGGAATATTAAATTTATCACAAGACCAAAGAACTTTCACTTATGGTGGAAATGGTCGAAAAGTAATGACTGTACCATTTGATGAGCATCCTTATTCAGCTCTATCTGCTTTCTTTAAAACAGATGAAGGTATGGAAATATACAAAGCAATTGAAAAAAGACTTTAATAGTCACCTTATAGTAATAGGCTACTAAACGGTGGCCTATTATTATAATAATAAAAAATAAATTATGGCTGTAAGCGTAGATACTGTATATCAAAGAGTATTAGCAATACTTAATAAAGAACAAAGAGGGTATGTTACTCCTCAGGAATTTAATCTATTTGCTAATCAAGCTCAATTAGATATATTCGAACAATACTTTTATGATATTAATCAGTTTGGAAGAGTACCAGGTAATGATACCGAGTTTTCCGATATGCTTAACATCCTTAATGAAAAGATTAACATATTCGAAAAAAATGGGGCTATGACTTATAGCGCCCAAAACTATTGGACAGCACCCGCTGATCTATATAGATTAGGTACTATTGTTTATGCAAACACAGTATCATCCCTTTCATTATATCCAACACCAAATACTGTAGTAAATACGACAACACTTGTTGAAGCGGAACGTACAAATTACAATGAATACTTAATGATTAATCAATCTGAGTATTTAAAACCTACTAACTCAAGACCTGTTTTTGTGGCTAGCGATGCTGGCTATAAGGTATATGGTTCAGCTGGAGAGTTAAC
>Ga0208793_1000674_pt1 | contig 21877 bp, 24 predicted proteins | sample 17_taG_FD_184092 | JGI IMG/M metagenome (GOLD analysis project Ga0208793, IMG submission 184092) | Marine viral communities from the Subarctic Pacific Ocean - 17_ETSP_OMZ_AT15314 metaG (SPAdes) (version 2) | ecosystem: Environmental > Aquatic > Marine > Oceanic | place: Pacific Ocean | collected...
GGAGTCTATTTACAGTTCTTTGAACCCTGCTCAAAAGGTTCGAGCAGATGAGGCTTGGTCTGATTTTGGCAATATGTGGCTTTCTTCTGATGAGAAGTCTAAAGCATTTGTTGTTGAATACTTTATTGACGAATTGGGTTTTGATGATGCAGAATGCAGAATTTTGCTTGACGAATTGAACCTCGTCCATAAAAGGCGAGTCCAAAAGCATCGTCAGCATACTCATACCTTTGTCAAGTCAGATATTAAACTTTCAGATGCTTTTGGTGAGAATTTGGATGAGGCTATGACTGATTCAGCAAGTGTCCGACATTCTATGGTTGAAAACTTAGTTCGCATAAAATATGCGAGAGAGCGTAAGATACTTTACGATGAAACAATTGATTTAGCCAAACTTGATGCAGTTTCACTAAAGGTTTCCCATCCAAGATTATACCTCTCCGCCGTTAATGATGTTGAATCTCTCCTAAAAGGTATCGAACCTGTTGATAGGATTCTTATAGTAAATCAGGTTTCTTCAGGCGTAGTCCAAGATGTAGTTAAACTCCTTAAGCAAGAAGGCTCTCAATCTGTCACATCTTTGATAAGGTTGATGGGTAAAAGATATGGTTCGTGGCAAGAAAAGGTTCGCAGCACATTAGAGTGGTTACAGCATCAAGGTCTTGTATATCGAGTCGGTGCTAAAAGATACTCATTCAAAAATGATATGAATCACGACCCTCTACCCGAACTATCTGCTCTTGAGCAAAAAATCTTGCTATTTTTAGGTGAAGATAAATCGGGTAAGACATTCACCAAGATTTGCCGAGATTTAGGATTTATCAATTACCCTCATCTTCGTGAAAGTGCTAAACAAGCAGTTTTTAATTTAGAAGACCGTGGATATGTTATGAGGGGAGCCTACAATAGAATTATTCGTAGAAATCAATAAACACCACCATTGATTAAGCAAAAAGAATTACTTTAGTTGTGATACTATGGCAGGATTAACAGAACGACAAAAAGAAAGGCAAGTTACACGAATATATGAAATCATCTTCCTTGAGCAAGAATTGGAAGATGGAGAAGAAGTTCCTGATGGTAAAATGAAAGTAGAGATGCAGCCTGAAATAAGAGATATTTTTCTTAAAAATCTGCCTATGGGTGTAGAGATAGAACTTAAAGACCTTGAAAAACACATGAAACAAATGGTCGATACCATTGTTGAACACCTTTACGAGAAAAACAACACTATTAACAAAGAGTTTGCTTACAGTATCGTAACATATATCGTGGCAGATTTGATTAACCACAACATATCTTATACTGAAATATCAGTTGATTCTGAATTCAATCCTATGTATGGTTAAATGGGGCAAATCGCTAATATAGTTAAAGGCAGCAATTAGAGTTATGGGAAGCCCGTATGAAACACATCATGTAGAAGAAAATGAACACTGTTTAGTGTGCCACACAAAAAATGCCACAGTGATACACCATCCTGTCGGAAATGTTAAGGCGAAAGAATATGGATTTATTGAAGTCATTTGTAACAATAAACACTGTAAAGCAGAACTCAAGATTCCTCGTTTGAAAAACCCTATCATAAACTCTAAATCTGTATCAGGGTCGTGGTTTTGATGGGTAGTATAAGTGATAGAATGGAGGCTTGGTCGCATCAGCCTGAGACACCCTCGCCCGCCAATTGGGAAAAGATAGTCAAAGATTCTGTGGAAACTTATGTTTGCACTCAATGTTCAGAAACTATTCCTGAAAATTTCGTTAAAAAAACACATTTTGAATGCCACAGATGTAAAAAGGGATTTAATTCTAAAAACTGCGATTGCTCAACAACAGTAGAAGTTAATTGTCCGAATTGTAATAATTTACACACCCAATAGTTTATATCTTGGGTGTCGAGAATTACAGTTATGAGCCGCCCCAAATTTGACCGACTGAAGAAACAATATGTTGAAGACCACCCTCACGAAGAGGTTCACAAATTGGATAGTGTGCCATCGGAACGGCCTTATGGTTCATGGACTAATGGAGTTAAAGCATGGAGTCGAAAGAATAAGAATGAAAATGGTTCAGAATCGTTAGTAGGTTGGTTTCACCCTCCACGCCGACGAACCAGCCCACCTAATTATCGTAAGAACTCCACAAGTTATCTTTTAGGCATTCAAAAACCTGTTGATGAGGAAAGGCAACGAGTTAAAAGAGTAAAACATTACCTTCGCATCCTTCGTAGCCGTGGTTACAGTATGAAAGAAAGTCAAGATATTATGGCAGGTTTGATTGATACAGAATTAAGGCCAATTGTTCCTGAATTTGAGTCTACTGATGAAATTTCAACGCAGGAGGAAGAATGATGAAGTGCATAAAACCCTTAGCCCACAACCCTCAATTCGAGGGTAAGCATCATTGTAAGCACTGTGAACGAGAATTACAGGAACGAGAATTACAGGAGGAAGAATAATGTCTTGGGAAGAATTTTACCATTTTCTTGCGGGTTTGAGCATTATTTTTATCACGGCTAAGATAGTCTTTAAGGATGAGTGATTGACATGGATAATGATACTAACCTTAATGAACACATAGAACTTTTCAGCATCATAAAAGATAAGTTGAATCAAATTCCTGATAGGACTATTGAGTGGTCTGAAGGGGAATCAGATAACGCTAAATTCGTCTTCATTCAATACTTGAAGGTAGTCATAGACCAAGAAAGTGATAAGTGGATTAAGCAATATGTGGAGTGATTATCATGTTTGAAAAAAATACTGTGGTAGCCCACAGAAAAGCAGTTCTATCTCTTGACCTTGAAAGCACTCATGTCGAAGATTTTAAAGATTTGTCAAATGTGATTGCTAATGTTGTTGTAATTTATGACCCCTACACCGAGGAATCATGGAAATTCGTGAGAGAAGAAGCCCTCGGATGCCCTCAAACGCATAGTCTTGAAAAGGATTTGAAACCTCTTTTAGAGAAATGGTTTCTACAAGGTCGCAGATTAGGAGGTCAAAACATCCTTGGTTTTGATTTCCCTGTGCTTATGGGTGATTCATCTTTAGGTTTGGAAAAAGTTCTCCAATCTTTTATCGACACCCGTGCATACATTGATACTGCTCAATACATTAAAAACAAATTAGGTTTCCGTGTTTCTTTGAAATATATGGCTAATTCTACTCTCCGAGATGATAAAACTATGGATGGTGCTGATGCACCGCAGGAATGGCTTGACGGCAACCACCAAAAGGTAATTGATTATTGTGAACACGATACATTATTGTGGTCAAAACTTTATACCTTTGGTGTCCTACATAGTAATATCTTGCTCGGTGGAGCAAAAATACCTGTGGATTGGTGATTAAAAATGGGAAGATTAAATGGATGCGTAGCCTACTTGTGTGGCCCTATTGACCACGCTAAAGATGATGGGGTTGGGTGGAGAAGAACGCTCACTAAACAATTAGCAGAACGCTATGGTGTTAAAGTTTTAGACCCCACAGATAAGCCTTTCAAATCTAATACTCATAATTATGAAGAAATCGGTGCAGAAAAGGAAAATGCGATGCTCCTAAAAGAAACCAAACAATTCGGAGTTCTTGCATCAAAAATGAAGGAAATTGTTCGTGCCGATTTGCGATGTGTTGATTTATCAGACATACTTATTGCTTACATTCCTAAGAACACACCTCTTTGTGGGACTATCCATGAAATCGTTGTTGCTGCTGAAAGTAAAAAACCTACGCTTCTAATTGTTGAAGGTGGGCGCAAGGAAGCAAGTAATTGGTTTTGGGGTTTGTTGCCTATAACGCCTCATACTGAAGACCGTTCAGGTTGGATTTTAGATTCTTGGGATTCGTTTTTCTCTTTTATGGATGAGGTTGATGATGATGCTAAAAGTATTCCTGAACCTAAAACAAGCAGATGGGTCATTCTCGATATTGGCTCTCGATGAAAAGGATTTCTGCTTAAACTACCAAAAGTGTTAAAAGTAGACACCCCTTCGTATAAGTGAAGCGGGTGTGTAAAAATGATGAATTGTGAAAAGTGGGAAGCCTATCCAAAAGAAATTGTTTCTGCTCACGATGTTTGGGGTTTGACCCAACAAGGAGAGATGAAATCTTTTGACGACGCTTTTACATGGTCACGACCTAAGACTTTTACTAAGCAGGAACACATAGAAAAATTTCTGCTTCACTTAAATCAAAGGGCAAGCAGTTTAGTAGCAGAAGATGGCTACATTTATTTGGCCGTTCAATGGAAAAAGGGGAATTACTCTTATTCGCCAAGATTTTTTCGCTTTAGATATTCCGACCTTCCAAAAGGGGAATCTTTTTTCATAATCGTAAAAGATAAGTGGAATAATAATCAATTATCTATTACATCTTCACTCGATACATGGATGGTTCAAGAGAATCGTCGAGGAACTCCAAGTCATGGTCGCTACCGTCAAGGTAACAACCCTTTTACTAAAAGTTCTCAAAATGTTCAAAATCTTATGGCTAAGTTAATGGCTGGAAATACTCTTACAACTCAAGAACTTCAAGAACTGCAATCTTTTGATTCTGATACTGATAGCAAGACTGATGTTGCTTTTGTGCGTGATATGACGGGTGCTAAAAGGCCACGATGGAATGTCAATTTGAGTAAATACTATCGACAACCTAAGCATCGTGCTGGTCTGCACATATTTGTGCCTTCAGAAGCAGAAATTGTGCGTAAAATAGACTTAGGAATCTTTAATTGGTTTTACTGTCCTATGTAGGCCACAGTTTATATCATAAAAGGCACTTGTAAAGTTAGGTGAATACCATGTCGAAGAAAAGTCTCGTAAAAGAAGAAGAAGTTGAAAAAGTAATTGGAGAAGCAGAAGCAGCAAAGGCCGAAGCAGAACAAGCAGTTGAAGCAGTTGATAATGTTGCTGATGAGGCTAAAGATGTCCTTGACGCTGTGAAGGAAAAAGATGTTAAAAAGGTCATTGACGAAGTAAAAGATGCTGTGGATGAAATCGAAGACGCTGTGGATGAAGTTTCTGAAGCAGTAGAGTCTGCTTCGGAAGCAGTAGAGTCTGCAACCACTTTGATTCGTTCAGCCCTCGATAAATGGAATGGTTTGAGTCTTAAAGGTAAATTGGCTGCACTTATTTCTACTGTGGCTGTGTTGGCTGCTGCAAGTTACGCATATCTTTGAAGGTGAATACTTTGTGTGTCGGAACACCTTTAGATTCGGCACAAGTTCAACAAATAAAATCTGTTTCAGGGACACCTTTAGGGTGGGCTTTCATTAACGGTAGTTGCATTTCATTTGCATTATCTTCTAAGTTATTAAATAAATTGAAATCTCGGAGTGCAACACCTACCGATTATTTTGGGGAGGGAGGCTCACTTTTTACAACTGAAACTCTAAAAGACCTTCGCAGAATAATGGTAGAAATCCCTAAAGAATTTATTGATTTGGCTGATGATGCTGATGAAGATATACTTGTCGATGGCACTTTTGGCATTATGAAAATGGCTCAACCTCGCTACACTGATTACGATTCTTCCCACCCCGAATTACATAAATCTGATAATTTCATCACACCTTATATGGCTCCTAAAAACCAAAGTAGGATTCAAGAAAGGAAGGCGTATTCTGACTATATGAATTCTTATTATTCTAAACCTCCGAATAATCCTTACAGTTCTAAACCCTATCAAGCGCAGACTTCAGACTTTTGGGCTGAACACCCACCTTTACCTTCTTACTTCAAAAGTAAATTTGGTAAAAGAACTGTTATGATTGATTTGTCTTGGTCTGCAATAGAAGCATTATTGTCTTCTGATTGGGGTGCTGGTTTTTATGCTGAAGGTTGCCAATGGATTGTTTTTTCAGTTCCAGCCAAAAAAATTAGTTCCATGATTTATTTTGAAAATTCCACTCAACCTTTAACTTTCATTAAAGAGTTGGCTACTTCAAGACCACCTATTGATTTTTTCGGAATCTTTAATTGGTTGAATCTCCGAAAGTCTTAAAAGTAATCACCCCTTCGTAAGGTCATGGTGCGGAATCATATTGGGTATGCGTGTATCAATGAAGGACTGTCAGCAGAAGGTGTTTGCGCTAATCGCACACTCAGGAAAAAAACTCTTGAAGAAAAAGGTTATGAGTATTTATCAGAATTAGTAATCACTAATTTGGATGCTCTTGAAACTATATTTCAATGGAATGTCGAAAATGGTTATCGCCTTTATCGTATGTCGAGTGAAATGTTTCCTTTTTACTCACATTTAGATTTAGGTTACGAAATTGAAGACTTGCCTCAATCAAAACTAATTCTTGATAAACTACAATCTTTAGGTGCTTATGCTCGGCAACACAATCTTCGTTTATCATTTCACCCAGGCCCATTTAATGTTCTTGCATCTGCCAGCCCTAATGTTGTCACTAAAACAATTCGAGATTTAAATTGCCACTCTAAAATTTTCAATTACATGGGTTTCGAGCCTTCTTGGGAAAACAAAATCAATATCCATGTGGGTGGTGCTTATGGTGATAAAGAATCTGCTTTATCTCGTTTCTGCACCAACTTTCAACTTTTAGAATCGCACACTAAAAAAAGGCTCACCGTAGAGAATGATGATAGGGCGAATCTATATTCAGTTTTAGACTTGTATGAAGGCGTTCATTTGAAAGTTGGCATTCCTATTGTTTTCGATTATCATCACTATAAGTTTAACACAGGTAATCAATCTGAGCAGGAGGCACTTCTTTTAGCATTAAGCAGTTGGCCTGATAATGTTACACCCATATTCCACTATTCAGAAAGTCGCACTCTTGAGCAAGGTGGAGATAAAGAATCACCTGCACATTCAGATTTCATTCATGGTAGTTTCGATACTTATGGTAAATCTTTTGATATTGTATTCGAGGCTAAGAAAAAAGAATTGTCTGTTCAGTCCTTTCTCGCAGAAAATCCTGATTGGTGTCTGCTTGGTAAGCAGAAATCTAAGCAGAAACAAGCACAACAAGCAGTATGTCACATGGCTTTCTAAGCAGATAAGCAGAAACAAAGAGTTATAGTCTGATTGGCAATAGTCAAGTTATGATTAACCAACCTATTGCTGAAGTGTGCATCGAATTATCAAAAAGTGAATTAGATTGGTGTCAATCTCATGCAGAAGAAATAGTTGAGTATTATGGTGGAAACGGTTCTAAAGGTTCAGGAACTTACAATCACAATAAAATTAGTAGCAATTTAGTAGGTGTCAAGTCAGAAGTGGCTGCAACTAAATGGGTGCGAGAGCAAACGAAAAACATTCGCATTGAAGAACATTTTAAGTATTTTAAAGAAAAGGGTTTGAAAGGTGACATACAAGCAAGAGGTAAGGTTTTGGAAGTTAAAGGTTTGCGCCCTCACCAATGGGATAAGTTCAAAAGAATGATACCTCCACGACAACTCCGCTATTGTGTCAAAAATAAGTCTATTGTTATTTGGAGCATCACCAAAGGTGATTGTGAAACTTCCGAGGTTGTCTTAAAGGGTTGGAATTACGCTTGGGAAGTTCAACATCATGGTGAACCTATTCGCACTATTTGTGATAACATTTGGTTGCGTGAAGATAGTTTGATGCGACCTATGACGACTTTGGTGGCGGAAATAATGAGCGATATTCCTGTAAATCAGCCCAAGGAATAGAAACTGTTAAAAGTAATTACACGCATGGATAGTTGGAGCCGATACAGATGAGTGCAGATAATGGGGATGCGGATATGATAATTGACCCTCACAGTTTTAATCGAATGGATATTAGATTGACAGATATTGAAAAAAACCGAGTTATTTCAGCAATTGAAAATAAGTGGAATCGTTTAGAGAATAATACTGCTAAAGATTTTGCTATTATTGCGATGGACTTGGGTTCTCTTCGTATGACTGATGATTCAAGTTGGGAAAGTAATGGTGATGCCGTCGTAGGAATAGTTCGTAGTGGAATTTTAAAGACGGTTATGCTCCGCAGATTTAATCAACCTATGACTACTGATGCGTTAAGAGTTGATTCTGTTAAGTGGGCTATCAAACCTCCACAAGCGGCAAGGCATCAAGCGAGGAAATCTCGCCGTCGCAATAATCGTAGGTGATTGCTATTATTTCTTTAACTTTCAAAAATCTCGGCATCTTTAATTGGTGGGGTTCTAATAAGTTCGACATAGGTTTCAAGGAGTTTAATCGAATCCCCCCTAAAGATAGAGAAGACCATATTGACGAAGCCGTTCAGCGGTTTGAAGATGCTTATAATTCCAGCCCTGCTCACAGCGGCCACATTGGAAATCAAGTTAAGCATAAGTTTGTTTTGAAATTGGGTCGCACAAGGGCTAAACTCTATGTCAAAAAAGAAGACTCTAATGACCGAGGTAGGCTCTACGCTTTTATCGACATTAACATGGAAGACCCTGAAAGATATGGTGGTATGATGAAGCCCGCTACTTACAAGGCTCCTGAACCTAAAAAATACATTCGAGCCCACCTTTTCTCTAAAGACCCCCTGCGAGGTGCGACATGGTATGGCCCTGATTACATGGATGGAGGTAAAAAGGGTGACGAGTCTAAAAGAATCCGTGACAATTGGTTTCGAGATTCATTTGCAGAAGAATCGAAATGGGGTGTGTAAGTATGAGTTATTTCAATGATTATGATGAAACTGATTATTACATAGGTTTGATTTTCACCCTACTCTTTCCTATCGGTGGTTTTTTCCTAACAGGAAGTCTTGAAGGGGCATGGGTTGGCTTTTTAATTTGGCTTTTTCTTATTGTTGTGGGTGCGGTTATTTATTTAGTTTTGATGTTTATACTTTCTCCTTTACTCATATCATGGTTCGTTTTCGACAAAAAAAGAACTCGTAAAAGAGTCGAAAGGATGGAGGAAAATCACCGTCTAAGAATGCTGAAAATTGAACAGGAAATGAATGACATTGATGTTGGCGAAAAGCACCTTGAAACTTTGTATTTGATTGATGAAATAGACTTAGATGAATATCGCACACGCTTGATTAGTTTGTGGAAGTCTAATTCTTATAATCAAATCACAGATTATTCTGAAAAGGTTACAGATGCTTCAGGCATAACTACTTTCAAAACAGGTGTAGATGCTTTAAGTGTTGAACATCTCATAAATCATCTCAAATTACGAAAAGAGTATCAACTAAAAAGGAAGGCACTTTTATCGGAGTTAGGTCTTGACATCTACGATGATTTGGAAAAAGCCCCAAAAGATGTGGTTCAAGAATATACCGATAAGGAAATTTCACTTTTCAAGGAAAATTTGGATGCGATAGTGCAGTTGAGTGCTGAACAATCAATAAAGCGTAACAAGCGTATCATGGAAAAGCAAAGGGTAGTGTTAATATAGTTTCGATGTGTAATTTAGTATAGAGGGAACAGCGGGTTCCCTATGAACAATACTTTAATGGAAACGATTACTATGAAAGAAAATAACAAATTCAAAAATACGATGCTTACAATTTTGACCGCTATTATGCTTGCCATGAGTGCAGGTGTAGTTACTGCCGATGGTAGTGACCCTCTTGACCCTTCCGATGGTGGGGCTGATTGGGATGGCGATGGTTTGACCAACTCCGAAGAACAGACACATGGGACAAACATGAACAACGCTGATTCAGATGCCGATGGGCTTCCTGATGGTTGGGAAGTAGCCAACGGGCTAAACCCTACTAACGGTGGCGATGCTAATGGCGACCCTGATGGTGACGGTTTAACAAACGCACAAGAATATGCGAGAGGAACCAATCCTAATAATGCTGATACTGATGGCGACGGGAAACCTGACAATACAGACCAATTCCCAACCGACCCTAATGATGGTGAATACTCCGACTCCGATGGTGACGGTATTCCTGATGCTTACGACCCTGATTTTTCTGAATCTGATGAAGGTTCAGGTAACGGTGGAACTGAAGGCGGTGGCGAAGGCCAAGGTGAAGGTGAAGGTCAAGGACAAGGCCAAGGACAAGGCCAAGGTCAAGGCCAAGGTCAAGGCCAAGGTCAAGGCCAAGGTCAAGGTCAAGGACAAGGCCAAGGCCAAGGACAGGGACAAGGACAAGGACAAGGCCAAGGTCAAGGTCAAGGACAAGGCCAAGGTCAAGGCCAAGGACAGGGACAAGGACAAGGCCAAGGTCAAGGTCAAGGACAAGGCCAAGGTCAAGGACAGAATCAAGGTCAAGGTCAAGGCCAAGGTCAGGGACAACAAGGGCAGCAAGGGCAGCAAGGGCAACAAGGTCAAGCAGGTCAGCAAGGGCAACAAGGCAACCAAGGTCAGCAAGGCCAGCAAGGTGAACAAGGCCAACAAGGTCAGCAACAAGATAATGGTCAAGGTCAGCAACAACAAGGCGGTCAGCAAGGAGCCCAACAAGGCGACCAACAACAACAGGAGCAGAACGGTCAAAATCAAAACGGCCAAAGCCAACAACAACAAGGTCAAACTCAAAATGGTCAGCAAGGTCAGCAAGGTCAGCAAAATGACCAACAACAAGGTCAGCAACTTGATAATCAAGAGCAAAATGGCGACAACGATAATGACGGTGACGGCATTCCTGATGATTTGGATAATGATGATGATAATGATGGTATTCCTGATTCAATGGATGATTCACCAAATGACCACGATAATGATGGTATAGACGATGCCGAAGACGATGATGATGATGGTGACGGTATCGACGATTCTGTTGAAGTGAATGATGGTAATGATAATACTGATATTTACGACCATGATAATGACGGTATTCAAGACCGATTTGATTTAGATATTGACAACGATGGTATTGACAATTACAAGGATTTGTATGACAATGGTTCGGATGCGAGCCGTGACCACGATAACGATGGTTTAGACGATGCTGTTGATACTGACGACGACAATGATAACATTCTTGATGTAGATGAGGTTGGTGGTGCATGGAGTTCTTACCGTTACGACCACGACAATGATAACATTTGGGATGCTTCTGATTTAGACGATGATAACGACGGACTTTCTGATTGGTTTGAAAACCACGATGGTAACGATGCCACAGGTCAATTCGACCACGACAATGACGGGCTATCCGACTATGTGGATGATGATGATGATGGCGATGGCGTTCTCGATGAGTTTGAATCTTGATTAGTCGCAGCATTCTTATAGTTGTCGCCCCCTGTAAAGGTGAGGTGTTATCATAGAGTCTATCACAGATTATGAAAAGGATGAACACGGCAATCATATAATTGAACTTCGTTCAGGTGTAGAATTTTACGATTACGCTTTGAAAGGCGGTTTGCCTTTGTTAAAGTCAGACGGATTAGATTATCCTGACACAGGTAGTTGGCAACCTTTAACTCAAGTTCTCGAAACAATGGATTTAGATAGATTTACTATACCTGCTACAATTCGGTGTGCTGATGTTCGTAAGCCTCTAACAGGAGATGAACAAGTAGGTGGGCTTGAAAACACTGAAGTTCGACTTATGGTAACTGCAAGAGTTAGAGGGGATATTAAAGGTAAGAGAAACGACCTAAAAGGCGAACATAAATTTATTCACAGTAAATATGATAGCATTATTTATGAATTTCACATTTTAGATGAAAAAAGTTATGCTGTAACATACCCTCAAACTTTTAAGGATATGCTGCCTCAAAGTATTTTGAGGATAAATGAAACTACTGCTGAAGGCCGTGAGCAAAACGCTTCTTTTAATAACCTTGAAGATAGGTTGGTTACAGATAATCCGATGAGATTTGAAAAGTTCAGCGATGCTTGCCCTCTCCGAATAAAGGTCAATTACGAAAGAAAAGGTAGTGCGAGTTTTGTTACCCCTTTGAGAGTGGTGGTAGAAGTAAATAAAGACCCTGCAAATTGGGTTCAAAGAAAAAGATTCACACAAGCGGCTGACGGTAAAGATTACGAGATAGAAAGTTTCCAAATTTACCACCCCAATAAAAACCCGTCGCCCGACCATAGTGTTGGCAATAATTTTGTTTGGGTTCCTCGACCCACATTAGGGCTTATGAATTGGTGGCCTGTTTTGCCATAGTGTTCTTATAGTGTATCTGTAAAATATAGTTATGTGGCAAGGCGTAAAAGAGGATGTCCGAGATTCCATTTGGATAGGTCGTCCTGTTTATGATAAATTTGGTCGCAAAGGTGAAATCATCAGCGATATGTGGGGGGCTTTGGGTGGTTCTGCTCAATTCAATTATCGAGTATGGGTTATCCGTTTAGAGAATGGCGGCACTCTTCAATTGGAAAATGCTGTAAATTTCGATGTCCCACAACCTTTCGATAACTCAGGCATCTTGTATTTCGATGGCGATAATTGGGTGGCATTGTCGGAACACCCTGATACTGCTTACGGAATTTCCTTGAAGCAAGCCGAGTTTCCGAATGTAGCAGGACATCCTGATTATCAAGCCGTCCTAAAAGATGATTCATGGCTACGCCAACCTATCGTGAAACCACCTTTTGAACCTGTAAAAGAGGGTAAAATATCCGTAAAGGACTTATTGGATATGGCTCGTAGAAACACTAAGATTTTTGGGGATTTAAGTAACCAATCTGTTACTTGTTTGGAACCGATACACGAATGGCTTGATGAAAGTCATGATGAATCAATGAGCCGATACACAGAATTGTTGAACGGCGCAAAGGATAATTCTGACCTTGCAGATGTTGAGTTTTACGAAACCGCCAGCGAAAGAGAGCAAACCACTTACGACCACAACAAGCACTTGCTAAAAGAGTATTCTGTTTTGGCTTGTGATGTTTTTGTAGCATTCATAGCCAATTTAGAGGACGAATACGCTAATCGAGAAAACTATGAAGAATGGTGTAAAATCCAATGGCCTAAAAGACATAGCCTTGCATATCACGCAAGAGGTGTTGCTCCGCCACCTTGCCCTCCCGTAACGGAATTCTTATCATATTATGTCTCTAACGAAGGAGAAGGGGAAGTTGTCAATCAATGGTTTGACTACGAAACACAAGACTTTATAGACGAATACATTATGAATTATTATCAAATTCCTGCGGAACAACAAGATTTAGATGTGGATTTTGACTTTCACGATGAACACAATGAAATTGATGAAATGATTCAGTTGCTTGAAAGATATTGTGAAACCCATCTTGAAGATTTAGTTTTTACGGCTTACTATGGTGAAGATTCATCTGCTACGCTAAAAAAGTATCGAGAGCAACATTACGAGGCAGAAACATTTTATGGTGAGATTACCACAGAACCTATGACTGTGTATCGCAGGATGGGATGGAAGCAGTATTATGATGGTTTAGAAATGGGTTATTTGCACCCTATGAAAACTCGTATGCAATTTCGACCCGATGAAAACATCGGAGGAACATGGGGGGTGGGGCAACCTCAAATATGGGCGGCACGAAAACCCATTTTCAGTTCGCCTTTGAAGCATTTGAGAGGAAGTGAAGCCAAGCAATTGTTTGAAATTGATATTCCGATTGGAACAAGGATTGTTAGTGGTTATGATGTTCAAATTTTTGATTCCATTCCGATTGAGAATGTGCGCCCATTCTATGTGGGTGATGAAGAAGAATATACTTATTTGGCAGAAACCTTCCAAGCCTCCGCTTATGATTATCGTGAACGAGGTGTGCAGAACCGTTACACAGATGAAGGTCGTAAAAAGCAGTTAGCCATGCAATTCGGTCTTGATGGTGAAGGTTTTGAATCTCGTTACGAACCTTTCATGTTCTTTTTCGATGAAAAGGGTATCAAGCAAATAGCCAATGTCGCTACTCGATACCCTTACAATCAACAACAATTTGCTCAATTACTGCAACCTTCTTTGCGACGAGTCATAAGTCAAAAAACTTCAGCAGGACTACACGGCACAGTTGTTTTCCTGAACGATGTCGAGGCTAAAACGGTTCAACGATTATGGAAAAACCAACAATACTGTCGTCTTTATCACAACCTTAAACGCTACGCTCTCTCAGCCAACGATAGACCCCCTATTAGAAATCTCACAGGAAGACCTACTGATGCCGAGTCTTTTTACGAAGGAATGAAAAAACTTGAACTCTACATGGAATTAGAGTGTCAGGATGCTGCAAGAATAGACCACACAAGTAGAGGTTTGATGAATTGGGATTCTTTTACCCGTGATGATTACGAGGCAGAAACTTTCCAAGGCGAGCAATTCGGCACAAGTAATTTAGATGGATTCGCTTACTACGATAGACTACCCGACTTAGGAAATCCTAAAACTCTCCGTGCAGATGTGAGCAACATCGCTGCTCCTTTCGTAGTGGTTTTCGACAAAAGAGGTGTGCGAAGTATGATAAATGTAGGTATCAAGGAAAACCAAGTTAAAATAGGGAATCAAATGACGCTTTCACTAAGTAAATCTGATATGAAATACTTTTTCATCTATTTGCGTGTTTCGCAAGCCGTAAAATCGGAAGAGTTGTGGCAGAAGGGCGAATACTGTGAACTTTACGAGTATCTCAAAGAAATAGCCTCTAATAAAAAGGGAGCATTTGGAGGTCGGGAAGGAACCATAGAGACTGTATTAGATGCAAGAAAATGGTTCCATGAACGCAAAATTAGAAGCATTGAAGCCATGATGTCAGTTCATTGTGAAGATGATGATGATGATGAATTTCCGCTATCATTAGGTTTGTTTAATTGGATTAAACAATTTTCCGCTTAAATTTGGAGGTGAAAATATGAATACACTTACTTTGATTCAGGATGGCTCACACCCTCTTATATGGCAAAGTGCTGATAAAAAATTAAGAGTTCTCGCCCGTCGTGACACAATCGGTTTTGATGAGGGTTTTTTCAAATCGTTAAGTTCAGATGATTTCGCAAAACTACACAAACAGGTTGAGGAATTCGGTATGTGGGTTATTGATTTAGAAGAAAAATTGTATTTCGGGAAGGAGTCAAGTTGGTCTAATGTGGACAGCATCGGTGGCATTATTCCTGATGATGATTACACTCTTTTAGAGGCAGCCCAAGAATACTTCGAGATAGATAGGTTCAAACCTTCAGGATTATTCAATTGGAACACTCAAAATTACCAAACTCGGTTTGCGGAAACTTTTGCAGCCTCTCGTAGAACACGAAAACCTCTTAATCAAACAGGAGTTTTCAATTGGTGGGATGAAACTGCTTTGTGGGCTCTAAAATACGATTGGGCGAAGTTAATTCTTTTGGAAAATCCTGAAAAATCACCTTACGAAGTAATGCGAACTACTCGTAACGATACTCGAAAATGCACTTCATGTTCTACTCGCAGATACAGTGGAAATAGAGAAAATTACGGTGCTACTGTGGAACACTACAACAACGGTTGGAAAAGATTCATTTACGATTCCTGTAACTGTGACCCATTTGATTCTTCAGCGGAAAAACGAAGAGTAAAAGAAGTTAAAAAGGAAATGTTACGAAAAGGTTTAGTGGGTGATATGGATAAAGTTCACCCTGATATTCAGCCCGCTGCTGCTAAATGGTATCTCAAAAAAGGAGAGTATCAATCTAATCATATTCCCTATTATTTTCATAGAGAATCCAGCCACCCTACACTTTTTGAAAGATTGCGTGATAAATTCAGATACGGTATAAGATTTAGAAGAGGTGGAAAAACAGATTGGATGGTGCGAGAAAGGGAAAAGTATATGTCGGAAAACTTCTCGGCTCCCTTTGTAGATATGACTTCTCAAGAGACTACTATGCAAATAAAACACCTTTATCACGGTCAGCACACAGTTGATGGGGTAGAAATTACACCTCACAGCCCTTATTGGACTCCCAATCTTGATTTGGCTCTCGGTCACGCTATGTTCGGGGCTGAACAAGAAGTTGCAGGTGCGACATTATTTATTTGTAAGGTGTGTGAAGGTAGTAAAATAAATGATTCAGGGCAAGATTGTTTTCGATGTGATGAAGAGGGCTACATTTTAGATACTACTTTTACCGACGATATTTTACCTCAAACCATGCCCATAGTTTTAAGTTTAGATTTCAAAGAACCTCAAACTGTTTATTTCGAGCAAGATATAGAGCATGAAAAAGGAGTTTCTTATCTTATTCAAAACGAGACATTTAAGTGGGAATTTGTGAACTCAGAAGTCCTTTTAGAGATTCTTGAAAAATGGTTACAAACAGGAATTCCTGAATTAGTAGAATTTGACACAGGTGCAGGGTATGTTGCTAATGAAGAATCTGTCACTGAAAGAATTAAGCAAGCCATATCTCAATTGAAACAAAGCGCAGGTTAATATGGTCGTTGATTGACATTAAAGTAGGGATAACAATGGATGAACTAACCAAAATAACAAATGCTATTTTAACAAACAACCCCTCCGAGGTTGAACTACTAACAGCCACCTACCTTTCTGAAGCCTTTGACGCTCCTATGTTTTCGTGGGAGTGGCGTAAAAACCCTAAAAGAGAAGCCTTACTAATCGGCTTGACTTTCATGCACACCAAGCCTGATAGTATTGATGTTCAAGATAAAACTGCTATTTTTCAATTCATGGGTGATACTACTTCCTTCGTAGAGTATATCAAATATATTGAAACTTCCGAAGGTATCACAGGTTGGGTTCGCTTATTCAATGAAATGGCGCATCAACATTATCTCGAAATAGACATCCCTGAAACTTTAACGCAAGGGTATTTTGATTTCTTAGAAGATAATAATTTATCTCATCCGATTAGTGAAGCGTTATCTAAGATGTTCCCTTCTATTTTAGAAAAAACCTCTTTAGATGTTGTAAGTGATAAAGAAGACAATTTTACCGACGAATTTCAAAAAGATTGGGTATAAGTAGTATATGTCCCGATTAAGGTTAGTGAAGACCTATGTGGGATGAATACCTTTTTAACCTGACAAGCAGCCGAAGACACCTGATGAACCCTTACTTATGGAATAACAGTTACATGGCTAACAGTTATTCGAGTAACAGAAGAATTGATTCTTTTTTTAACCGACTTGAAAATCTGTTGAATAATGCTGAAGTTAAAGTAGAAACGGTAAAAACTGTCACTTTTACTGTTACCGAAGGTGATGATGAGGCTATTAACCATGCTATGAAAATTTTAGAATCTCTACGCTCTAAAAGTTCGGAAAATTCTAAAGAAAATGATGAAAAGTTCAGTGAAGATTTCAAAGGAGACAACGCTTGAGGTGATATTATGAATTGGAAAAAAATTGGTTTCGTAACAAGTGTAGCATCTATTCTCGGCAGTATCGGAATTTATTTCGGTATGGGCGATGAAAATCTTGGAATTTTCGTAGGCTTGTGGGCTTCAGCACTTCTTTTATTGAGTGACCGCATGGCCGAGATGGTATCAGATTCCGAGTGATTAACAATGTTGTGGCGTGATATAATTCGCCCCTTATTCGGGTTAATAATGGTGCAACCTCCGATACTGCTGTTTTTTATTTTAACAGTAGACGATTGGTGGTATGAATATCTTCATGTTGGTTGGCCTTTGAATCTTTTGGTCACTGTTTGGTTGATGCCTTGCTATGCCTATTATGAGCGTTGGTGGGATAGAAAGAACGAGCCTTCTTATAGTCTATCTGACACATCATAGTGGTGTTATCTGTGGATTATAAGTCGTGGTTAGATAGTTATCGCTTACCCAAACCTTACTATCATCATACTTTAATACCTGATGATTTGAAAAGTGAAGGTTGGACTCCTTACGAAAGAGGCTCAAGACAAGATGATGATTTGAATTTTTACATCACTAATAAATTTCATTTTTCATCTTTTCAACAAGTGAAAAAATTTGTCACGATTATTGATACATTAGAAGTTAAGTATAAGGTTCACAACATCGTAGTGGTAGACCGAGAAGAAAATATCGTAGAAGTTCGTTTAACTTCTGAAAAGTTTAAAGTTCCTTCAATAATTGAAATTAGATTTGCACGGGTGATTACTGCCCGATACTATAACCTTTTACAAAAAGATAAGCCCAAATCAGTTTTATTCATTGATTTCGACGGAACTGTAAGGTGTGTTGTAAAAACTGAAGATTCTATGAAACCTTTTAGGGCTCCCACAGAATGTGAGGAAGTAGAAGTATTCCCTCAAGCAGTAGAACGCTTGAAAAAAGCAAGGGCTGAAGGTTATTTCATCATTGGAATTACGAATCAATCAGGCATTACTTCAAGAAACATACCTGTAAGTAAAATAGAGGCTTGTGTCGAGGAAACAAAACGACAACTTGGTATTGATTTCCCTGTTTATTTCGCTGATAAAAAAGATAAGAACTATAAACCCGCCATAGGTATGGGATTAAAGGCTATTCAAGATTACGGAGCAATAGACTTTGAAAACTCTTTAATGGTGGGTGATAATCATGGAAATGGCGATAGAGGGTTCGCAGAAGGTATGGGTATTCCGTTTGAATACGCTCACGATTATTTCGATTTAACTTCTGAACAAATGATTAAGTGCGGTCAAGTAGAAGAGGAATTCAATGCGGAAGCACCGCTAAAAGAAGAATCCATTGAAGCCCCCTACGAGGTAAAGGTGTATGTTCCATCAACGGCTATCGACGAGCCTGTTACTGAACGGGAGTTTAGACGGCGTATTATGGAAACTCAAGAGTTCTTATCCACTTTATTCGGAGGTTTCACTACTTTACAAGCCAAAGGCGGTTACATGAGTGATGTGGAAGGCTTAATTACTGAACCTGTGGTCGTAGTGGCTACTTGGGCGAGTCAGCAAGATTATGCAGACCGATTAGAGGATTTAGAAGAGTTTTTACGAGTTAAAAGAACGGATTGGGAACAAGAAGTAATTGGTTTCGAGTTCGAGAATGATTTTTTCATGTTTCCTGCGTATCAAGACGCAGCCGCAGAATTTTTTTTAGCGGAATCGAAAATGACTCGTAAGGAAAAGGCAGAAGAAGGCTTTTTCAAGAATGCTGAAATGAATTTGCAGAAGTATATCAGGATGATGTTAGGTATGGCAAGACCCACCACTTTTACAGATGATGAAGGGGAACTCATTGTAGTAAATCGAGGCTACGGCACAGAAGAAGACCACCGTGTTTTAGAAAGGTATGAAAAATGGCTATTCAATAATTGCGAATCCTTAATGGTGGAAAGGGGTGAGTATTTCAGTTGCACCATGAGGTATCAAGCCCAAATGAAAGAGTGCTACTACAATTCTCTCATGTATTCATGGGAAGATGCAGATGCACAATACTATGAAGGGTGGGTAGTATCAGAATCTTTAACCTTACCTATCCGTCACGCTTGGATTGTTAAAGATGGTCAAGTTTTCGACCCTACTTTCGATGTTTTGCGGAGAGATATGAGGCGTAAAGATGATGAACGCATTTACTACTATGGAACGCATATTCCTTCGGATTTCATGAGATTATTCATGCTTCATTCAAATTATGCAGGGCCATATCTTTTCGATTACTTCTTTTACGATACTTACGGTGAAGATGCTTACGATGAGTTCGCTGGTAAAGAACCGCAAGGAAATTTGGAATTCTCAAGAACTGCAAGTGCTTTGAGGCGAATGGCTAATCCTTTCATGGCTGAAGGTGATACTCATGACGATTGATATTCCTAAAAACATCGAAACGAACATTAGGAATCTTTTAAGTTCTGAGCGTGACCACACCCAATATATTTGTGAGTATGTGCGTTTAGTTTTTTCTAATCCCAATTTAACGGCAAAAGAGTATCAAGAAAATGAACTTTTAGAGCCTACTATAAACAGGTGGATAGATAATTATATTGGGGGTGACAGATTATTTTGCCAAAATTTCATAAAAGCCGTAGGATTTTCCAACAACAATAATTGGTATTTAGCGGGTCAGGATGCCGAGATAGATATGGCACAAAGCGAGCGAAGTTATTTGTTGCTTGATGAAGATTGGATTCCTGTTATTGAAAGTTGGTATGTTAGATTTAGAAAGTATTTTTTGGTCAGCGAGGTGTCTGAAAATGGAGGTGTCGGAAATTATCATTGGGCTTTTAGTGTGGGTTCATATCTCATTAGCAGCCTATCAGCGGAAACCGTTAAGTGGTGGTTTAATACTTTTAAGGACAGTTCCGACGCAGATGGCGACCCTTACATAAAATACGGGCTGGATTCGTTCTTGAGCAAGTCCACATTCGCACCCATAGAGGTTTTGGTATCATACTCCAATGACGATAATGCTCGAAATCTTGATATAAATGATGTTTTGCGTTATAATTACAATTTCCAAAGTTTAGAGGATTTTCAAATGTTAGACAACATCAATGATTTGGTTGGCACAAACCCGCATTTCAAAGATTGGGAAAATCACAAATTAGATTTAGATTTTTACCTTATGAATCGTGCGGCTAATCCTGCTCTTTTAGAAGAAATAATATCTTCAAATCAAGGCATCTCAACCTCACCTTTTGGCCCTATTGATTGGGATTATGCTCAGTTTTGTCAAACCATAGATTACAATTTCATGTTGAAATACGGAGCGATTAAGTGGTTAAAGAGTGATACTCTTAGCAATCCTGAAACCTTTTTTACGAGATTGGCAAATTTAATTGTTAATCCTAATCTTTCCGAAGCCGATATGCAGGATTTATGTCGAAAAACTTTAACCGATATAACATTCGCTGGAAGTATGGTTTTAGATTTGCTACCTCTTGCTTTCGTTAGAGCAGCGTTCAATTCTGAAGGCTTCACTTATGACGACAGTGATAATAACGGATTTTACCCTGCGTATAATTATTTTTTAACGGCTTACTTGTCGAATCCAAACATCGAACCAAGACGAGATTCCACAGGGCAAATAGATTTCAATTTCTTAACAGGAAGCAATTCGGAAGACATTCTTGATTGTCCGAATCATCCTGCTTCACCATTCTACTTTTTATCTACTTCCACTTTTACAAATCCTGCCTTCACAAGACGAGATTTGCTTAGTTTTTTAGATTATTGGGAAGAATTAACCAACAGGAGAGTTGGCCTTGCTTTTCCGAAAACAATCAGTGCATTTGAAATAGAAAACTCAGCACATCGTATGTTAGCAACTCCATTATGGGTGGAAAGTGAATTAGGCATAGAAATATACGAAGAATTTGAAGATTTCGACCTCACAGGTTATCTGCTGACAGGATTATTCAACGCTGAAAACTTAAAGGTTCAAGATTTAGTGAACTATTTGAAAGTTGTAGAAAATGAAGCAGACTCAAAAGGTGCAGGTTTGAATCCTATGTATCAATTCCACCTTTTAGCCAATCCGAACATTTTTAAGAATACTTCAGTCGGGTTGTTTAATTGGTGGGGCTCGGTTGTCCGTTGAGTTCTTATAGTTAATCGCACACATAAGGTAAGGGATAAAATGTCGGAACTAACGCCTTTTGACAATTTAGGAACCCTCACCTTGTTAGGTGCTGTCGTAGGTTCCGTAGGTGCAGAAATTGTTCACCCTCACGCTTACGGACTTCATTTAACTCCTTCGACATACTTTACCTTGAGTAATGGTAAAACTATTCATATTCATCATTGGTTATGGGCTCTCGGCGGAATGGCACTGTATTCTCTCAAACCTGCTAAGAAGCGATGGTTGAATTCCTTGATTGTTGGAACTCTTTTCGGTGTGTTTGCTCAAGGAGTTTCCTATTCAACCAGCCATCTAATGCTTTACGATGCCGAAGGATTCCGTAAGCACAGGGCGGAATCTTTCGGAGGCGAAACCAATGTCGAATAACGACTTTACCAATGTAGGCTTGTTTAATTGGTGGCCGAGTGGACGGGGTTACGAACTTGCTCAAGAAGTAAAAGAGTGGCTGCAAACTTTTGACATTGATGATGATGATGATGATGATGATGAGTGGGAAGGCTTAG
>Ga0208793_1000676_pt1 | contig 21824 bp, 17 predicted proteins | sample 17_taG_FD_184092 | JGI IMG/M metagenome (GOLD analysis project Ga0208793, IMG submission 184092) | Marine viral communities from the Subarctic Pacific Ocean - 17_ETSP_OMZ_AT15314 metaG (SPAdes) (version 2) | ecosystem: Environmental > Aquatic > Marine > Oceanic | place: Pacific Ocean | collected...
GATGGGTTCTTATAATGATGGAACTAAAAATAGAGCACAAGGGGCTTCATATTATGGGTTTGGATTAGAAATAGATAGACCTAATCAATTAATAAGTTTTAATTCATACGCTTCAAACGGTGTTACTAGTAGTGGAGCTGATATTTTAGTTTTAAAAAGAGATGGTAACGTAGGGATCGGGACGACTAGCCCAGGGGCTAAATTAGATGTTGCAGGAAGTTTTAAAATTCAAGACTACAACGGAGATTACTGGTTTAAAATAAACGTCCCGCAGCCTCCACTAGGTGATTCGTTTGATTGGGAAATTGGAGACCTCGAAGGAACAGCAGGTTCAGCAAAAATAGCAGGAGATAAAGATGAGATTATTATATGGAACGAAGGGCAAGAAACTCTTATGTGTGATAACTCTAATAATGTAGAAGTATCAAATGGTAATTTAACAATTAACGGAACAGCCACAGCAACAAACTTCATATTATCCTCTGATGAAAGACTAAAAGAAAATGTTGAAAAAGCATGTGATAATAGAATTAAAGCAGATTGGAAAACTTTTGAATTAAAAACAGAGAAAGGACAGAAAAGATACGGTGTTATAGCGCAAGAGCTAGAAAAGACTAACCCTGAGTTTGTAAGAGAAGACGTTCAAGGATTTAAGTCTGTTGCTTACATAGATTTATTAATTGCTAAAATTGCTGAATTAGAAGCAAGATTGGAAAAACTAGAAAAATAATGCCAGGAGTACCAGATACAACCACTTTCACTTTAGCAGATGTAGTAGCGGCGGTATTGCCGTCATCAAATGATCTACAAGAGTGCTTCGATGATTCAGTTGACGGGGCTTTTGATTCTACTTATGGACCTGGTAACAAAAGCAACTTACTTCAGTTTAGAAATTACGGCAACGATATAGCTGCCCAAAATTCAGTATATATAGGAAGTGTATGGGGAACGGATGCTTGTGGTGCTACTAGAAACGGTTTAGTTTGGAAAAACAAAAACCCTAGCTCTGTAGAAAATGGAGATAAGTTTTGGGTTGACAATAATGGATCTCCTGGCAATCCTTTTCCAGGGCAGACTTTTTTAAGCTATACTTGTTTTACAGGTTTAAACGCTGTTACTTTTAGTTTATCTAGTTCAGGTATTGCTTCCAACGTAGAATTTTGTAGTTTACCATCTTTAGTTTTAAGCGATGTATATTACTATTTAACTGGTAGTACTTTTTCTACACCTGTAGATTACTACTATAGTAGCACTATTGGTGACGCTAGCAACTTGTCTCCAGGAGATATTTTATATACAGACGCAGCACTCACAACACCTTTAGGTACACATAGCGGCTATGGATCTAATATTAGGTACTTGCAAAATGGTGCAGCTACTACTACTACTATATGTGGAACGAGTTCTACTAGCCATATTAATATTAGTAGCAACAACACTGGTGTTATACAGCGAGTGAACTGCGGTGCTGTATAATGAATAAATAAATAAATAAATAAATAAATAAAAACAAAAATTATGACAACTTACAATTGGAATTGCAAAACAGTAGATTGCTACCCAGAACAAGACAAAGAAGCGGATGTAGTGTACAATGTACACTGGATTGTAACAGGTGTATCAGATGAGGTAGATTCAAAAGGAAATCCTTACTCGGCTACTAATATAGGAACACAAGCTTTAGACACAAGTCAGATAACAGAATTTATACCGTTTGATCAATTAACAAACGATGAAGTAGTCGCTTGGACTAAAGGAGCTATGGGTGAAGAACAAGTTGACAGTATTGAAGCAAGCATACAAAGTCAGATAGATAGTTTGATTACACCTACAAGTGTTACATTGACTATTGGAGAGCCTGTACCACCAACGCCTGAAGTAGAAAATGAGGAGTAATACTTATTTGATTAAAAATAGATAATATTTTGTATATTTGATAAAAAATATAATCTAATGAACAAATTAACTGAAGAACAATTAAAAAAATTACAAGATCTTTTAGGATCAATTCAAAAAGGACAGTCACAAATTGGATCTCTAGAATCACAAAAACATGATTTGTTACACCAGGTAGCTGAACTACAAAAGCAGTTCTCTGATTTTCAAAATGAACTAGAAAAAGAGTATGGATCAGTAACTATTGATATTACTGACGGCTCTTTTAAGTCAATTGACGAAAGTGAAAGTCTAGATAAAGAATAAATAAAAATTCTTTAATGGATATAAGAAAAATTTCTATAGGTCCTGACTATAAATCTAGTGCCATGCATTATATTATTGGTCAGGACATATTAAAAGGTAGTTACAATATACATCACATAAGACATGAGGAGTCTAGCGATTCTTTTAAGATATGGATTAAGTCTACGCATAACCAAGAGATTGTCTTGTGGAAGCGATTTGTAAATATGCCTGTATCTATTGAATATAACATTAACTTCTAATGAAGTCGCCTTATTTATTTATTACTAAGCCTTTAAGTAATAAAAGATATAATAACACTAAGGACATAGGTGGTGTTGATTTTATAACAAGCACATCTGAGGAAAACCATAAAGCATCAAATAGAATTGCTGAAGTTATAGCAACTCCTATTGTTTATGATGGTCCTATAAAACCAGGATATAAACTATTAGTACATCATAACGTTTTTAAATTTTACAACGATATGCAGGGTAGGCGTAAGAGTGGTAGAAGTTTTTTTATGGATGATTTATTTTTTGTTGAGCCTGACCAATTTTATATGTATCATGATGGTGATAAATGGAATGCTAGTGGAAGATATTGTTTTACAAGTCCTGTTCCTACAGAAGAATATTACTTGTATAAAAATACAAATGAAGAACCTTTAGTTGGAGAAATAAAATACAGTAATGATTACTTACGTTCTCAAGATATAAATCCTGGAGATAAGATTTGCTTTAAACCTGAAAGTGAATATGAGTTTGAGGTAGATGGGGAAAAACTTTATAGAATGTTTGACCATCAAATAACAATAAAATTATGAATGACCAACCTAAAAGAAAAAAACGACCAAGAATAAAATATAATCCAAATCGCAATGGACTCAAAAAATTTAAAGAAGAATATTATTCAGGCAGGGATGAGAGCCGTAGAGCAACTAATTAAGGTTGCTAAAGAAGATATTATAAAGCCAGATCCTGAAGACGAACTAGCTGCTGATAGATTAAAAAATGCTGCAGCGACAAAAAAGCTAGCTATATTCGATGCGTTTGACATATTGACTAGGTTAGAGAATGAAAAAAATTTAATGGAAATCGAAGAGCGAGGTCCAAGTAAACTAGATACTAAACAAGGATTTGCAGAAAGAAGGTCTTCATAACTTACATACAGTTTTAAATGACTATATACCTAAAGGTGTTCTTAAAAAAAAGAACAGAAATAAGTCGTGGCAATATGGTTATAATGAACAGTATGATGTTGTTGTGATATCTAAAACAGGACAAGTAGGTGATGTTTACGATATAAATGGATTGAGAATAGGTTTACCTGTATCTCCTGAGTCTCTTCAAAGAGACAAAAACAAATGGCATCGTAAAGATTCTCCTAAAGAGTTATTAAAAATACAATCTATATTTCAATGGAATGAGCAGCCAAATACTTTTAAGGCTAGGTGGGTTGATTATATTGAAGATGAGTTTGATAAAAGAGAGCAAGGTAGTTGGTTTGTAAACAACAACAACCCTACATATATAACTGGTTCTCATTATATGTACCTTCAATGGACAAAGATTGATGTAGGGTATCCAGACTTTAGAGAAGCTAACAGAATTTTTTATATTTTTTGGGAGGCTTGTAAAGCAGACCCTAGATGTTTTGGAATGATATACCTAAAGATTAGGCGTTCAGGTTTTTCATATATGGCTTCTGAAGAATGTGCAAATGTTGCAACAATATCTAAAAATTCTCGTATAGGTATTTTATCTAAGTCAGGTTCTGATGCAAAAAAAATGTTTACAGATAAGGTTGTTCCTATTGTAAGAAATTACCCTTTCTTTTTTAAGCCTGTTCAAGATGGTATGGATAAACCTAAAACAGAATTAGCCTTTAGAATTCCTGCATCTAAGATTACTAAAAAAAATATGCATAATGTAGATAATGAAGAGATGGAAGGCTTGGATACTACTATTGACTGGAAAAATACTGACGACAACTCTTATGATGGTGAGAAGTTACTTTTACTAGCGCATGATGAAAGTGGTAAATGGCTTAAACCAAACAATATACTAAATAATTATCGTGTTACCAAAACCTGTTTAAGATTAGGTAGAAGAATTATTGGCAAATGCATGATGGGTTCAACATCAAATGCGTTAAATAAAGGAGGTGAAGAGTTTAAAAAACTTTACTATGATTCTAATCCTAATAACAGAAGTAACAATGGTCAAACCAAAAGCGGATTATATTCACTTTTCATCCCAATGGAATGGAATTTTGAAGGTTACATTGATGAGTATGGTATGCCTATGGATGATGTTATTGATTACTGGAACAATGAAGTTGAGAGTTTAAAGAATGACGCTGACGCATTAAATGAATTTTATAGACAGTTTCCTAGAACTGAGTCTCACGCATTTAGAGATGAGAGTAAACAGTCTTTGTTTAACCTTACACGAATATATCAACAGATTGATTACAATGATTCTCTGATAAAGGAGCATCATGTTACTAGAGGTTCTTTCTCTTGGAAGAATGGAATAAAAGATACAGAGGTAATATGGACTCCAAACACAAGGGGTAGATTTTTAGTTAGTTGGATTCCAAAAAAAAATATGCAGAACAGGTATAGGAAAAATCATAGGGGAGAATTTTTTCCTGCAAACGAACATCTTGGTGCTTTTGGTTGTGATAGTTATGATATATCTGGAACAGTAGGAGGCGGTGCTTCTAATGGTGCTTTGCACGGAATAACAAAGTTTAATATGGATGATGCTCCTAGCAATCAGTTTTTTTTAGAGTATGTAGCTAGACCTCAGACTGCAGAAATATTTTTTGAAGAAGTATTAATGGCTTGTGTATTTTATGGTATGCCTATATTAGTGGAAAATAATAAACCTCGTTTACTATATCATTTTAAAAATAGAGGCTACAGAGGATTTAGTATTAACCGACCAGACAAACTTAAACACAAGCTCTCTAAGACAGAAAAAGAACTTGGGGGTATACCTAACTCAAGTGAGGCGGTAAAGCAAGCTCACGCAGCTGCTATTGAGTCTCATATTGAATCTCATGTTGGTTTAATAGGTCCTGACGAAATGGGTTATATGCCTTTTAGTAGAACCTTAGAGGATTGGGCAAAGTTTGATATAAGCAACAGAACTAAGTTTGATGCGTCTATTAGCTCAGGTTTAGCTATAATGGCTTGCCAAAGACACTTATATCAGCCTGTAAAAAAACAATCAAATATTATTGTTAACTTTGCTAGATACAACAATAAAGGAAGTCGTAGTGAAATAATTAGATAAATGAAAGATGTAAAAATAAATGTTTCTTCTGTTGGGTTTCCAAGTCAGTTTGTTTCTGATAGAGAAAAAGCATCAGATGAATTTGGCTTGCAAATAGGTCAAGCTATTCAATACGAATGGTTTAAGAAAGATGGAAATCAATGTAGATACTACAATCAATGGAAAGACTTTTACAGACTACGCCTTTATGCTAGAGGTGAGCAATCAGTTGCTAAATATAAAAACGAACTTGCGGTTGATGGAGATTTAAGTTACTTAAACTTAGATTGGACACCTGTTCCAATTATACCAAAGTTTGTAGATGTTGTTGTTAATGGTATGAACGACAGGTTGTTTGATGTTAAGGTATATGCAGAAGATGCAATGTCTCAATCTAAAAGAAGTAAGTATCAAGATATAATACAAGGTCAAGCAGCGGCAAAAGACATATTGCAAATTGTTCAAAAAGAAACGGGAGCTGATCCCTTTATAATGAATCCCGATGACCTTCCTCAAACTGATGAGGAGTTGAATCTTTATATGCAGCTTAAATATAAGCCAGCTATAGAAATTGCTGAAGAAGAAGCTATAAATACAATTTTTGCAGAGAACCATTATAATGATGTTAGAAAAAGAGTTGATTATGATTTAACTGTTTTAGGTATTGGATGTACAAAGCATGAGTTTTTGCCAGGTTCTGGAGTTGAATTAAAATACGTAGACCCTGCAAACATTGTTTACAGTTATACAGAAGACCCACACTTTAAAGACTGTTTTTATTGGGGAGAAATTAAAACATTACCAATTAATGAGTTAATAAAAATTGACCAATCTTTAACTTCAAGCGACTTAGAAGAAATATCAAAGTATTCTCAGAGTTGGTACGATTACTATAACGTTGATCAATTTTATGAGAATGATATATTTTATAGAGACACTGTTACTTTAATGTATTTTAATTATAAGACTACTAAAAAAGTAGTTTATAAAAAGAAAATATTAGAAAATGGAGGCACAAAGGTTATAGAAAAAGATGACCAATTTAATCCGCCTTTAGAAATGATGGAGGAGGGAAGATTTGAGAAAATTGAAAAAACTATAGATGTTTGGTATGATGGTGTTATGGTTATGGGAACTAACATATTACTTAAATGGGAGCTTGCTGAAAATATGGTTAGACCTAAATCAGCTCAACAACACGCATTGCCAAACTATGTTGCGGTAGCTCCAAGAATGTACAAGGGAGTTATAGAGTCTTTAACTAGGAGAATGATTCCTTTCGCAGACTTAATACAAATTACACACTTAAAACTACAACAAGTTATTTCAAGAGTTGTCCCCGATGGTGTGTATATTGATGCTGATGGATTAAACGAAGTAGACCTTGGAACAGGTAATGCTTATAATCCTGAAGACGCTTTGCGATTATATTTCCAAACAGGTTCTGTTATTGGTAGAAGTTATACACAGGATGGAGATTATAATCAAGGAAAGATTCCAATAAAAGAACTACAGTCTAGCTCTGGCGCAAGTAAAACACAAATGCTTATTGCTAATTATAACCATTATCTAGGAATGATTAGGCAGGTAACAGGATTAAATGAAGCAAGAGATGCATCATCTCCTGACCCTAATTCTTTAGTAGGGTTACAAAAACTAGCAGCATTAAATTCAAACGTAGCTACTAGACATATACTAGATGGCTCACTTTATATTTACAGAACATTAGCAGAAGCCATAACATACAGGGTAGCGGATATACTTCAATATGCAGATTTTAAAGATGACTTTATAAATTCAATTGGTAAGTATAATATTAGTATTCTTGAAGATATCAAAGATTTGTATATCTATGACTTTGGTATATTTATTGAAATTGCTCCAGATGAAGAACAGAAAGCTCAGTTAGAATCTAATATACAAATGGCTTTATCTAAGGGAGATATTAATTTAGAAGATGCTATTGACATACGAGAAATAAAAAACATTAAACTTGCTAACCAATTACTTAAAGTAAAACGTAAAGCATTACAAGAGCAGCAGCAACAACAAGCTATGCAACAACAAGCTATGCAGGCTCAACAAGCTTTACAATCTCAACAGATGAAGCAGCAAATGGAAATGCAAAAACAACAACTTGAGGTAGAAGGCAAGATGAAGTTAAAGCAGGCTGAGATAGCTTTTGAAATTGAGAAGCAAAATAACGAGGCTGTTCTTAAAAGCAAATTAATGGAAGAAGAATTTAATTACAATTTGCAATTAAGAGGCATGGAGTCTCAGTCATTATCTCAGAGAGAGTCTCAAAGAGAAGATTCTAAAGCTAAAAGAATTAGCCAAGCGAATACAGAACAATCAAAATTAATACAACAAAGAAAAAATAATTTACCACCAATAAACTTTGAATCTAATGAGGACAGTTTAGATGGGTTTGATTTAGCTGAATTCAATCCAAGATAGGTAAAAAAACGGTATTGAAATTTTACTATCTTTGTAATAATTAAATTTAATCATATGGAAATCAAAGTAAAAGAAGTAACATTAGGTGAAGAAAAGTCAGTTCAACAAGTAGAACAAGAGCTTTTAGATAAGCACGAAGAAGCACTTAGTGACGACCAGCCAAAAGCTAAAAAGCCAAAAGCTGAAGAACCAAAAGCTGAAGAACCAAAAGCTGAAGAATCAAAAGCTATTGAGTTAAATGATGAAAACGTTCTGTCATATATTGGTAAAAGATATAATAAAGAAATTAGTTCATTTGATGAATTGATGAGTGAGCGAGAAGCGCAGGAAGAGTTACCTGCTGATGTCGCTGCTTACTTTAAATATAAAAAAGATACAGGTAGAGGAATTGAAGATTTTGTACAATTACAAAAAGACTACAATGAATCTAATCCTGATTCTTTACTTAGGGATTATTTACGTGCCACTGAAGATGGTCTTGATGAGGAGGATATTGAAACCTTAATGGATGATTATTCTTTTGATGAAGATTTAGATGAAGAGGCAGATGTAAAAAAAATTAAGCTAAAGAAGAAAAAAGCTATTGCTAAGGCAAAAGATTATTTCAAAGGAATGCAAGAGAAATACAAGCAACCACTTGAGTCAAGAGGATTGCAAGATTCAAATGTATCCAAAGAAGAAATGGAAGGCTATAAGCAATACATCGCAGAAGCGAAGTCTTATGAAGAAAAGACTGCTAGACAGAAAGAGTTGTATGACTCTAAGACGTTAGAGGTATTTACACCTGAGTTCAAAGGTTTTGAATTTAATGTAGGTGAAGAAACAATAACGTTTTCTCCAGGCAGTTTGGAAGATTTAAAAAAGAGCGCATTAAATCCTGGTAGTTGGGCATCCAAGTATTTAGATGATGATGGTCTTTTAGAAGACTCTAAAGGTTTTCATAGGAGTGTAGCAATTGCAAAGAATCCTGAAAAGTTTGCTAAGTTCTTTTATGAGCAAGGTAAGGCTAATGCCACAGAAGATGTGATGCGTAAGACAAAAAATATTAATATGTCAGAGCGAAGAACACCTGAAGTGACTAGTAAGGGAGGAACACAATTTAAGGCTATAAGCAGCAACAGCAGCAAAGGTCTTAAAATAAGAAGTATTAAAAATAAAAATTAATTTAAAAAATAAAAATTATGGCAGGTTCAATCCAAGCAACGCCAGGTTTTGATTTGCAACCAAGTTCGCATCAAACACCTTTGGCATCAAATTACATTACTGACTTCAACTTTTTGAATCAGTACTTACCAGACACTTACGAAAAAGAATTCGAGCGTTATGGTAACAGAACAATTTCTTCATTCATTAGAATGGTAGGAGCAGAAATGCCTTCTAACTCAGACCTTATCAAATGGGCAGAGCAAGGAAGATTACACACTAAATATGTTGACTGTGGTACTGCAGCGGTAGTAGCAGGTGGAGAGGTAACATTTCAAGTAAATGACGCTCTTAACCCAGCAGGATCAACTGTACAACCAGGATCTGGTGCAACAGTTCAAATTGCAATTAGAGTTGGTCAAACACTTGTTGTTGTAAACAACGATGGATCAGGAGAGTTTAAAGCTATTGTTACAGCAGTAGACCTTGCAAATAGTCAATTTACTGTTGCGTTTTATGATGCTGCAGGATATACAGGTGGAACAGGACTAGGAAATGCTGATGCAAGTATTTTCATTTATGGTTCTGAATTTAAGAAAGGAACAAACGGAATGCAAGGTTCACTAGAATCTGATGATTTCATTTTTGAAAACACTCCAATTATCATCAAAGATAAGTATGCAGTATCAGGTTCTGATATGGCTCAAATCGGATGGATTGAGGTTACTACTGAAAACGGAGCTTCAGGTTACTTATGGTACTTGAAGTCTGAGCATGAAACTCGTTTACGTTACGATGATTACCTAGAGACTGCAATGATTGAAGCAGTACCTGCAGAAGCTGGTTCTGGTGTGAAAGCACAAACTACTTCTGACCAAGTAGGTGATAAAGGTTCTGAAGGTGTATTCTACGTAGTGCAACAAAGAGGAAACGTTTGGGCAGGAGGAAATCCTAATGCTTTAACTGACTTTGATGCAATGATTTCACGATTAGACAAGCAAGGTGCCATCGAAGAAAATGTAATTTTCTTAAACAGAGACTTTGGATTTGACATCGATGATATGTTAGCAGCTCAAAACTCTTATGGAGCAGGTGGAACATCTTATGGTCTTTTTGACAATGACAAAGACATGGCATTGAATTTAGGATTTACAGGATTCCGTAGAGGATATGACTTTTACAAGACTGACTGGAAATACTTAAACGACCCAACTATGAGAGGTGGGGTTGATGGTACAGGAAGCATTAACGGATTGTTAGTACCTGCAGGCTCTACAACTGTTTATGACCAAGTTCTTGGTAAAAATGCAAAGAGACCGTTCTTACACGTAAGATATAGAGCTTCTGAAACTGAAGACAGACGTTACAAAACTTGGATTACTGGTTCTGCTGGTGGAGCAAGAACATCTGACTTAGATGCAATGGAAGTAAACTTCTTGAGTGAAAGAGCAATTTGTACTTTAGGTGCAAACAACTTCTTTATCTTTCAAGACTAAGAATACTAACCAAAGAAAAGGGGGTCTCTTCAAAGAGACTCCTTTTTATTAATTAAATTAAATTATATCAAATGAAAACTACAATACAAAGAGTAGACAAGGTCTACAAACTAACAAGGAACGCAGCACCTTTATCCTTCATGCTTGCAACAAGACACACAAGAAGATTTCCATTACTTTGGGTAGACCCAGAGACAGGTGTAAACAGAGAACTACGTTACGCTAGAAACCAATCTACACCCTTTGTAGATGAGCAGGATGGGAATGCAATTATAGAGCCTGTTGTTTTTGAGGATGGTTTTTTAAGGGTTTCTAAAAACAATCAAGTATTACAAAAATTTTTAGATGTACACCCACATAATGGTGTTAAATTTAAAGAGTTGGATAAATCTAAAGATGCTCAAGAAATTGTTGAAAACATAAATGTAGAGCTTGACGCAATGTTAGAAGCTCGTTCTTTATCTATACAACAACTAGAGACTCTAACAAGAGTATTGTTTTCAAAAGACCCTTCTAGAATTAGTACAGACGAAATGAAAAGAGACATCTTAGTTTACGCTAAGAGAGAACCAAGAGAGTTTATGTCTTTAGTAAATGACCCTGTATTAAAACTACAAGCAACTGTACATAAATTGTTTGAGGAAGGTTTTATAAAATATAGAAATAAAAACAAAGAGGTTTGGTTTAATACTAAAACTAATAAAACAAGAATGTGTACAATCCCTTACGGAGAAGACCCAATCTATATAGTGTCCTCTTATTTCCAAACTGACGATGGAGTCGAGTCATTAAAAATACTAGAACAACTACTTGATTAGTAGTCATAAATTCAAAGAGGGGTCTATTTTTAGACCTCTTTTTTTTTTAACTATCTTTGTGTAAATAATAGTTAGGATGATAAACGATATTAGAAATACAGTTTTAGCCGTATTAAATAAAAACAACTATGGCTACATCTCTCCACAAGATTTTAATCTATATGCACAACAAGCTCAAATGGATTTGTTTGAGGATTATTTTTATGCATACAATTATCAGGTAAATAAAGAGAATCAGAGAACATCAGGTACAGGATACGCAGATATAAAAAAAGGATATTCAGAGGTTATTGATTTTTTTTCAGTAACAAGTTCATTAACTGCAAACGGAGCAATAACAGATGGATTTTTTCTTCCTTCTGTAGCAACTACAGGTTTTGATTATTACTTAATAAATAAAATATTTATTGGAAACGTTGAAGCGGAAAGAATTGAGCAAAGTAAAATATTATTACTCAACTCTTCTCTATTAACTTCTCCATCCGATTTGTTTCCAGCCTACACAACTCAAGGTCTTACAGCTACGATATATCCATCTCCTAAAAGCACTCCTCAGTGTCAATACATACGTTATCCAAAACCTCCAAAATGGACTTATGTAGATTTAGGATCGGGAAGTGAGCCTGTGTTTGACCAAACTCAACCTGACTATCAGGACTTTGAATTGTTTCCAGACGATGCAACGGATTTAACAATGAAAATATTAAAATACGCAGGAGTGTCAATTAGAGAGGCATCAGTTGTTCAATATGCAGGAGCTGAACAAGCTACTGAAAATAATAGTGAAAAATAATTATGGCATACATTAGTCAATACGAATATTATCAAAATGAAGGAAACTCTCCTGAAGATATTAACTGGGGTTCTTATCAATATATATCACTAAAAGATATAGTTGTAAACTATCAACTAATGTATTCAGGAAATCATTCTTTAGTAAATAATGAGGAGAGATATAAGATATTGTTTCATGCTAAAAGGGCAATACAAGAATTAAACTATGATGCTTTTAAGGAAATAAAAGTTTTACAACTAGACGTTTCAGAGTCACTTAGGTTTATATTACCTTCTGATTATGTGAATTGGGTTAGAATATCTTACTACGAAGATGGTGTTATTAGACCTATGGTAGAAAACATTCAAGTAAATTCAGCTAGCGCATATCTTCAAGATAATAACTATAAAATACTATTTGATGAATATGGTAATATTTTAAAACCCGAACAATCTCCATTAGATCTTGCTCGTATTCAGGGTCAAAAACCAAGTATTTATTTAAATAGTTTAAGTCCGTATAATGGATTATTAGGATATGAATACGAGGGATGTTGGTACTTTGATTTTGCTATTGGTGCAAGATTTGGTTTGAATACCGAGACCGCTAATTCAAATCCTACGTTTAGGGTTGATAAAAAAGCAGGTGTAATAAATTTTAATTCAGCCATGGCAGGCAATAGTTGTATACTAGAATACGTGTCTGATGGAATGGAAAACGGAGACGATACACAAGTTACTGTAAATAAGTTGTTTGAAGATTATGTTTATGCCTATATTAGTTATCAAATATTAAATGGTAAATTAGGTGTTCAAGAGTATGTTGTTAATCGAGCTAGAAAAGCTAAATCATCACTTCTACGGAACGCAAAAATAAGATTAAGCAATATACATCCAGGAAGATTATTAATGAACCTGAGAGGAAAAGACAAGTGGATAAAATAATATGGCTACAGTTCAAAGAAATTTTATAGCAGGTAAAATGAATAAGTCTCTTGATGAACGATTAGTTCCTCAAGGTCAATATATTGATGCAGTAAATGTTAGGTTAGGTTCTTCTGAGTCAACTGAAATAGGTGCGGTAGAAAATTCAAAAGGTAATACTCAAATAACTTCACTGTCTTACTTAGGGCAATCATTAAGCAATCAAGCAAAATGTATTGGAGCTTATGAAGATGGAGCAAATGAAACTTTGTATTGGTTTATTACAGACCCTGCCTTTGGATCGACTAGTCCAACAGGAATATTAGATTTAGTAGTTTCTTTTAATACAATTACAAATAACTTAATCTACCACGTAATTAGTGTTTCTAAAGGAGGTTTAAATCCAACAGAAACAGTATTAAACTTTAATAACACATACCTTATTACTGGTATTAATTTAGTAGATGGATTGTTGTTTTGGACAGATAACTACAATGCACCTAGATTTATAAATACAACTAGAGCTTATAGTGAGCCAAGTGGCACACCTCTTGTTGATGGAAGTGGAGACGCTTCCTTTTTAGAGGAATCTTTATTAGTTATCAAAAAACCTCCACATACTGCTCCTACTATTGAAATGACCAAAACAAGCGGAGGCGATGAAAATTTTTTAGAAGAAAGATTTATTTCGTTTGCGTATAGGTATGAATACCAGGATGATGAATACTCAGCAACTTCACAGTTTTCAGAAGCAGCATTCTTTAGTAACCCTTTTGATTTTAGCGGAGAGTCTTACTTAAATGAAGGAGCTACAAATAAGTTTAACACTGCTATAGTAACGTATAACTCAGGAGGTCCTTTAGTGACCGCAATAGATTTATTATTTAAAGATAGTGAAGGAACTGTTATCAAGGTAATAGAGAAATTAAAAAAATCAGATTTAGGTCTTGCTGACAATACTAATTATACTTTTACTTTTAGAAATAATAAAATATTTACAATACTACCAGAGTCAGAATTATTAAGGTTATATGATAACGTTCCGTTATTGGCTCAATCCCAAACATTAATGGGTAATAGGCTAATGTATGGTAACTACATTGAAAACTACAACCTAGTAGATAAAAATAATGTTCCTGTTAAGTTTGAGTTTAGTACTGAACTTATATCTGAACTTATAGGATTTGAGCCTGTTGAAGACACAACAGATAGTGTAAACTTTAACTTTGGTTCATCTATTAATGTAGCTGATGCTCAGTTAGTTATAGACTTAGAAGGCTTTGAATTAACTTCAGGTTCTCTTATTACTATTGATGCGTCATTTACACATAGCTCTTTTGCAGGAGGCTCTCCAACAGAAGAAACAGGTACTACAGATATAATATGGAGTTATACTCTTCCTCAAGATTACGCTAGTGTTTATGAGTTAGCTACTAGTATTGACTTTCAAGAAAAGGTGGGTATTGCTTCTACAATAAAACCAGTGTACAACTCTAACCCTTCAGGTCAAGATTCTTGTGATGGAAATACTCTTACAGATGTAATAAACTGTGCAGTACCTAACACACTAGACTCAGGTCAACCAACAAGTTGGATTAAATTTGAAAGTGGTATATCTGCTGCAAATCAACCTGTTGGAATTGTAACGTCTCCAGGATTAAACACAATAGGATTTGAAATAATAGCTATGCGTAGGGTAGACGATGTTACTACTCCAACTCAAAGCGTTTATGAATACTTTGAATGGAATTTTGCTGAAGTATCATTTCAAATAATAAGCGATACTAAAAGCTTACATAGTAATAGAGATTATGAAATAGGTATTGTGTATATGGATGATTTTAACAGAGCTTCTACTGCTTTAGTTAGTCCTAATAATTCTGAACACATACCATGTGAATTTTCAGATAGAAAAAATTATATTCAGGTTACAATACCTACTATACAAAACCCTCCGTATTGGGCAACAAAGTATAAGTTTGTAATAAAGCCTAGTACTGAAGCATATGAAACAATATACACAAATATATTTTTTACAGACTCAACAACAGGTGATACATACTTTTTATTAGAAGGTGAAAACCAAAGGAAAGTAGAAGTAGGAGACAGATACATTGTAAAGCTTGACAGTCAAGGTCCTTTACTAAGATGTGCGTATGCAACAGTGTTAGAGAAAGAGGCTAAAGAGTCAGACTTTTTAGACCCTCTACCGCAAGATTCTTTAAACAATGACATTTCTATTCCTGCAGGAACGTACATGAAAATGAAGGCACAAGACTTTTCTGTTCAAGTAGGAGATGACCCTTTTATATTGCCAGGAAAAAGTTGTTATGTTTCTAAAAATAAAGGAAAGGCGGTTGTTGGTGCTTACAGAGGATTAAGCGGTAACCCTGACGATGCAGGTATATTTTCACCGCCTACTATTCCTTCAGGAACTAGAATTAAGATTGACTTTGACTCTACAAGAAGAGGTTCTGGTAGTGGAGACTTATCTTGTGAAAGAAGAAAGTATAGGCTAGAAACTACATTAACATCATCTCAGGATTATGGCAATATTATTGAATGGTGGGAAGGAGATAATGTTCAAAGTATTTTAAACACAGGACAACAAGAGGTTGGAGGCAACGGAGATGACGTAGAAAACGAATATCTAAGTCCAACTAATAGTGAGTCAAACAATTATGGTATTGGAGATGGTAGTGAAACCATCAACTACTATAGATGGTATGAAAACTCTAGTACAGGTGAGATACGTTTTATTGCTTCAGGAACTCAAGCTTGTGGTTCTAAACCTAAAAGAAGAGCTAACCTATGTATAACGTTTGAGGTGTTTAGAGCTGAGAGTACAATCGTATTTGAAACAGAACCTAAAGATTCGCAACCTGATGTTTGGTATGAAGGTTCAGAAACATTTGATATAGTAAAGGATGGATGTTTGTTTGACTTGAGTGTAAGTGCTGCAGAGACAAATCCAATAGCTTTTGAGTACACCTTTCAAGGATTTCAAAAACAAATAGTTGTAAACCCGGACGAGAGTATACAGAATATAAATGGAGACTGTAGTTCGATGGTAGTTTCATCATCAACACCTCCTAGTAATCCTTCAAACGTTACAATAAATAGTACCACTGTAGAAAATTGTCACTTAGGAAATATTCAATCACAGACATTAACACAGCCTGCAATTATAAAAACAGCATTCTTTAATTGTTTCTCTTTTGGTAACGGAGTAGAGAGTTATAAAATTAGAGATTCTATCATTGGAAGACCATTGTTGTTAGGGAATAGAGTCACAACAACATCTGCTGAAGATTATAGACAAGCTGATAGGTTTGCTGATATTACTTATAGTGGAATATACAACGATGAAAGTAATGTAAACAAACTAAATGAGTTTAACTTAGGATTATTAAACTTTAAAAAAACTGAGGAGTCATTTGGTCCTATACAAAAATTATTTGCTAGAAGTACTGACATACTTACGCTTCAAGAAGATAAAATATCTTACGTCTTAGCAGGTAAAAATTTACTATCTGACTCTGCGGTAGGAGGAGCTATTACATCTGTTCCTCAAGTACTAGGAACTCAGATAGCAAGACTTGAAGAGTTTGGTATAAGTTCTAATCCTGAAAGCTTTGCAGTGTATGGATATGATAAATACTTTTCTGATCAGAAACGTGGAGTTCTTTTACAGTTAAAAGGTAGTGGTTATCAAAATGAACAACTAACAGTTATATCTGAAGCAGGAATGCGTTCTTGGTTTAGAGATAAATTTATTGCCTCTCCAAATACTCAAAAACTAGGAGGGTATGACCCTTACATGGATGAATATGTTTTCTCACTTAATGATAACAAATTACCAACAGTTGTTGATTGCATAGAGTGTGGTAATAATAGTTTCTTTAACTATGCTCTAGTGGATAGAGAGTTTTGTTTTAATCTTGGTCAACTAGTTGGTGATGTAACAATAAAACTAAACACAAACTTTATTGAAACAGGTTTATTCCAGGTATCAACAAATTATAGAGGGGTTGTTACAACAACCACATTAACTCAAGGTCCTAAAAACATAGTGTTTAATAAAGATACAGTTTCAGAAGAAGATGTAATAATAACATTTACAGGTAGTGTAGTGGCAGACGTTAATATGAGTGTTTCATGTCCTGAAGCTAAAACTATAGAAATAATACAAGTGTGTGTGTCTGACAACGTGGATGCAGGTCAGTTTATACATAACCAATATAGATGGATTGACGGAACATTTACATCACCATTGCACCAAGAACAAGTTCAATTAGATACATCAAATGTGTATCCGATAGTATCTCAATACAATACCATATCAGGTTTACAAGGAGCAGGTGTTATTCCTGCTGATGGAGCTGATGTATCTATAATATCTAATAAGATATCACCAACAGATACATTTGTTTTTGCTAATCCTCCAATGAACTTTAAGTATTTAAGAAGCAGCGTGTTGTATGCAAATACTCCTGCTGCAATTCAAAACTTATTAGACAACCCACTAACAACAACATTATCGGTAGATGCTAGTGGTGCGCCATCTACATATGTAGGAGAGTTTACAATGCCTACAGGAAGTTCAGGAGATTACTTATATTTGATATATGATTACAGAGAGCCTGTGTTATTAGAATTGTGTTACTCTACAACTAGTCCATTGGATGCTTGTTGTAATTGCACAACACCGCCTCCAGTACAATAAAAAATAAAATATGGCAACACTAGGAAATTATTATTTAAACGGACCAAGCTTATCAACGGCAACAGGCATATTTACAGATGTAGATTTAACAACTTGTGCGCCTGACGGATGGTATTCTGATGGTGTAATTTCTAGGCAGTTGGCAGGTTGTAAGTTGTTAGCTCAACAAAACTGTCCAGACTGTAGTGGTGAAAATAAAATAAAGCTTCAGTACAACGCTATTTCAGCAACTGATTTGTATTGTGCATCAAGCACAAATGTCGATGCCTATATGGCGACAGGAGACATATTTAGTTCTACTACTCAAATATACCAAGACGCAGCTTTAACAACTCCTATGGCAGATGGTTTTTATAGAGAGCCTCTTTCTAGTTTTTACAGAGAACAATCACTTAGTGTTTTAGGTGTGTTAACTTCAGGACCTACTTGTCCTCCAGAAGACATTTACAGAAGTGGACCTTCATTAACTTGTAGTAATTTCTGTACAACAAACTATAATATTAGTGTTGCATTTAGTACAGTAAGTGGTAACGACTATTTTACATTAACATTAGGAGATGAGATTGTAGGAGGCTTAGTTGATGGATGGTATGCTTATGATGACTTTAGTAGTTCAACCGGTACAAGTCCAAGCTTTAAGATAATGGAGATACAAAGCAATATTGTCGCTGATCTTTTAGAGTGTGATGCGTCAAACAATTGTCAACCACAATAAAAAATAAAATATGCCAGACTATACATTAACATATGACGATGGAGTAAAAGGATTTCCATCTTTTTATACCTTCTATCCTGATTGGATGATTGGTATGAATAATTATTTTTACACATTCAAAGAGGGTAACCTTTACCGCCATAATACAAACGAGCGTAGAAATAATTATTATGGTCAGGACTTTTCGTCTGTACTAACATCTGTGTTTAACGATGAGGCTTTGATGAATAAGATTTTTAAAACATTAGCTTTAGAGTCTGATGATTCTTGGGAGGCTAGTGTTAATAGTGACCAACAAAGCGGAAACTTTATAGACAAGGATGACTTTAAATTGAAAGAGGGAGGTTACTTTGGATATCTTAGAGCTGAGAACTCAACACCTGCAGCCACTACTCAGTATGCTTTAAGGTCTGCTAATGGTATTGGTAATAATACATTTGCTGATATATCAAATCCTTCGCAGGTTAGAGTAAACTTTAGCACTACTGTAAGCATAGGTACAATTTTAAGTATAGGAGACTTGTTGTATATTAACGATGCTGGAACTGTTAAGTTAATAGGTAAGGTTACAGATAGATTTGAAGATATTTCAAATGGAGAAAACTATTTAATAGTTGATACCACAACAGGAAATTTACCTCCAACAACTGCAGTGTATTATTTCTTTATAAAGAACGCTACTGCTGAGTCTCATGGTATATTAGGTCACTATGCGGTGTTTACTTTAACAAACAATAATACTGACTCAGTTGAATTATTTGCAGTTGAATCAGAGGTTATGAAATCATTTCCTTAAAATTAGTATCTTTACAGTAATAATTAAAAAAAGAAAAATATGGCAGGACCACTACTACCTATAGCATCACTCGCATTATCGGCTTTAGGCACAGGAATGTCTTTTGGTCAAGCGTCAAAGCAGCGTAAGGCTGAACAAAAAGCTATTAGAGCAGCAGAAGAAGCTATGGAACAAGCTAGAAAAAGATTAGAAGTAAACTACTTAGATGCCTTAGCTATACAGAAAGAACCTTACGAATTAGAAAGAGAAGCTCTGCTTGTTGCAGGCGCACAAGGTATTGAAGCTGCTAGAGAGTCTGAACGAGGTGCGGCAGCAGGTGTTGGTAGAATACAACTAGCACAACAAAGAGGGCAGCAAGGTATACGTTCGGCAATGGGTAGGGAGATGACTGCGTTAGATAAAGCTGCAGCGGCAGAAGAATCTAGGCTTCGTGATGCTCAGGCTCAAATAGATTTAGGTGAGGCTGCAGGTGCGCAACTAGCAGCAGCAAATGCTAGTAAAGCAGCAGCAGCAGCACAGACACAAGGGTTTCAACAGTTAGCATCTTTGGGTGTTCAAGCTTTAGAAACTGCGCCATTGTTTTCTAAGAGTCCTGCAGCGAGAGCGCAAGCAAAAGCACAAAGACAAGCAGTGAGGGCTGATAAAGCTAACTATATGCAAGGTTCAGGTAAAGGTAAAGGCTTCTTAGGGATAGGAACAGGATATAATAAATTTGCTCCTAAAACTCCTGAGTTTGCAGGATTTAATGTTTCAGGAATAGGCGCAGATGGAATGCCTATAATAACAGGTGCTGAGTTTGCAGGAGGAAAACAATTTGCATTAACTAATCTTCAGAAAAACCAATTTGCAGCTATAGACCCTACTGTAATATCTCAAATAAATAAAGCAGGACTCAGTGAAAATGGTGAAATGATTGGTCAACGTTTTGACCCATCAGTTATTCAATCAATGACTACTGATCAATTAGAAGCATATATGAAAGGATTAACTCCTGGTCAAATGAATTTAATTAATCAAGCAATAGGAAGATACTAAAAAATAAAGCAAATGTCATATTATAAGTACGCAGAAAGAGACGCTAGTAATCAGGTAAATTGGTCTGAGATTACATCTAACATGGTCAAGTCTTTAAAAGATGCTGAGGCTATTAGAGAGTCTAAAAGACAAGCTATCAACGATGCTACTGCAGAACTTGGCACTACACTTTCAGAAGCTCCTCAAGGAGAGCATAAAGGACTTAATGAGTTTGCTATGACTTATGCTAACAACGCACAACAGATGCGTTTAATGCAGGATAAATTATTAAAGTCTGGTCAGTTAAGTTTAAAGGACTATAATATTGGTCGTGCAAATCTTACCGAAGGAACAACACAACTATTTAGTTTAGGAAAAAAATACCAAGCAGTATACGCTGACAGAATGAAGAAGTTTCAAGATGGTACTACGTCTCAACTAGATGCTGATATGTTGGCTAGGCTTGAAGGCTTTGCAAACTTTTCAAACCATGAGGCTTATATAAACCCTACCAATGGACAGGTAAGTATGGGTAAATTAGTTGACAAAACAATTGATGGAAAGACAGTTAAGACTATGGATAAAACTCCAGGAAGTTTTACTACTATTCAACAATTAAATTTTTCTTTAGGTCAAGAGATACAAAAGTATCAAATGGATGGTCTTGATGCTGAGGTTAAAAAGTTTGCTAAAACTTATTTAACAACAGATGGACCTTATCAAACACTTGACGATGTTAGGCAGATGCCTGAGTATGAACAAATGGTAAATGATATTGTTAACTCTCAACTTGTTATGCCAAATAGTGTGGGAAGTATTCTTAAAGATTATATTGGAGGATATGATACTGTCTTTAACAAGAAAGACCAAAATGAAAAATCCATCCTTATGGTTGAAGACCCTAGACAACCAGGTTCAGGTAGAATGATTATGGATGTTACTAGTGAGAATGGTAAGAAGCAGTTGGAAGTAGCTAAAGAGTATTTAAAAAGACAGGTTGAAAAGCAACTAGGTAGAAAGGAAACTAAAAAAGAACCTAGGCAAGAACCACAAGCAGATAAAACTGCTAGGGGAATAAGAAAACAAGAAGACGAAATTATCTCTAATGTTGGTAAATTATACTTTGGAGGTGAGGCTGATATGCAAACATTGACTGATTATTTTAGCACCTTAAACCCCGCTACAAGATCTGTTAAAAGAACTAAAGATGGTGTAACTGTACAATATGTAAGTCCAACTACAGGGAGGATTGAAACAAAAACAATTAGTTTTTATGCTGACAGAACTAATCCTGATTTTGACGAAAGTAAGCCTGTGTCTGATAGCAACCCTAAAACTATTAAAGTTCGTAAAACTCAAGAGCAGTTTATTGAATCTGCAAGTCCATTATTAACAGGTCAAAAAAATATAAGGACTATACTTGATAGAGGAAATTATAATAAAGATGCTGAATTTTCAGATTTAGACTTAGAGTATGTTTCAAAAACAGGTGTAGA
>Ga0208793_1000677_pt1 | contig 21785 bp, 21 predicted proteins | sample 17_taG_FD_184092 | JGI IMG/M metagenome (GOLD analysis project Ga0208793, IMG submission 184092) | Marine viral communities from the Subarctic Pacific Ocean - 17_ETSP_OMZ_AT15314 metaG (SPAdes) (version 2) | ecosystem: Environmental > Aquatic > Marine > Oceanic | place: Pacific Ocean | collected...
CAGATGAAGATGACATTGGTTTTTAAACATATTGCAGTTGGCACTTATTTATTTATTATCCTGGGGATTGCTGGTGCTATGGATTTCCAGGATATGATCAATGAACAAGAGTTTTATATCGAAGCAGTATGCTCCGGTGAAGTTTATGATCACAAACAATTAAACCCGGAGTGTTTATGAACATCTATTCACATAAGTTTATTAAGATCAAACAAGTAGCTGAAATGACATCGCTATCTGAGCCTTCAATTTATCGTTTACAAAAGGAAGGTAAGTTCCCAAAATCTGTTAAGATAGCGGGTAACACAACCAGGTGGGTTCATCGTGAAATTGAGGAGTATTTGAACGCGTGTTTAGCCAATCGAAACTAGATCAAAATGTACCAGAAACTGTACCAGTAGATCTTAATAATTTTGTAAATCCTTTTGTAACAAGCCTATAGCGAATTAGTACGATTCCGGCTCCGGGCACCAAGCAAAAACTATCAAGCAGTCTTAATGGCTGCTTTTTTGTGTCTGAATGTCAAGTATTCTTTACATTGATAATTATTGTAGCCTATCATACACTCTCTTTCCTATTGTCCAATCTTACTATATACTGTACCAGAAACTGTACCAGTAAATAAATAATGTTAACTGATCGTAAAATTAAATCATTAAAGCCTGGAGATAAAGAACAACTACTAGCTGATTTTAATGGCTTATATATTAGAGTTGGTCCTATATCAGAAGGAGGTGGAAAGACCTGGAGATTTCGTTATAAACCTCCTGGCGCTAAATGGGATAGAAAACCAAGTATAGGTAAATATGACGATCTTGGTTTGGCAGACGCAAGGGACATAGCAAGAGATTATAAAAAACAGTTGGCCCTGGGTATAGATCCATTTAGAAAAAAACAAAAAGAGTTAGAAGCTGCTTCTGATTTTATTGAAGCTTATGCTGAACTAAAAGGATTAGATAAAACTACAAAAGCTTATGATGATGTCGTTAGGAACATAGGATATTTAACTGATAATTTAGGAGATCATCCACCACATGATTATTCTAAAGTTGAGATCAATAGTTTTATAAGAGATCGTTTAAGATCTGTTAAGACAACTTCTGTACGTCGAGAATTAAATTCGATCTGTGCTGTTTTTAATTTAGTTTATGAAGAACATGAGATTGATCACTTCCATCGTTTCCGAAAATTAAACATACCAAACTTAGGATTAGATAGTGAAGAGCGAGATGATTTTAGCTCAGATCAATTAGATTTATTAAGAGATGTTGTTGGAGGATCTGATAACAAAACTGAACAGATCATAGGATTATTAATTGACACTGGTATGAGATCTTCAGAAGCAGTAGGATTAGCTTCTCGTGACATAAGCCTGGGCCGAATACCACATGTCATCTTGCACAAGAATCCTATGCGTAGGCTAAAGAATAGAAGCTCACAAAGGATCATTCCCCTGGTCGGATCTTCCCTGGCTGCAGCAAAATCTTTAGATCTTACAGAAGAGTGGATTTTTCCAAGATGGCTAAAGAAAGATCGTGGTAAAGATACTGCTAATGCAAATGTAAATAATAGGCTGCATAGAATACTTGGACCAGGATCTCCAACCTCACATTCGTTTCGTCACACACTAGCTACCAGGTTAAGATCAGTAGAATGTCCAGAGTACATGAGAAAAGAATTAGGTGGTTGGGCCAGTTCAGTATCAGAGCTTTACGGATCTCCAACAGATATAACAAACAAAGCTGCTTATATTGAGAAGTCCCTGGATTGGGTTACTGAGATCTTATAAGATCAATACTAGCTGTGTTGCGCCCTACTTCACCAAACTCTTTATGTAGAAAAACACAATTCATTTCGCGATTGCTGCGATAACCCATGCCAGAATGCCAGGCATCTTTTGCTGCAAGCGTCCTCCAGCTCTCCCAGGTACAACCCGCTGACTCGATTACATTACGGGAATGAATATGACCGGTCCAAAAATATCTGTATTTACTTTCCCCCCACATTTGAGGTACGTCTGCAGCCATGATCATTGGCAGCTTCTCTGGTTTAGCCATGTCACCATGCGTAGATCCTATTAAGCATTTTCCAAACTTGTAATACCAGAATTTAGATGGCGCAATATCTACAGTCACTCTCGGCTCGTCATGGTACATACGATCCATAGCTAGTCCAATGAATAGTGAACTATGGGAGTCATGGTTCCCAATTATATTTTTTACAATAACGTGCTTATGTTTTCGCAGCGCTGAAGTTACGATTTCGCACATAAGATCTATACCAACTTTTAAAACTTTGTGCCAGCGTCCATCAACGTCCAGGGCATTGCCACCTTTAGCTGTTCTGTTCTGATCATTATCTGAGTGAAAAAAATCTCCCAGGTTAAGTATGACAGCTGTGTCCGTTTGAGGTGATCTATCTACCAGGGCATTCGTTGCTTTCTGAAGATCTTTCGTTGCAATCTTTAAGTCAAAATCTTCTCCAGACTCCGAGCGGTTCGCTAATAGGCCCACGTGTGGATCCCCCATAACGTAAGCAGCCAGGAGATCTGAATCGGTTAGTCCTGGAGGATCTACTTTAACTGGTTTAAATTCTCCCAGGGCCTCATTAAATATGTTGGCAACTTCCTCTGGATCTAATCCATCTTGCTGCGTCTTTACCCATTGGATCTTTACCTGGCCATCTTCATCATATAAAGTAGATGTTCCTTTAACATTAAATCCCTGGGGAGCAGCGTGATTTAAATCAGCTTCCGGAGCAATACCCTTAACAGCTGCTCGCTTTTGTATAGTCTTAATTGTTTTAGAGATATTTTGATGAGAAACACCAAGCTCTTCACCAGCCTTTCGCATATTGCCATACTTTATATATAGCTCTATTTTTTTACGCTGAACGTCTGTATTACAAAACTCTAATAAATGTTTCATTATCTACGAGAGGAAATGCTACTCCCAAAATATAAACCACAAATGGCAAGAATAGCGTGGCTTAACCACTCAGGGGTAACGATTCCTTCTAGTTCTACCCAGGTTGTAATCTCTTTAGTAAAATCTAAGAAAAGCAGTTTAAATCCAGAAGTGCTAATAACTGGAACCTGGCTAGTAGTGGAAAACAGTACCGGTGCAATTAATATCCAGGCAGCCATTGCCATAAATGAAACGACTAAGAATTTACGAGTCCAGTTAGCGTGAGGTGTACTCCACTCTCTTGCAGCTGATCTTGATAATTCATTTTCTCTACCAGCTTCCAGGGCCATCTTCCATTGTTCAGCTTTGTCAGCATTAGATTGGGACCAGATACGCATCACTGCCCCTCCTACTGTGCTACCCAGCATAGTGATTACTTCAAGGGGAATTCCAAACACTAGCCGAGAAGATTTACCAACATGCCAACAACTACGATCGCGACAAATATTGATAGTGATTTATTCTTTTTTATTAAGTCCATTATTTTTTCATTCATATTAAACTCCTTATTTGGTTGCTTATAATTACGGTTTTTTAATTCCTCTATGCCAGCTCCTTCAGGCGAAGTCCATTTAACTTTTGTCATTTCTTATCTATTTCCAAAACGAGATCGATGATTTTTTCAAGCTTTAATTCTATAGAGTCGAAATTCTTCTCTGTGGCTAATTGTTGCGATTGAAGTACAGCGACATCCCTTTCAATATCTGTTACATACAACACCATTAAAATAATCATTGTGGCTGTGGTAGCGATATGCGACAGTGATATTGTTTTGCTTAAATGCCATCTCTCAGTAGTCATACTTATCCCATTTTTAGATTGTCTTGTTTAACCCTTTCTTGCTTTTTAACTTTGTCTTTTTCTACTTCATTAGTCAGATATTGAACTTGAATCATAATTCCTCTAATCACTTTGATAATGTGATGAATATCTGTATTAAGTAATGCTTGGTTTTTGACTATAGAATCAAGTTCTGGACTACTTTGCATATCTTGTGTTTCTAATATTGCCAGACGATTATTTATATTTAAGGCATAACCAAAAGCAGACGCTTGTGCAACTGCTAATACAAAAATGATTGTAAAAAATGTTTTAGACATTAGGCTTCTACCTTGTTACGCAGTCTGTCAGACATTGCTTATGGTGTGTCTGCGTCTGATATATTTTTTGCTGTGTCTACAACACCTAAACTATAAGCCTGTGTGACTTGTGCATCAACACCTGTTGCTATTGCTACATCATTAGCATTACAATGAGCTACAAGAGCAGCAATAATTTCTTCTTGTGCTATCCTTGCTCTGTTATGTATTGCGTTATCACACCAATCTTGTACTGAATACGCTGCGTACTCAAGAGATTTAGTTTGTGTGTCTGTTAGTGTTACTGTCATATTTGCCATAATTATTATCCTATTAAATAACCGTAAAATTGATTGTGGGCTGCTCCAGCGTATATATCTGTATCATTACTAGCAACGCTTATGTTTACATAATCACTAGCAGCTAAATCTAAAACTATTGTTGGATGTGCAGAACTTTCTGTATATCCTCTAAATCGAGCATCAAGTGCAGTGCTTCCGTTTTTAACAATCTTTATATTTTGTTCATTTGATGTTGTTTGATAAGCGGATATAATTTTTACACCAAAAAAATACGAACCAGCTACTGGTGCTGTAAATCTGCCAGTAGATGAACTGTAATGGCTACCTGTATTATGATAAGTTGTAGTGTGTTTTACTACTGTACCCGAACCAGTTTCTCCATTTGTACCCCCAACTCTAAAAGAAGGCTGTGCTGGCATAGTTACATAGCCACTATTATCAATAGTCATAGCAGTAGTCCAACTAATCGCTGAGTCTGCTGAACCTGAAGGTGCTACTTTAAATGTGTGTGAACCAGTATCCATTTGATGCTGTGCAGCATAACCGTTGTTAATATATTCTTGAGCATCTGCTGTCCATTTAACATTTTCATTGATAAATGTTTTAGTTTCTCCACTATCATTCCTAGCAAAGATTGAACCACTATTTCCTATTTGCAAACCAGTAACAATACTTTTCCAATCACTCGCTGGAGTTACGCCAATACCTACATTCTCACTTGAGTCAATTGTGATAGCTGTAGCATCGGCACTAGACGAGATTCCATCTACTCCAACTCCAGTTAAATTTGCTCCACTACCAGCAAAGCTAGTTGCAGTCATAACTCCTGTGCTACTGATACTCGCTTTCTCTACTCCGTTGGCTTGGAACTTTATGTCCTTAGAAGAACCATCAGCGTTTAGTGTTAGATGTTCGTCACTTGATTTTATTGTGGACATTAGTCAGCCTCCGCTATTGTTATTGTGCCATCAGCAACTTGTTTAAGAATTTCAGCGTAGTGTCTGTTGGCTGGGTCTAGTGGTACTGACAATATTTTGTTATCAATCGTAGCCGTAATAGATTCGTTAGAATTATCCATTGGGCTTTTATTATATACAGCTAGTGTTATTTTCATTTTTTACTCCTATAATTCTGCATCAAATCCAATGGAAGCACTCGCACTGTTATACCTAATCACTGTAGCCTGACCACCTGTGCCAGACGCTTCAGAATTGTTTCCAATTTGAACCACTGTTGAAGAACCTTTTGCTATAGAAAAACTGTTAAAATAATCTGCACCATTGTTTCTAAACGATACATAGTAATTTGTTCCACTTGTAGCATCTAAGGTAGGGGTTGCCCTCATTGTTGATGGAAATTGTACTGCTACATCAAGAGAAGAAGAATTATAATAACTCCCAATTCCAATATCGCCTGTGTTAGTATTTGTTCCTTGACCTAATAAATAATAATACCTCTGACACAAAGCCAGTTCCTCACCATAACTTCTGTGTTCAAAGTCTGTGGCTACTGAGCCTCTTTCAAGTTGTACTTGTGCTATATTAATATTCCAAGCAGCAGTTCCTGTATCGCCAGTTGGTTGAAGAAATTGAAGTCTTACATAACTGCTAGCTCCAGGTGTTCCTGTTCCTGTTAAAGATGTAGGAGTCATTGATATTGTAAATTTTTGCCAAGAAGTTGTTAAGGTAATTTCATCACCAGTAATTTGTACTTCATCTGTAGCATTATCAAACCTTTGTTCACCTTTAACAGTAACTTCACCGCCAGCAGGATTTACACCTTTTGCCCAAAAAGATAAAGTATGCACTCCTACTACACTTCTAACATTTTCTACTCTATGTTCAAACCCACAATTATTATCGCCAGTAGTTACATTAAGTTTCATATAGTTTTCAGGTTCATTTGGAACATCTGTTTGACCTACAGTAAAAGTTTCTTGGCTTAAAGTTGCTGTTGCACCTGATAATGCCAATCTCCATCTATCTAAACTACCATACCCACCAGCAGTTTGACTTGTACCTCTTTGTGCTACATTCATAGCACCATTAATAATCAAATTCTTTCTACCTGACACAAAGGTATTCTCAAGAGAAGCTGGTATCTTAGCTGCGGTTACTGAGTCAGTAGCGAGAGTACCTTCATCTACTGTACCATCTGGAAGTCCACCGACTGATATTCCCGAAATTGAGCCTGATCCATTGATTACAATTGCCATTATGTTTTCTCCTTCCAGCTAGTTGTATCTTCATCCCACTCATACATCTTTCCATCATCTGGGTAATCTGTTGGTGCTTTCCATTGACAAGTATCTTCTACCAATGTCCAAGAAGCATATGGTTTTTGAGGAATAAAGGCATCACGAGTTTTGTCGTATGTGTCGCCTATACCAGCAAAGTTTTTTCTAAAGTTATTGTTGTATGATGTCTGAACCCATAAGAATGAGTCTCCTACTAAACCAGAATTGATAAAGTCCTGCTCTGCTACAATAGTTTCTGTCACTATATTGTTGCTGCTTAATTTTGCAAAGTGTGCCATATTAACTCCTATTGAAACTTGTATCTAAGAATAACAATACCAGAACCACCAGTAGTGCCTCCACCAGATGTGCTTGCACCGCCAGCGCCACCGCCAGTATTCGGAGTACCACTTGTACCTGTAGAAGTACCGCCACCACCGTGACCTCCTCCACCATTACCACCAGCAGCACCATTATCTCCAGCACCATCACCGCCACCACCACCGCCTCCACCTGCATAAAATACAGATGAACCAGTAATATCATTAGCTAAGCCAACACCTCCAGTTCCAGGATTATTGCAACTACCAGTAGTACCAACAGCACCAGCGCCACCGCCACCGCCTCCCCAAGCACCAACGCAATTACCACCGACACCACCATTATTACCGTGACCAGAAACACCATTTCCGTAAGTACCAGAGCCGTGACCGCTTCCACCTCCAGAGCCTCCAGACTGTGCATCAGTGCTTGCGTAACCACCGCGACCACCACCAGTTGCTGTTATTGTAGTGCCAGAAGAGGCTGGAGTAAGTGAACTAGAGCCTCCTTGAGCGCCAACTGCACCGCCAGCTCCTACTACAACTGCATAATCTTGTATTGCTATAGAATAATCAGTAGCTGCCCAATAACCTCCAGCGCCACCACCGCCAGCAAAATCGTGACTATAATTAGGACCGCCACCTCCACCACCTATTACAAGATATTCCATTTCAGCAGTTGCATCTACCGAAGTTACAGAAAATGTTCCAGAAGATGTAAATTTATGAACTTTATAATCACCATCAGTTGTAATAGTACCGCCTGTTGCAGCAGTATAATTTTGACTCGCGGCAATCCAACTAGTATTGTTATATACTTTTAGCGCTTTAACACCATTAGTAGAATCAAACCATAAATCACCTTGTGTTGGACTTCCGGGAGCAGAAGTTGCAACTGTTACATCTGAAGGTAAGTTAGTTAAATTAGCACCACTACCATCACTATTCAGTAATGTACCTGTTGCATCAGGTAGTGTTATCGTTGAGTCTGTACTCGTATTAGGAGCAGTTATAGTTAGTATTCCTGTTCCTGAAGCGTTGCCTTGTATTTTTACTTTTGCCATTATGCTATCACCCAAGTTGAACCAGTAGGTACTGTGACTGATACCCCTGAATTGATTGTAATAGGACCAGCAGTTAAAGCATTGTTGCCACTTGTGATGCTATAGTTAGCTGATATGGTGTGAGCGTGTTCGTATAGACCTTCGTCTGTGGTGTTACCACCGCCTACTGGACTCCAAGCTGAACCATCGTAAATCTCCGCACTTGTGTCTGTAGTATTAAATCTCATGTAACCAGCTGCTGGGGATCCATCCCTTTGTGCTGTGGTTCCAGCTGGTAAGACTCCGGATCCTGTGTTTGAAGTTTTAGAAACTATTGTTGCAGTGTCTAAAGCGACATCTGACCAGGAAGATCCAGAATAAACTCTCATTCTGTTTGTGCTGGTGTTGTAATACATATCGCCAGCTGTTAAAGCATCTCCATCGTTATCTACTGTAGGATCAGAACTTTTTGCTCCCAGGTAGCTATCATCGAATGCGTCCGCTGAAGCTGCTGCTGCTGCTGCTGAAGCTGCTGCTGCTGTAGCACTGGTCCCAGCGTTATTAGCCTGGGTAGTTGCTGTAGCAGCTTGAGTCGTTGCTGTTGATGCTGACGTAGAAGCTGAAGTTGCGGATCCCGCTGCTGCTGTAGCCGAAGAAGCTGATGCAGTGGCTGAACTTGATGCTGCACTGGCTGAAGTTGAAGCTGCAGCTGCTTTACTTGTTGCTGTTGATGCCTGGGATGTTGCTGTCGTAGCTGATCCAGCTGCTGAAGTTGCGCTTGATGCTGCTGCAGTTTGACTTGCTGCTGCTGCAGTTTCCGCTGTTTCAGCATTAGTTTCTGCAGTTTCTGCATTTGTTTCAGCTGTTTCAGCTGCTGTCTGAGCAGTCTCAGCTGCTGTCTGAGCAGTATCTGCTCCAGTTTTAGAAGTAGCTGCTGCACTAGCACTTGAAGCTGCAGCAGTTGCTGAACTAGCAGCAGCGGTAGCCGAAGCCGAAGCAGCACTAGCTGAAGTTGCTGCAGCTGCCGAATCTATTAATAAGGCCCAGTTACCTACACCAGCGTTTGAACTTATTGGCTGTGATCCACTTGCTGTATGAGCTGTAGTACATATATATACATTTGAATTTGAAGTATCTTTAACTAGATCTCTAAGAACATAAGCAGTTGATGTGGCCCAGTTACCTCTCCAAACTCCAAGCTCTTGGGTAATATCCGGATCTCCATTTGAATCAAAAGATAGAACCTTGTTAGCACGATCAGTATCACTTTCTGTAAATTCAGATAATGGAATACCTGTAGTAAATTGACCAAATCTCAAACATCTATTATTAAGATCATACTCAACTTGCTGGATCATCATTGCTAATGAATCCAGATCGTCGTTTAATGTTTCAGCTCTAAAGGTTCCGCCAGTTTGATAATCTGAGCTTCTAGCTACTGGAAGATCTCTATAGATCGTTACAATTTCTCCAGCTGAAGCGCCAGTTCCTAACACAACATTTCCGCCACTACTTGTTCCCGCCCCAGTAACAGAATAATGGGTTGTTAATGATTTGAGGGTTGATCCTATATAAACTTTAAGATCTGAAGTAGCAAATATTGGAAACGCGTAAGCGAATGTTGTTTGGCCCGCACTTGCGGTGTATTGGACGCGTGGTGTAATATCACCAACTGTTAATGTTGCCATTTAAAATACTCCTGTTTCTGACATATCAATTGAATCTGTTGGAGCAGAAGATCCAGGCTTCCACCAATAAGATTGACCATATTCTGTTTTTCTTTTATTAACATCTCTTCTAAATTTTTCATACGCTTTTGGATCCAACATCTTCTGTAATTGATCTAAAATTGTTCGTTCAAATATGCCTCTAATGTACCAAGTTGAACTGCCAGGTGTATAACGTCGTAGGAATTGTATCATATCAGCGCTAAGATTTGTATCTTTCCCAGACATTAATTGACCTACATTTCCCTTGGTAATATCAACAATATCATTACCTAAACCCCATACTGGTCCAGCAAGACTTTCCATAAATGATTGTCCAAATCTATTTGTTTCAGCAAATAAGAAATCTCCAAAGATTCCAGTACCACCGCCTTGTAAAAAAGCAGCTTTCCAAAAATTAGGATCATTCATATCTCTTGGGTTTCTGCCTTTTGCAATGTCTTTAGCTTGGAGAGCTATAGCACCAAAGACTGTTAAACCTATAGTTAGTTGAGCAATATAGTTTATTTTGTTAGCTGTTCCTTCTAAAGCAGCTCCTCTGTATAGCTGTTTCATAATCATTAAGATAGGAAAGGATTTGTACATTGCTGCAAATCTTATAATTTCTCCAGTACCACCTCTTCTAGTACCCATAGTAGCTATTGCTTCTGATCTAAAATCTGGCATTAATACAGCATGATCTATTTCACCCAAAGTCATTTCTTGTACTTTGCCGATCAAAGCATTTTTTTGTTTTGTTGGTAAATCAGATCGCTCTAGAAATTTTTCTATTGACCAATACTTAGCTCCTTTATGCTCAATAGCTTTAGTCTTTCTTAATATCTCCCATTCTTCTGGAGTTACTTTGTATCTTTTCAAAGCCTGTTGTCTAATTTTTGGAAGATCTTTAAAAGCTTTTGAAGAGTCTTTTGCTAGTTGTGAGAAAAGAACCATTCCAAAACCTTTTCTTAAAGAATCTGTCCAGGGAGAAAGTAATGAAGCTCTCATAGTGGCATCAGCAGCTTTAGCTGCAAAATCAGCTCCAGTAATTTCTGTAAACCTATTTGCTGCTAATGCGCGAGTTGTCCAGGCTTCTGCTATTAATCCCAGTTCTACTGCAAAGATCCGATCTTCTTTATTGGCTGGATTAAATTGACGTAGTGCTTCTTTAAATACTTTCATAGGCGGAATGCCATTAACTTTTGCTGTCATTCTGGCAATCCAAGGATCATTCAATGATGATAGGAATGCTCCACCTAATTGTGCTGCAACTAATAAACTCCTGGTCGTTCTTGAAAAATCAGCAACAGTAGTCATAACTGCGTTATTAACTTTTCCAGAAGCTACATTCCAGATCCCATCTAACTGAGCTAATCTAACTTCATTAGCTCCTTTCTTTTTTGACATGGCTCTTAGGTATTCATAACTTGCTTGAGGATTAGGTCCTAGGATCTCCATCATTGCAATTTCATGACTCATGTTTGATAAATGATCATTCATTGTTGTATAAAGATCTGGACGACCAAATTGATCATTAAGATCTAACCAATCATCTACGTCTTTAAAAATTAAAACTCTGTGTTCCTGGTGTCTGTTAGCCATCTTAGTTCCACCTCTAGCTCCAGGCTCTAGGCTTGCTAATCCATCCGTAGTAATATCATCATAAGCTCTTTCAAGTAAAACTCTTAATTCTAGATTGTTCATTGGAATATCAAGATGATTAATCATTCTGTCACGATCTAATTTAGATCCAAATCTTTCAACAAAATCTTCTTTAGATATTCTTTTAACTAATTTAGGATCCCACCAATGCGGAAACCAATTTTCTAATTTTCTAATACCACCACCAGCGCGATTAAAACGCAGCCTGGCTTCATCGAAAACCCCAGAGATCTGTTCAGCAAACTCTTTAGCAATTTTGTTACCAGTGTTAACTCCCTCTATTTCACGAACTACATCTCTCATGCCAGCTATATCCTGGCGAAATCCTAGAGTTTTTGTACGAAATTGCTCCATAGATCTAGCTATTTTGCTGTGAAATTGTCCAAGTATTGCTTTCGCTCTATAGTTAATATTTGACTCGCTTAATATGTCGTCTATGTCTTTAGTTAAAATAGACACAACACCGCGTTTAAAACCCTTTGGATGAGCTTGAGCAGCATCTATAGCTTCTTTTATCTTTATAACTTGCAATGCTTTTTGTCTGCGCTGTAATTTAAGTTGCGTCATTTTTGCTTCTATAGCATCTGTTTGTGCCATTCTTTTTGCTGCTGCCGGATCCTTACCTTCCAGGATATGACGTTCAGTAAAGCCAGTGACAGCATCTCTAAGATCTAAAGCCATTTGATCTGACACTAATCTTGCTGCAACTCCATCATCAATACATTGAATTAAACTAGGCATTATGATCCTCCCATACAAGTAAACAGATCATTAACAACTTTTTCGTCTTGATCTATATCATTGAAAATTTTTCTTGCTGCCTCAATTTCCACTATTTCTTCACCAAATCCATCTAATCTTGAGTAAGGTACCTGGAAATCTCCACCAAACTGATCAACAATACGCTGCGCTTCTATAATTTCACTGTCTATCATCTTTGCCATTTCTGGATCATTTAAATAGATACGTTCTGTAGCACCAGGTATAATAGGTTTAGAGGTAGAATTTATGTTTAATGATGAAGATGTAGTTGATTGGTACAACTGGGAAGGCTTCCCGGCAGTTGTCGTAGCGCCATCAGATGGATCTATAGCAGCATTTACTATCGACGATCCAGATCTTCCAGGAGTTTGGGAGCCTGTTTCACCTCTTGATGTTATGGAATCTGGAAGAAAACTCTCTAAAGCTGTGTTCCAGGAAGTCTTTGAAAACTGGCTGGCTCGCGAATAAAGCTTATCTTGTTGCTTGTCATAAGCATCCCATTTCTTTTGATCTGTAACTTTTCCATTAACTAATAGATCTCTTTGTTTGTCATAAATATTGTGTCCACTATTTTCTCTTGAAGGCACATCAAAATCAGATATATATTTTTTAAAATTGTCGTTAAACACATTGTCTACATATTCTTTACCTTCTTTGGCTGCTAATAAGTGTGGCTCCCACATTTGAATTTCACCTATTTGACCATTCTTAAAACGAACTATTAGTTTATGATCAAAATATCCAGCGCCATTCATTATGAATCCTTCATCTAGCACCTCATACTTAATACTTATTTTGTCAATTATTTTGGCAGTATCAGAATAATTTTTTACTGCAAAACCCATTCTTATAACATCTGTTAATCGTCCAGTTTTTCCTTTGTATTTATCTTGTACTTTTCTTCTAACATCTTTTAATTTTTTTATACCTGGATTAATAAACAAACCATCATCTCCAAGCTCTTCAGCAATTTCTTTACCAATTTTTCCAAATTGTTTTTGTATTGGTTTTGCTTTTTTATGATATTCCTCAATACTAAAATTAGCTTTTCTTTGTACATTTCTAAAATCAAATTCAGCTTTTTGTATTCCAGCTTCGTCAAGATCTTGCAGCTTAACTGGTTTGCCAATCTCTGGCTTTGTGATTACTTCTGGTTCTATACCGCCATCTTTAATTGCTTGCTTAACTGCTTTAACAATTCCTTTAGTAGAGTTTTGTAAGGATTCACCAGCTTTAAGTTTTGCTGCTGCTTTATTTATTGCATCAGATACTGGTCCTTTATTGTTAGCCAGGGCAGTAAGAGTTGCCAGGGAGTTTTCATCACTTGATAAGCGCTGAAGGTTTTTAGCACGATCTAAAACATTACCACCGCCACTGATCCTATTCTCCTGGTCAGTTAAAGTTTTAAATACAGCTTTATCTTTTTTAAGCCTATTAACAGCGTTATCAATTACTTTTGCTCTTTCAACAATAAGTGATTCACTAAACTCCACACCACCAAACAGATCATCAGTCTTAACTTTAGTAAAGCCAGCTGCATTCATATCGCTGATCATTGATCTAGCCTGGACTAAATTTGCTGGTTTAGCTTTTGCCAGAGCACGAATAGCTGCTGCCTGGTTAGCGCCACCTTCAATAAGATCTCCAACTAAAGCTCCAAATCTTTCTGGAATAGTTTTATTTACCATTAATGCAAATGACTCATCATCTAATTTTGACAAGCCTCTACCTTGCATAACAAGAGCTTGATTTGGCGGTAAATTGTCAATAATTGATCTACCCTCTGGCCCAGCATCCCTAAGTATTTTTGCAGCGTCTATGGCTGATCCTGTGCCTTGTCCAATATTAATTGCAGCAGCTTGTTCTCTTACCATTTGAGGAGTGGAGCCATCTACTTCTCTTAATACAAAAGCATTGATACTTATATCGTCAGCACCTTCAGCTGCTAGTCTTTTTGCAAGTCCAAGTCTTTGATGCCCATCCGCAATAAACTTAACTCCATCTGCTCGTTCCCAAACAATAACTGTATTAGCTGCAATAGGATCCCAATCTTTAACACCTTTTAAAGCATCACTTACTCCTTGAGCATCACCATCAGCTTTAAATTGAAATGTAGCAGCATCAACTTGAATATCATTTGGATTTAATTGTTGAATATCTCCTCTTGAAACTAATCCTTCAATATCTGAATCTCCAGGTAAACGACCTTCATCTAAAGCCTTTTGTATAACTTCCATTGGCTTGTATTGAGATTCTAAAAATTCTCCTGGTCCAGCTCTTCCGCTGGCATACATATCTACAAAACTATCTAAAATATCAGCTTCTGTTGTTTTACCCTGGGCTCTTAATTTTCTTGCAGCGCTTGCTGCTTCAATGACATCTACAGTAACAGATCCACCAGCTCTAACTACACCAGCAAAACCACCAACTGTTAATACTGTTATTGCAGCTTCTTTTAAACTGTATGGACTTTCTAGTCTTGCTTTCCAATTTATTACCTTTGGCTGGATTAATACTTCAGCACCCATAGCAATACCAGCTTCAGTAAAAAAAGCTTTTAATGCGTTTACTGCTTTAGTACCTCCTGTAATTTTTCCAGTACCTAAAAACATAGAAGCTAGAATTATTGGATCTTGAAAAGCACCTATCATTGTTCCAGCTATTTCTCCAGCTACACCGCCCCAGGTACGATGATCTGTTACTTGCTCATGTCTTTCTCGAATCTTCTGTGCTTCAGACTGAACCGATACCATCATCTGATCGTAGGTTAATAAACCAAGCTCTGGATGTTTTTTTTGTAATTCTAAGATCTTAAAAGTTTGATCTCTGTATTCTTGCTTATCTTTTTTGAAATTACTTAATATATTATTTTGTGATAGATCATATATATCTACAACATTAGGATCATAATCCGGGTTTTCTAATGTCTTTAACTTGCCAAGTTGTTCACTAATTGAATCTCCAAGTAGTCCTTCTTCAGAGCCAGACATCCATTCATATTTAAAGTTATCTAAACTAGATTCAAGGTTTTCTGTCCAAGTCGTTTCCGGTCCCAGTTCTTCTGGTTTGGGTTGAAATATCTCAATTTCTTCTAAAAAGTTCTGGGTACCGGAATTAAATGCGCTCATTAATATGTTTCCTCTAAGCCAGCGCGAACATCATAATTCCATTCAAATGCCTTCCCTTTTTTATTTAATAAATAAATTCCTGGTATTTCTGAAGTTTGAATTAAGTAAACTCCAGCTCTTAAAGCAACGAGTTTGTTTGTCTTAATCATTTCAACTACCTCTTCATTAGTGTAAGCTAATGCTCCTCCTACAGCTTCAATATCATCTGGAACCAAATCTTTTAAGCGTGCTTTAAACATATCGGCAGTTATTCCAGGAGCTGGCGCTATAACATTGTAGTTTTCTCCTTCTTTTGAAAACAATCCATCGATAGTTAATATTCCTCCAGTTACTTGGTCTAATATTTGTTTAACAATTTTTGTGTCAGTAGTTGGATTTAAACCATCATGTCTAGTTGAATAAACAGCTTCAACAGCTTGTATTACTGTACTTTCATATTTTGGATTTGCTAGTAAAGTATCGCCAATTTGTTCTTGTATTGATAAATTTAAAGTAGGAGGTGATGTAACTATTCCTAATCTAAGATTTTCCATTCCTTTTAAAATATCAAATGCTAATTTAGGTTGATTATTAATCATCATTTCTCCAACCATTGTGTATTCTGGAGAATTGTTATTAAAAAGCTGAGTCATTACTTTAGTTGCATCATCACCAAGTCCATCAACTAAATTTGACATCGTTATTACTTTTGATGCGTAGGTATTTTCTGGGTTATCCATATAACTAACTAAAGATTCTGCTTCAATATTTGTAAAGGGAGAAAGCTGCATATCGTAGTGAGCTTCAACAACTTGATGTAATTTCATGCGTTCTTCATAAAACTCTGCACTGTTAAATTTTGGATCTGAAAAATCAACTTGTGGAAGATCTGAAATAACACCTTGCTCAAAAGCTAAACTCATAGCATTGCCTTTGTTAATCTCAGACATAGTGTAGTCATGCGTTGCTTCCATGCGTTCTAATAATCTTGTGGTGCCAGGAGGTAAGTTTTTATGCTTTTTTAAATCGTTAATCATTTGTTCTTGCTCTATAGGCGAGCGATCAACAAAACTAATTCCATCTTCATTTGGTGTATCAATCATTTGTCTTGTAATTATTAGTTCTAACTCTAGATCTTCAGCAACATCCATGTCACCATTTAATTGAGCAGCTAAAGCTAAATCCTCAATACCATCTGGAATTTGATTTTTCTTTAAAGCATAAATTGCTTTTTTAGCTTGTCTTTTAATCTCTTTTGTTTTTGCAGCTTGTTGCGCTTTAAAAGCAGCATTAGCTCTTGACTGATCACTGCGATCCTTAGAAATTAAAGTTTCCATTGCAGTAATAATCTTTCTTTTAGTATCTGGAAGTATGCTTACTTCATCACCATTTTCATCAACCAGTTGATCTGTGTATTCACTAAAAGCATCTAAAGCATTTTCTGCTGCTTCAATACCATTAGCGTCTAATTCTCTTTTAAATTCTCCCAGAATTAATTCATAATCAGCTGCTTCAGTTAGCTTACTCATTGTTTCATCTAAATAAGCTTGATTAACTCCAGGCAAGTTAGCATCTATTCCAGCTTGAATAGCTGTGCGAATTTGATTCATCTGATCATCTGATCCTTCAATATCTCCCCTGGCAGCCATTTGTAATGACAATTCCATTGCAACATCAACACCTTTTTGAATTGTAGCAACTTGCTTTGTTTGCTCTTGTTTCATAAAGTCAGCACCAATCTTTATAGTGCCATTAGAAATAGCAGTATTAATATCACCTTCAGCCATTGCTCTAATGCTTGGATCTACTTCAGCTAATAAACCTTTTTTGTAACCATTTGCTAATTCTGTAAAAGCTGCAACATCATAAGGGTTCTCCATTTTTAGCCTGGAGATGTTTTCATTAATATCGATCTTAATTGCAGCAGCGTGAGAGAGTTGAGCTCCTTGATTAAATGCCCTGGATCTAATTGTTGAGTTATCACTGAGATCTAAACCACCAATCTTTCCACTGGCAGCTAATTGACCAGCTTGCTTTCCTTCGATACCAGCTTGTTGAGCTTCTCTTTCAAACTGTTTATTGGAAAATTGACGCAGCCGATCAGCTAAAGAGTTTAAATTATTAGCTTCCGCTTTTGATGTTGGAACTGCCTGGGCAGCTTCAGATCTTTGGTATCTTGTTATTTCAGCCATATTATCCTATGTTTCTTGAAGTGTTAGCAGCACTTAATAAGGTACTAGCAGCACTTTGATAGCCATAGCGCCTAGCAGCTTTGCCTTCTTCTAATAACGATTGTCGTTTCATAGCCAGGTTAGCTGCGCCCATATCTTGATCGTATTCAAATGTTTCTTGATCCTGGTTCATTAAATTAAGTGATGATCCTTCAAATGCTCGAATACCCTGGGCACCTCTTACAGCGTTTTGAGTTGCTAATGCAGCCACTAATCGTTTCTTTCTTTGAATCTCTTTATCCTTTGCTGCAAAAGTTTCTCTGTCAGCATCTCGTTTGTAAGCTTGTTCTTTGGCTTTACCAGCTTGAATACTCGCACTGGCACTAGCTAACGCTAATAACATTCCCATTACGCTTCTACCTCTATAGCTAATCCAAGCACTGTCATTGGTGTTGGATCTGTTTGAGTGATCGTGACCTGGGCAAGCTCAGTCCACCCTAATAAATACATTTCTTTCAGCCCTGTGTAAGCAGTTGGTGCGCTATCTAAAGACATACCAAAGTTACGATCTATAAAACGATCTCCATTAATACTCATACCTAAAGATTGATAAACATTAGGTACAACTTTAACAATTCGTTTTTTCCTGGTGAGTGTTGGTCCATCCTGGAAATCCATGTTGATAGGCATTGTTGTTACTGTTGTTGTGTAGTCCAGGCCAACTTCAATAACTGTTGCTGTTTCTGCCAGGGTAATTGCTCCAGAAGATGGAGTAGCATTTGATCTTACTTCGTCATCTGCTCTAACGCGAGATTCCTGGCCATTTAAATGAGAAAGTCCAGAAACTGCTGTGCCTGCTGATCCTAATGTCACTGTTTTATTTGCGTCAGTATATGTTGAGGAATCGAGTTGCTCCAGGAACCTAACTACGGATCCATTAATCGTGCGTTTAACAACAAAGTAAACTTCATCTACTACAACTGCTACTGACTCAATTTCGCCAGAAGTAGTCCATTTAGTCCAGCCACTAACTTCTTGAGATCTTAACGTGTTATAAACTGCTAATGAGCCATCGCCATTGACGAAATAAACGTAGTTTGCATCATCAGTGGCTGTACCCTTCAGCACGTCCATATCGACCGGAGCATTAAGCAAATGCGAAGCCAACAATGAAACTGTGCCAGCTGTATATGAATCCTCATTGTAGGAAAATAAAAACTCTCTGACTGACTTACCTGTGCGATCTACAAATATGACAGCACCATCAATATTTTTAGGTGGAACTGCTCCAGATCCAAATAATGTTTCACGTCTAACTGAACTTTTTGCTGGTGTAATAGGAGAGTCTTGCATGGAAAACTCACCACCAGTTGTAAATATTTGTAAATGTCGACCAGAATAAACAGCTGTAATAGCGTTGACTTGATCTGTATCTAATGTGACATCGATACCTTCATCATCTAAAGATGTTCCAGCATCAAAATTATAGAAATCATTGGTTTTAGATCCCCATAAAGTTTGTGGTCTTGATAAGGATCCGCCAAACCATAAACGTGCCTGGAAGAATGTTGCGCTTTTTGGCCACCCTCTTGAATTAGACCAGACGTTTTCATTGCCAGATCCATAATTAAACTGAGGAATATTGCTTAAACTAATGGTTGATAGTGTCCAGGAAGAATGTGTAGCACCTCTAACTAATTTTCTAGGTGCGTGATCTTTGTGGACCAGGATCATTGTGTCTGCTGATTGTGTCCAGGATAACTCAAATAACTGAGCAGTGGTATAAGGTGTTGAAACATTTGCCTGGTGAACACCATCTTTGTAAACTGCAACATTTGTATTAGTAAACACTAATAAATAAGTTTGCTCGACGTTAAAAGCGAATGATGCTAATCTGGCTTCATTATTTGATGCGGTATTAGCAAGGTATTTAAAGCCTGGACGACGTTTAATTCCGCCTTGTGGCATTGTTACTACGTTCTCAGCAACTTCAGCGCCCTGATAGAAATGTTTTAGATCTGTCCTGGACGCAAGTCGAGGATCTAACACACCAGATACAAAAGAAGTTTGCAGCGTAATAACTTTTGGCATTACTGTCGGGCCTCAATAAATGGAGAATCGACAATCGCTTTCGTTGGTCTTGACTGTGCATCGGTAAACCTGGCTCTTCTCAAATTGTAATCAAACATTCGACGATACTCTTCTGCTTTGTTAGAGTTGTCAGTAATCGAAATAGCAAAGATTGAAGCTAATAAATACTCTAATATTCTTTGAAAGTAAGCGGGCATTTCTGCTTCTGGTGCTTGATAAACATAATCCAGATCAACAGTTTGTGAATTTGTGTAAAGCTTATCCTCATAGATCTCATAGTCCATATTTGGGTAGACTGAGGTAGCAATAATATAATCAGCGGGAAGCTGGTAAGCATAATCCCAGGTATTAACTGGAGTAGCTACTAATTGCGATAAAGTGACTTTAGCTGAAGCAAACCTCCAGCGATGTTGTGATAACAGATCCTTGTAAGTTGTTTCGTATAAAGCATCTGCAATGTTGGCTCCGGCTCCACCATCTGTGAAACTAGCGATTGAGCCATGGCCTATCAAATTTAATGCGTTAGAACATATCTCAATTGATGTTGCCATAATAATTCCTTAAAAAAAATGGCAGTACCCCATATTGGAATACCACCATTCGGTTACAACTTAATTACTCTTGCCAGCTGATAGAAACAAGTCCATCTGCATCACGAACAACAGCACCAGCTTTCATCATGCCATTACATAGCCATGAAGTTTTCTGTGGAACCCAATCAACTTTCGCTGTGATTTCCATTCCAGTTGCTAGTCCAACTGCTGAAGAATGCCAAGCAAAACCTTCACGAACACTTGAAGAAATATCAAGTCCGCCTTCCGCGCGTGATTCAATAACGTGGAATTTGAAACCCATGAAAGTGTCTAGCTCGCCAGATACCAAAGAACGGACTGAGTTGTAGTCAGCACTTTGAACTTGAGTTACACTTAATAGATCCTCAAGACCAGCTGCTGATACTGCGATGTGACGATCGCTCGATGGTACTCCTTTATCAGTCAGAGATTTTGAAGCTGTTATAAGCTTGGCTAGAGTTAGTCCAGCTGAACCATGGGCAATTGTAGTACCCGCAGTCGCTGCATCCATTGCATCTAAAATAAGTTGATCACGACGACGACCAAGTGCGCCAGCAATAGTTTGCTGTAGCTCAGTCTTTTCGTCAAAGTTTACTTCTTTAGCGTCAAAGATGTCTGTGTACTCTGGCGCGTTCCAGTTGCCAAGTGTACAGCTAATCAAAGAATGAGAAATACCCATCGCAGTAACATCTGCTGAAGTAGCTTTCTGATTTGCAAGGCCTTTACCCATTGCTCTGAATTTATAAATATCACCGACAACATCATTACGATTTGTTACGGTGTCCTTTAAACCGCCATTTGTTTGAAAAACGTGCTTGACTTCAGAGTCAAACAGCGTTTGGGCAGCTGATGATAGATTTGCGGACATATGTCCTCCTTTATAGTTAAATTAATATTACCTTTTTGCCGGGTGTCCACTAATGCGGGCCGAAGTCCTTCCTGGCTGGGTTCTATAAAGAAGTGTCCAATGGTTGGATTTTCTCTGATTGTACGCTACATTTAATATCTTATGCAACAAATTGTATCTTTTTTGAAGATTACTTAGGGTAATCAATCCCACTTGTATCTAATTAGGCCGGAGAAATATGAGGAGAGCTATCAAGCCTCTTTAGATTGGCAGTGAACCTGGGAGAAATTTTCGTAAGCTTCATATCCCGCGTTGTATTGTTTTAATGTTTCTTCTGATCCATACACAAGATCATGTGGCTTGCCATCTTTTGCACAAAGCCAACCCGATTGCCAGGCCCAGGGTTTTCCTTTTCGCCAGCTCTTATTCTCCATAAAGCTGCTCAAACTTTTCTTTTACTTCTGATCTGTATGCTGCGGAAGTTGCGTACTTTGGATCTTTAATCATATCATCTAGAGCTTCTTGAGTAATTCCAGGAGCTCTGACTGTGTTTGATGTTGGCATTTTGCCTTCAGAACTTTTAGCAATTAAAGCTTCCAATACTTCTACACCGACAGCTGTCGTTGCTAAACCTTTAAAGCCTTCATATTGATTTGTGTCTAAATTAGCTCTACCCCAATCACCAAGATCTCTTAACCTGGCATTCGCATTCTTACCTAATGCCTGGATCTCAATGTTCTTTGCAGCTTCTGGATCATTGGCTTCTACTTCCATTTTGGCAAAGCCATGTAACATCTGATCAAATGTAGCCTGGCTCATGTTTGTTTCTTTAGCTACATTTTGAAACCACTCTAACCTAGGATCTTCCATATCGAATTCGCCTGGCAGATCTTCTGGTGCTTTGATTTCGTATTCGCCTTC
>Ga0208793_1000683_pt1 | contig 21747 bp, 26 predicted proteins | sample 17_taG_FD_184092 | JGI IMG/M metagenome (GOLD analysis project Ga0208793, IMG submission 184092) | Marine viral communities from the Subarctic Pacific Ocean - 17_ETSP_OMZ_AT15314 metaG (SPAdes) (version 2) | ecosystem: Environmental > Aquatic > Marine > Oceanic | place: Pacific Ocean | collected...
CTGACGCAGGAAGGGTTGAACCTTGAGCCGTAGCAGCTGCTCCGTCATCATAAGCTGACTCTTTTGGGAATCTAATTGTTTGTGCATCTGTGCTTCCATTAGGGATTAAATTTCTAATGTGTACACTTCTTGATGGGTCAAACTTAAAGTCTGGAATAACTGTCTCTGCAGCAACTACGCCAGAATAAGCGTTTGCCATAGTCATATCCCCTGCTTTCATCTCAAACTTTGCAGCGTTTGAGTTACCTTTTAATAAGCTCTCAATTGCACCATCGTTGATGCTTTTAATTAAAGAACTTTTAAAGTTAGTTGGTTGGCTAGATGAAACTGCTTTCTTTTGAGCAACTTCAAATGAATCCATCCTTTTTGTAGCATCATCGTGTTTCGCTAAAAACTCTTTGCTTAAGTTATCAATCTCACTTTTTAATGAAGTTTCGATTTCTCCTTTAGCGTTATCTTTAGCTTGACCGAATGCTTTTTCAATTTTTGAGTCGACTATATCTCCGATTTGGTCTAACTCTTTTTTGATTTCTTCGTTCATTTTATTTTAATTTATTGATTAAATAATTATAGATTTCACTATCATCTTTTTTAACTTCTCTCGGCTCTGTGACTTCTATTTGTGTCGGCAAAGTGAGTAATGATGCAAAAATTGATTTTAGTTTTACAAGCTCCGATTCAATGGCATAACCCAAATCATCTGAAATTTGTCCTTTTCTAATAACCTTAACAAGATTGTCATATCTCTTTAATACTTTCTCACTGTCATAGTTTCCTTTGACATCTAAAAGTATTGCTTGGTCATTTGCAGCAAGTGTTACAGCACTAATTTCATAAAGTTTAACTTCATTAATTTGTCTGTATTCACCGCTGTTGTCTTTTTGTATTGGCAAAATACCAACACTATTTTCTGTTATAACTCCTGCCTTCATAAGTTCGATTACATCTTTCCCAAGAGTTGTTTTAGGGATTTCAGCTTCAAAATATAAACCTTTGTCATCCTCGCCAAGGTTTACAATTTTACCTAGAGGTTTATCCATATCGTGCTGATAAAGATATTTAACTCTACTTCCGTTTTCTTCAATTGTCTTTTTATAAGCGCCACGATTAATGATGTCACCATCACTATCTACGTTACCAAATACAGAACCATATCCTTTTACGATTCCAGCTTTTTCATCAGCATCGATTAAATCACCGAGTTGAGTTTGTTTAAATATCATTTTTTCCATAGTACAAATTTATAAAATATTATTCTATTATTTCTTGAGCAACTTCTCCTGCTATATATGTATAGGCTAACCCCTCTAATAGATTGCTTTGAACAGTTTCAGGTTCTTCTTTTGGAAAGGAAGCACTTGAGCATCTGCAGTTTATTACATTGGCAGCTGAAGCGTTTGAATCACCAGGCATCATTAATTCTTCTCCTCCAACTCTAAAGTAATCTTTTTGGTCAACGATTTGTCCATTTGCAGCAGCGTGGTCAGGTCTTGTTCTTGAATCTAAAGCCGCAAACCATTCTTTTTGAAGATTGTTAAGCCCAAAAGTATCAATAGCCGTTTGTTGTGTTGCATAATTAGCAGCTAAAGTTGATTCAGTTCTAATTATACGTTGAGCATTTGTTTTTGATAAATTATTAAATTTTTGTCTCAATATCCTTTGAGCTTGTCTTTCATTAAGAGCATTAAAATCAGGATTCTTTACAAGTCTCTGAAAAACATTCTTTAATTCCTTTCTTCTGTTACCAGAAACACTGACAACTCTTTCAGCGGCAATTTTACTTGCTATGTAAGAATATTTTTGCGCCCATATTGATTCGTCTGTAGTTTGCTTGTCAATTAGTTTTTCAAAGTTTTTTTGATACCATTTTGTAAATCGAATTCCAATGTTTACATAGATGTCATTGTATATATTTGTAACATCTAATTCTTTAAACAAACCCTCGTAATTAGAGATTTTTTTAGTAGATAAATAATCGTCTATGCCTTTGTAGTATTCCCCACGAAAATACCTAGCAACTTTTGATATTTCTTTTCTTTCTGCAATATCAAGCTGATTCTCAAAGTTTTTTTGCCAATCCTTTTTGACTTGTTTAATTATTTGATTCCTCATTGTCTGAAATTCTTCTAGCCCAAGAAACCATTGATTTACCACCCCATAGATTATAAGCTACATAACCATTATCTTTCCAAGGCTCGTTCTTGTATTCTTCAGATATTTTAGCATTATCCTCGTGTCTAGCTAAAAAACTATTGATTCTTTTGACAGTATCTAAAGACAATGATTCACGACTTGCTAATTGATTAGCTCTTTCCCATCCAACTCTAGTTCCGCCTTTTACAACATCTCTTCCGTATTTCTCTCTCCATTCTAACATTCTTCTTGCATTGTTAGTGGCACCTTGTGGATAATCATTATAAGTTTCTTGCTTTATCTCTTTCTTTACAACTTCTTGCTTTTCTTCTTTAAACAAAGAACTAAAGTCAATATCAACACTTTTAGGCTCTTCTGGAATAACTAAATCTTGATTATCTAATGGTAAAAAAGTAGAAGGAATATAATAATCATTCATTTCTTGAGTATCTTCATCAGCACCATAACTCATTGCTGCTCTTTTTTCATTTGGAGTTAACCACCAGGCTTGTGTCATTTGATTTACCACTTTATCCATTTCTTCTTGAAGCTCTGGAATGTTTGTATAATCAAAATCAATATAAAGTTTGTCTCCATATTGAGGAGTTAACCATCTGTTTAGCTCATCTTTAATTTTATTAAGCTCTGGTATTACAGAGTTAACATAAAGAGATTTTTTTGCCTCATTCATATTGTTATATGTAGATGAGTCAGTATTATTAAGTAATTGAACAGGCACGTTGTAAATATTACATAAATCTTTAATACTTGCATTATATTGCTCGATAAGAGATAAATCTGAAGCATTTAAACCAAAATTCACCCAAGATAATTTTTTAGGTGTAATTATTACATCACCTGCATTATTAGCTCCTTGATATTGTTGTCTAAACTTATCTTTTAGTTGTCTTGCTTGTACTTCATTTAAATCACCCTCATCGCTCATTAAAACACCTCTTGCTGTTTGGTTTTGTAAATATCTTACTCCAGTAGTTAAGGCTTCATTATTAGCATCTAAACTTCTTAAACCTGCTTTAAGTGGTGACATTCCGTAAAGGTGCGAACCAGTGCCATCGTAATATGGGTTAAAGTCTTTTATATGACAAACATCTTCTGAATCTATTTTATATTCTCCATTATAATCAAGAGTATAGTATTTAATTGGGTCAAATATTCCTCCGCTGTTTATCTCTACGCTTTGAGATGGCAATACATAAAGTTCAGAGTATTTGTTTTGATTTGGTCCAGATTCTGGAGAAATACCATATATATATCTGTTACCAGTTAATTTTCCAAACGCTACAACTTCTTGAAGCCAAGCATTGTAAGATTGCGCAGGATTAGGTCTGTTTAAAAGCTGGTGTAATTCTGTATCTTCAACTTCAATAAGTGCCTTCTTTTGTAATATTTTTGATTGCAGCATTGCATTTGAATTAAAGTTACCGCTTGTCATTGACTTGTATCTCTTTAACTCATTATCATTTTTTACTTCATAAACCATAAAAGGAATTGTTGAAGCTGTTTTTGTAATTAAATTAACAATCGAATAAATTGTTGAATTAAAACGATACCCCTTATTTATATAAGTGTCATCATTCTCTGGGTTCCAGACAATAGAATCCCCAAGGAAATTATATATTGCTTTGTTAAAGTTTACATTAGTTTGTTGCGCGTTTTTAGAAACAAAATTTCTAAATCTATCTAGTATTGATGCCATCTATACATTTATTTTATTTTACAAAAATAATAATTAAATTACAAAGAAGTTTTGCTTCTTTCCATATTGAGAATAAACGCCATAACGAATGCTATCCATAGCGTGATTAAACTTGTCTTTTGGCTTGTTTACAATTGTACCATCTTTTAGTTCTTCCCAGTAATAATTATTATATTCTTTTATTATATTTTTTGATTCCTTGCTTACATAAACATCAAATTCCTTAAGTAAGCTAATTCCTGCATTTATTGAACCCTGTCCTTTAATTGCTGGTTTAATTAATAGTCCATCTCTTTTTATTTGTTCGATAGATTTTGGCTCTGCGGCATCTGCATAAAACAAAACATCTTCATAACCTAACTTTTTAAAATATTCTACTAAATCGGAATTTGTCATTCCTTTTTTGTATAGTAATTCGTGAATAAACAACTTATCATTTTTTTTAAATATTAAAGTAGCTGCAGATTCATCATTGCTGAATCCAAAATCAAGTCCTATCACAGCTTCTGCTGCTGGGTCAAATTCTGGAAATTCATCATAAGGTAAGAAATTCCAATTATTAAATATTTGTCTGGCGCTATATACAGCTTTTTGTCCCTCTCCATAAACTCTCCAATAATCAGGGTCTCTTGCTTTCATTCTCTCAATCTCAAAAACTAAATCTTTAGAAAGAAATTTATTGTCTTTATAGGTTGTTATCCAAGTATCACAATCTACTCTGGGAATTATCTCATCATATATCCAGTGGACTGGGTCTGAAGGGTTAAAATCAAGAATTAGGAAATCAGTACATCTCATATTTATTTGCCTAAAATCTTCTATGTTTAATTCATTAGCTTCATTTAAAAAAGCAATGTTTCTTTTTCGTCCTCTAATCTTTTGTGGTTCATCTACTGATAGAAACTCAACAATATGGTCTCCGTAAGTAAAAGTATTCTCTGCCTTATTGTGTGTGCCTTCAAAATATAAACCTGTTTGTTGTAAAATTAAAACAAAGTCACGAAGAACTGAACCTTTTAGAGCTGGAAGTGTTTTTCTTACAATAGAGATAATTAAAGGCTCTTTAGTAGATGTCAAAAGATAAGTCAGGTATTGACATATAGCAAAAGTTTTCCCACTTCGGGTTCCTCCTTGATGAATCTTAAAACGCTTGTTCGATTCTATTAAGTCGTAGAATTGTCTGTTGCATCTTTGTTCGATGGCTTCCATTCAATAAGAGTTGATTTTATTCCTCCTTTATGTTTAATTTCCTGTCTTGTTCCATTTAATCTATGAGCTTCGTGGTCCTCGCTAATCATTTTCATTGCAGCTATTTGGAGTGATGGAACTTCTGAATCAATCCAATTGTTCAGCATTTTAACTTTTTTATTTACACGATTTTCTTCTATCGCCTTTTTTATAGAGTCAAGTTCGTGTAATTTATGATTATAAAAAGTTTCCTTGGAGCAAGGTAAATATGCAATTATATGCTCTATAAACATAAGTTTATGCTTTTTTACTGCTAATAAAGTTTTTTTAATTAAATCGTCTGTTTTATACATAGTTACGCCAAATTATAGATATTCCAAAAAAACCGAAAAAAAATTGTATCATATTTTCCATTTCTTCAATTTCTTCTCCTTCAAATGTATCCATTTCTGTGTTCCAGTAAGAAACACCAAATACAAGACCATACATCGGAAAGAAAATTATTTCCCAGTTCATAATGTAAAATTACTAATTAAAAAGGAATATTATCTTTTATTACTTCAAATCGTTGTTTATGTTTATCAATTGATTTGTATACACCTCCATTATTAAAATCAGGTGCAATCATAAAGTCACCTTGTTTACCATTTTCTTTTCTTTTAACTTTTTGAACATATATGCTTACACTGTCAGAGCCGTAAATAGTTTTTTGCCCAATATTTCTGTAAACAGTAACACAATTGTATGCTTTGTTAAAGAAGTCACTTGACTGGGAAATATCATAAGGATTTGGCACTCTATATTTGCCCTCATTAGATTCCATTTTTCTAGGGTGAGCAACTAAAAATAAGTGTGTTTTAGTTTGTTGGCAGAACTGTGTTATTTCAGAAAGTAATTTACCGACATAAGTAAAATCTTTTTGCTGTGAATGGTCAAGCATATTCCAAGGGTCAATGACACAAATATTAATTCCGTTAGTAAATACAAGCTGTTTAAATTTATCAAGAATTGATTTAAGTGATAAATTATTTAAATCTATTTTAACAAAGTAAAAATGTTCTTTAATAAAGTCCTTTGTATTGTTAAGAGTATCGTTATCACAATCTCTTTCATTAAGTTTATTAGCTATTCTTTTTATATGAGCCTCATAAGGATAGGATTCGGGAGTAAACATTCCGATTCGAAAATTTTGGTTTGTTGCAAGATTAACACAAACTTGGTCTATCCAATCGGATTTTCCAGCATTAGGAATTCCAGTGACAACACTCCATTCTCCCATAGATATATTAATATATTCTTTAGAGTCGCCTATTTTAATGTCATAATTTTTAATTCCGTTATCATTAAAATTTAAAACATTATCCCATATATCATCTATGTTTACTATTCCTTCAACTGGAAAAGTTTTAGGTTTGTTTAATATTTCACGAAGTTCTGTAGGACCTTTGCTTACTAATATTTCATTTGCATCTTTGAACTCTCCAAACTCTATATATTTACATCTGTGTTGACCAAATCTTCTTGCAAGTTCATTGCGAAGTTGTAGTCCAGCCTGGTCATTATCAGTGCATAAAATAATACATTTTTTCTTTTCAAAATACTCATAGCAATTATCTAAATAATCAAGCCTTTGATTACCAAGAGAAGCGCCATTAGGAACACTACAAACACTATATATTCCTGCTTCGTGTAGTGAAAGAGCATCCATTTCCCCTTCGGTAATATAAATTGTGTCCATTTCTTTAATATTGTCAAGACCATAAAAAATTAATTCAGCATCTTTAACCATTTTAAAGTTCTTTTCAGCATCTCTAAATTTTACATTTACAAGTTCGCCTTTACGATAATAATTAAAGTTTACAGCATTTCTTCTTTTTTCTATTTGCGGAAAATATTCTTTAGATTCACCTATTTTCCAATGAGCTACAGTTGCCTCGGAAACACCTCTTTTTGCAAACCATTTTACAAGCCTTTCAGAAACATCAGCATTTACCTTTACAGGTTTTATATATTCTTTCTTTTTAGTAAGATTTACATTACCTGACCAATCACAATGATGACAATTATATAAACCTTTTTCGGTGTTTACTGATAAACATCTATCGGATTTATTTTTTCTTGTTGGCGAACATTTTGGACAGGTTAGTTTTAAGTCGCCACTTCGTCCTTTGGTATCAATACCATACTCTAAAAATTTCTCAAACATTCTCTTTTGTTTTAAAATTTACACTTAACTATATTGTAAAATTTGCCTATATCATTTAAACAAGTTATTAATTTTTGTTTTCTTTTTGACCATTTACCTTGAAAATATATTTCAGTAACGGTACAAAGTTTTAAAGGTATATCGGTTTTTTTATTACGATGGTCGTGTTCTACCTTTAGAATTAAACCGTTTTTATCTTTTTCATTATTCCAAGCATTGCAAATACGTTCCAACATTAATCTTTGACCGGTTGGTATTTGTTTGTCTTTAATTTTAATTTCCATTAGAATTAAGAGCTTGTTATCAAATTCAAGTACTGCATCAATATCCGAAGGGTGCATATTTTTATTTTGTACACCTTCAAAATCAATGGCTTGAACTACTTTATCACTGTCGTTTATTAACCCCATATTTTCCATTAAATCCATTATTATTAAATCCATAAATCATAATCCTAGTTCTTCTATTTCTTTTGCAAATCGTTGTTCAAACTTTACAATGTATTTTACTCCGTTATTATCATTTTTACGAAGTTTTAATATTGATAAAAAATTATCTTTCCAGAAATCATCACGTCTTACTTTCTTTGAAATAAAATAAACCTTTCTTGGGTTATATTTATCTAATCTATCTAATTTATCTATGCAATCAAGCCAAGCCTCTTTTTGTGATTTAGTTGTTGGTCTTAATTTTTCTGGAAAAAGACTTGCAATTGGCTCTAAACTATTTTTAACTAAATCAGAAAATTTCTTATTTTTTGACTTGACGGTATTATTTATTATATTATTATTATTATATATATTATTATTAATAACCTTAAACTTTTCTTTAAGGGGGTCATTAACTTTTCTTTGGGGGGGTATTAAAGATTTCTTTAAGGGGGTGGAAATAAATATTCGTCTTTCTTTTATTTGAGTTGTCCCTGGCATATACATATATTTCACCCTTATATATTCTTTGTCATTCAATTGTTTAATCCATTTAGAAACAGATACAGTAGAAACTTTATAAAGGTTAGCAAAATATTTATTGCTGCCGTAACAATAACCTTGTTCATTAGATAAAGCTGTTATTTCGCCATACATAAGTTTTGCATTTGGAGTTAAATTATCATCATATCTAATGTTTGCAGGAATAATTGCATAATAACTTTTATTCATAAAGCCTAGAATCCTTTAAGTTTTTAAAGTCAATACAAAATATTCGCAGTTCATCATAAAGAGCCTGAACATTATCCCTAGATATATAATCATCCTCAAATATTACAAACAATGCTTCTAAAAACATATCAAACTCGGCATTAGACAATCTACCTATATAACTATAATTTAAGTGGTCGTCAAAAGTAGCGTGAGAAGTAAATCGAATTCTCTGTTTTTCTTCAGACCAAAAAACCATTTTATAACTATACATAACTCATATATGAATCTATAATTTCTTTTGCTTTATCAAATGTATTAGTCCATTCAGCCCTCCAGTTCGCATTTTCAAGCGATTTAAGAGCGTTTAACTGGCTCTCTGTAGGTTTATTATACCCAACCTTTAGTTCTATCGCTAAACCAGCCTTAAATTCGTTTTGTTTAAAAATCAAAACATCAGGTACTCCAGCTTTCCCTCCAAGGTATTTAAATTTGTATCTTTCAAAATGACTTCTTTTCCCCTCATTTGCAACGTGAATGCAATAAACATTAGGGTATTGCAGCGCTATATAATCCATAACTGCTCTCTGCAGCTTATCTTCTTTGGTTAAATACTTCTCAAAAGGGTTTGCCATTTTTAATCTTTTTATACATTTTCTCCTTAAATTTAAATAATCTTTTTTGTATTTAGTATCATACTCAATAATATTATTTATTTGTTTATGTCCATTTATAATGGTAGCGTGAGTTTTACCAACATAATTTCCAATATCATTATAAGATGCACTTTTTAACAAATCCTTTGAACATTTATAAAAAAAACCTCTTGCATCAGTTATTTGCCTTCTTCTAGTATTGGTCATAATATTGACCTTAAAATGCTTTTCAACTTCTTTTTTTATTAGTGTAAGTTCTTTCATAATACAAGTGCGCCATCTTCAGCGTAATTATCTGATTTATAACCAGTCTCAATTCCTGTTTCTAAATATAGCTTCCAATCATTTAAAGCTGATTTATACGCTATTCTACCTTTTTCAATATCAGTGTCATTTAAAGCATACACCTCAACATAATATGGATAATTAGTTTCACAAGCTATAAATCGAAAACTTTTTGGGTCAACACCTAAAACATCACAATAAAATGCTGCTTGTAGATGATAAGAGTATTTATATACATCATTTCTAAAAGCCCACTTTGAAGATTTTTGACAAGTCTTTACATCACTCACCCATAAATCTGTTTTTACATCAGGACGAACTCTGACGTCAATAGTATTAAAAGTTGTATAATGCGATAACTCTGGCTCACCTTTGCAATAATATTTAGCAAGTTCGTTCTTATTAAAATTTTCTAAAAGACCAGAGATTATCACTTTTTCATCGTATGTTATAATTTTTTTATTACCAGCTTTTATCGAAAGAGATTCTTTTAATTCTCTGTTTTCTTTTTTCCTCATATCGCCAATAAAAGGGAGTTCAAAATAATCTTCAAAATATTTTTCTCTGCCTTCTATTAAAATTGTATGAACAGCTGTTCCAAGTTCCATTGATTTTGATGTAAATGGTTTTCTTTTTAAAAAATGATAAACGCTGTTTTGATATATATATTTTAAACCTGAAGCACTTATTGCTTTTGATTTGTGATAATCATCGTTGCTATCTTGTACTATTCTCATTTTGTTTTAATTTTTTCTTTAATTCTCTATTCTCACCTTTTAACATTTCTAGGTGATTCTTTGTTTCTAAATATGCTTTTTGTAAAGCCTCTATTTGTATTTGTTGAAATTCTTTAAGTTTCATAATATTAATTAAAAAGGGGGCAAAAAGCCCCCGTTAATTTAAAATGGTAAATCATCGTCTGCTTGAGTAGCGCCTTGCGGCTCTTTTCTTTCAGCTTTTACAATGTTACCGTCTGTCCAAAAGACTTTGCCATTACCAACATAATTTCTTGGCTTTTTAGCTTCTCTTTCTTCTTTTGTTTGTTCTTCATAAATACTTATGTTTTGACCATAAGCATTTGTAGTATCGCTAATAGATACAGTTAAATTTTTATAACTGCCATCAGCTTGTTTTAGACTTATTTGTCCCAATGCACTCATATTATTTAATATTAAATTTAGATTTGATTCCCTTTTGTTGTTCCAAAGTAACATCAAAGTTTGTAAGAACTTTTTGTGCTTGTTCTTTGGTCCCTTTCAATGTTGCTTGATATTGACTCTTTGACAATTTGTTTTTGCTTATAACTTTTGAAGCAGTATTGCCATCGTCATCTTCTGTATTTAGACCAAGAAGCCCGAATAAAGTATATCTTCTATAATAAGTTATAGTTGAACCTACTTTTTGTGGGTCATCATTTATTGGTAGCTCTAAATCAGAGTAAACATATTGACCTGTATCAACACAAGTTAATATGGTTAGCACCTTCCCATCTTTGGGTGGCTGTTTAATTACAATTCCGTATTTCTTAAATAAAGGTTGTAATTGCTGCAAAGCAGAATTTATATCAGCATATTTAGATTTATAAAACGGATTCGTTGCATCTTTTAATATTGCACCTATTTCATTTTGAATCTTAAATATTTTGTTTTCTATACTTGCAGTTTCGTATTCTCTTTTGTTTGTTTCACTCATAAATTAAAAGTTAAATTAAAGTCAAGTTGTTTTAGATTGCCAACATCTTTAAGTGTAAGCCTGTCGGGTTCTAAAATCTTGGATTGTAAAGTAGGCATAGTAATACCTAACTTTTCGGCAACCTCATTCTTCTTAAGATTAAGTCGCCTTCTTTCAGTTTCAAATTCTATTTCAAATTCGTTCATAAATTTACCATTTACCTAAAGGACATTTCGCCTCTGGTGCTAAAGATTTAGCTGCAATGTTGCAACCGCACCCATAAACCAATTGACCACTTTCTATATGTTTACCTTTTTTGCTAGGAGAACAAGTGTTACCTTCTCTCATGTGGCAAAAATGACAATTATATAACCTCAATTCAGACTGTTCTTTAGTTTGTTCGTCTAACATATTAAATTGACTTAAAACTAAATTTCCCCATCCTTGAAGAATATCCTTTATAATTTTCATACAGCTAAAATAAAAAATATTTTAAATATAAAAAAATTTTTTGTATAATTATTTTTTAATCCTCGTAGTAAAACTCATCAAAAGTAAGTATGTCGTCGTCTTGATTTGGTAAGTGCATTATTATTTTATATGTATTTGATTTCACGTTGTATTCCATAGAATCAATAATTGCAGAAGATGAATCTTGAAGGGTCGAGGTACCAAAGTTTACCCAAATTTTATTAAAAAATTGTAACGGGTCTGTTGAATCATCTTTTCTATAAAAGTCACCTTCATATCTTTTTACAGATACTCTATAATCATTTATTACCTCTTGATTTACGATTGAATCTAAAGTTTTTGATTCAGGAAAGTTTTTTCTTTTAAAACTACCCTCAAACCCACCTACAAATAAAGATTCTTTTAAATTATTTGTATTAAGTTTTTTGCCTTGTTTTAATGAACCCGTTACCCTTGTAAATTCAGTAATTATTCCTAAAGTAAAAATACCTTGTGTTTTCTTTTCTATAAACTTTTTACCTAAAGTGTTTTTGTTTCCTAAATAAAATGCGTCATAATAATTTGCGCCAAATAAAAATCCAGTTGTGTTTCTTGCAGGTGGATAAATACTAATTTTAGCTTTTACTGAAGTTGATGTAGTTACTGGAGCGTTTAATGTTTGTGAAACCTTAACCCATTGATTTAAACTGTTCGTTGTAAATTGTTTAAAAAACTCATCATCGGTAAAAGTACCTGACTTAAATTTGTTATCTGTAAAGCTGTATGATAAATCAATATTTCCATCACCTGTTGTGTCTAGCCCAGCACTAACATAAAAAGTATAAGTGTCTTGTAAAATTTGTGATGAAAAATAATAATAAAATCCAAATTCTAAATCACTACCTAAATTTATAAAAGTTGTTGGAAGATTTGTAGAAACAATTGGATTACCTTTTGCAGTTCCAGTTGGCATTTGTGTTACTGGTGATTTAACAATATAATTCCCAGAAATTGGCTTTGGGTCTAATAAACCTGATAGTTGAACTGAATTATTTGTCCCAATATCCCAGTCAAAACTTGCATACCTAAATGTTGGATTTTTATTTACAACATCTACATTATTTAATTGTATTTGATTTATAACATTTTTTAAAGGTCTTAAATATTCGACACTTAAATTTGCATTTATTGGCTGTATTTGTGAAGGTGCTGTAACTAATATATTTTTAGTAGTGTCACCTTTTCTATTGCCTAAATAATCAAATATTACATATTTAATTTCTTCTTTATTTGTGCTTTGAAGTAGTTGTAATTGTTGTGCTGCTATTGAACCCATAATGCAAAATTAACTAATAATATTTATATCTAATGATTTAATTACTTTGTATTCTAAATGAGGTTTATGAAGTGTGCCTCTTAATTCATTATCTCCATAGTGATGTTTATTATTATCCCACCAATCAAAACCTATTAAATCTACTTTTTTGTTAAAATAATAAAGAGCTATTAATCCAGTACTTGGATATGATACTGGAATTTTATCTATAATTTTATAGTCTACTTTTTCAACATCATCTCTTTCTAATTTAAAAGAATTATATAGTTGGCAATTTGTTTTTGCCCAAGAATGAGTTATTACTTTATTATAATGTTTTATATGGTCAAAATGATGTTTGTTTACAGTAAACCAAATATTTGTTTTAGTTCCAACATATTTTTCAAACCCATTTATTTTATAACTGTTAAATCTAACAACTGTTTTATATGAATCAATAAGCTCTTTGTTTTCTTTATTTAACAAAGAACTTCCATTACCAACTAAAATAATATCACTTTTCAAATTGTCTCTTTTAAAAGTTTATAATAATTATATGAGGATTTAGTTTCGTCTATTTTTAAGTCTTTAGGAGGTAATTGTCCAGTCCATTGACCTTTATAAAAAAGACCAGTGTTGGAATTTATTACACCTGCATTGTGATAAATACTTTTACTATCCCAATAGTGAATTGGTTCAGTTGCCCATACAAAATCTAATTCTTTTATAATCTTTGTTTGTTTACCAAATATCCATAGGTTCCATAAAACCGCCCACATATCCGAACACCAAATTTGTAATTCGTGATAGTCAGGGTCTTTTATTTTTTTCTTTTTATTCATTGCCGTAATATTTTTGTAAAGCTGAACTGAATCTTTCTCAACTTTAGCCCAAAAACAAGAATCTATGTTTTTTAAGAGGTATTGCGCACCACCACTATTTTCTTGATTTTCTTTTACACAATTAGAATTTATATTAAAAGTCCTAATCATTCTCTCAAAAACATCTTCTCCTTTTGTCATAATATAGTCATATCCAATATATGATTTTGTATCGCTTAAATAACAAATATCATCTTGTAAATACTTCTCTAAATTTAATGGTTTTGTTAAGGCAATATCGCAATCGTGGTATAAAAAAGAACCTCTATATAAATCAGGATGTTTGTAAAAATGTTTTTTTAAAATATGAGGTCTTATACTAGAAACATAAAACTTGTCTATTCTTGTGTCAGGATAATAATAAAAGTTAACAGTAGGATATTTTTTTTTTAAAACATTATAATAAGAACTATTGTTAACTTGGTCGGCTAAAATTATATCAATAAAACAGGGGTTTACTCCGTTTTTTATAAATGATGCTATCATAACATCTATTTGCCAAGCATAATACAATATAGCTGGTTGAGCGCAAATATACCTCATATTATGGACAAGCAGGACAAGTTGATTTAGTTAAAGTAACACCATTCCAAAAATAATAATCTCCTCCATTTATAGTGAAATATGTTCCATTTAATAATGTTCTTGTACAAGCTGAATCTCTATAAGCTATGGTTGCATTATCCATATTAGAATTATTGGCATATATGTTTGTTATATTAGTAACAGTACAACAGGCATCTGTTTGTGAACTCGTGGATAAAAATACCTGATGTAAAACACAAGGCGCTGAAGTTGTTGTTGGTGCAAGAGTTGTAGTTGTTGCTCCAATACAAGTTGTACAATCATTATAATTAGTATATGTGTCAACATCGCCATCTTGACCTGTACCTCCAGTTGTACTTAATTCATAACATAATGTGCCATCATAAATTACGTTTGGAAATGTATTTGTTTGATTAGAAACATACTTAACAGCTCCAGCACCCTCATTACATTGTGTATATATTTTATAAAATATTGGCGGTAATGTAGTTGGAGCAACTGTCGTTGTTGGAGCAGCAGTTGTAGTTGGCGCTAATGTAGTTGTGATACCTTGACATTCATCACAATCTGCAAAGTTTGAAGTATAATCTCTAGTAACCCAATCATTTGAAGTTTGAGATGTTGTTTGATATTTAAAAAAACATTCACCACTTGCATTTTTAATAATTTCAGGAAATGTTGAGTTTGTATTACCGACTGTAATTAGTTGGTCAAAACCTCCTGTTGCACAATCTCTATATTGCATAAAATTTGTTAGTGGTGGCGTTGTTGTTACATTTGAGGTTGTTGTTGTTATGTTACAAGAAGCCGTAATTGTTGGGAAACTTGATGGGTCACCAACAGCCCCTTCTTCTTTAATTTTATAACAATTTGAAGTATCAACTGATAAAATAACATTTGTGTTAATAGCAAAAGACCCGTTATATTGTACATTTCTTTGAAAACCATCACTTAATCTTTGAACAATATAAATATTAGTTGAAGGATATTCGGTTGTCGTAGTTGTAGCTGGTGGTCTTGTTGTCGTAGTTGCTGGTACTGCTGTAGTTGGCGGAACTTGTGTTGTTGCACACGCTCCTGTTATAGTTGGAAATGTTGCGGCATTTGATAAATATGTTTTTTCAATAACAACATAACAAACAGTACCACTATTTGACAAAGTAACTGAATCTCCAATAGTAAATGTCGAATTAAATTGAGCATTAAATATTGTGTCGTCAGAAACCCTTCTAACTCGCATTGCATTTCTTGTATATACACCGCTAGTCGTTCCGTAAGTTGTAATCGTTCCATTAGAAGCAAATGGTGTTATATAATACAAAACCCCTTGAGATAAAGAAGTTTTTGACAATGTATAATCCCCAATAGATGTTCCTGCAACTACATTTTTATTTGCTGGAACTATAGATTGCGAAGTACCAAAATAAAAACCTCTTTCAGTAAGTGTTGCTCCTCCATTAGATGAAACAGAAGCATTTAATAGCATACTTGTGTTTTCAATATTTGTAATTTTTGTTTTTGTATTATCAAATACAGGTCCACCGATTGTTGTCGTTGGTGCCAATGTTGTCGTTGGTGCTAATGTAGTTGTTATTTGTGCCACTTTAAACTTCGTAACACCAATTCCCTCTCCTGCTGAATTTATAGCATAAGCAGTTACATAATAAGTTGTGCCTGAAACAAGTCCAGTTTTTGTAACATTATACGTTCCAGTTGTGCCTGAAACAATTATTTTAGTGTTAATTGCATAATTAGAATTAGTCCCAAAATAAAAACCACGCTCTATTATTGCAAGTCCATTATCAGCTGTAACATTGCCATTTAATGTCATTTGGCTTGTTGTAGGATTTGTAATATTGTCGGTAGTTACCGCAGGAACTAAAGGGCTTTGTGTTGTTGAAACGCTAGGCACTATTGACTCATCGTATATATTAGAGTTTGATGTTATATACCAAGTGCCATTAGCCTGATATATTCTAGAATTTATTAATCTTAAAATATTCTCCAATATATCTTTAGCATTCTTTTTTGCAAAACCATCTAATAAAGAAAATTCATTTAAATATATATCGTGTAAAACAGTCAAATCACTAGAACCTCCAATTTCTCTAATTTTATTTTGAATGTATATATCAAAATTTAAATCAAGATTTGCTAATATTTTATGGACATAAGAAAAAGCTGTATCAAAATTTATTTGAGAATTTGTGCTTGTTTGTGGATTACCATTTGCATCTAAAGCAATAGCACCATCTGGAGCGTCATAAGAATCTAAAGTTCCTAAACCATCAATTGCCCTTAATTGTAAAATATAAGGTGTTGATATTAATTGTTCTCTATATGTATCGGCAACTAGAAATCCTTCCCAATATATATCTACATCACCAGTAGAACTCCAAATATTATTAGCTTCATTAAATAAACTTTCTTCATTTTCCCACTCTAAATCTGTTTCCTCACCATCATCTGTAGTTCCAGAACTTACTCTAACCTTATACTCTCTTTCGTCAAAATTTTGAAATTCATCATAATTTGTAGAATCTGTTACAAGTAAATTTAATTGACAAGTAGAACCAATTATTGGATTGTAAAAATCATCGTCATTTTCCCATTTAATACTTACAGGTTCATCACTAGCAATCAAATCATTTATAGAGCCAAAATAATCCCTTTTTAAAATTTCTAAACTTCTTGGATTACCCTTTACGTCAGAAAAGTTTAATTTGAATTTAGTTCTATAAGTTGCCATTATTTAAAACGATTTCTATTCCTTTCGGCTCTTTGTAAAGCTACAACTAAATCTTGTCCTCTTAAAACAAATTCACCTGAAACATTTTGTGAACCACCGCCAATCATTGCTTTTAATTTATTTAGAGGCGCTATGACCTCTGGATTGCTTCTTACACCACTATAATCTCCAACCATTACAGGAGTTTGACCAAAGGCTAATCCACCATTTCTCATACCAATTAAATCTTTAAAAGTTGTTACAAAAGACAATGCTTTTGCTGCCTTACCAGAACCACCCCCTGGCAATAAAAAAGATAATACTGCTGCCGCTGCTGCTGCTGCAACTAATCTAACAACTAATGCTTTTATAACAGTAATTAATCTTTTTATTGGATTTTCACCATCTGCTATTGCAGCAAAACTATCTGCTAATGCTTGACCAACTTGAGGTAATATTGACGCTCCAAAATTCTCAAAAAGACCAATTGTTTCTTTAGACTTTTCGCCTAAACTAGCAAAAGCACTTTGAGTTGTTGTGATTATTGGACTTAAAGAAGCAATAGCAGGTCTTACAACAGTGTTAATTCCTGTTCCAGCTGATTCTATAAAACCAAACATTGCTTTATGTAATGACGCTGCCGAAGCACTTAATCCTTTAAATTCATTTTCTGTTGTACTCAAATTAGCTTTAGGTCCTTTTGCTCCCGCTGAAGTTTTTGCATTTGGAAACAATAAGTTTTGTAAATCTCTTGATTCACCTTTTTGCAGTGGTCCCATTACACCATCCATTGATTTTTTTAATTCATCTAATTGAAGTTTTGCAGCTAATGATTGAGCTTGAAGCGCAGCAAATAATCCTCCACTACCTCGTGATTTAAATAAATTTTTAAGTGTTTGTCCAAATGAAATACCTGATGCCCTTGCAGTTAAAAATGTAGTTGATAAGGTGCCTAAAACAAATATCAATGCGCTAATTAATGGGTTTAAAGCCATAACAGCAGTTGAGATTGTGCCAATAGATGAAATTAAAACTCCTAAAGCCATTGTTATAGGCGGAATAGCTGCAGCAATTAAACTGGCATTTATAATAAATTTTTGTGTATCGTCGTCTAAATTTCTAAAACTTGTGATTAAATCACCAATTTTTCTACTTAAAGCAGGAATACCTTCTTGTAAATTTAAAGCGTCTGCTATTTCTTGTCCAAGTTCAGCAAGTGCTATGTTTACATTATCTTTTAAAGTTGAGAATAACCCATTAAGAGTTTTACTTAATGTTTCCATTCCACCTTCAAATTTACCACCCTCGGCAGTCGCATTTTTAAATGCTCTATCAAGTAATTTAAAAGTTATTTTACCTTCTGAAGCCATATCCATTATAGCTCCTTCAGCAACTCCCATTTCCTCGGATAATACTTGAAGTATAGGCACTCCATTATTTATAAATTGACGTAGGTCTCTAGTCATAACTCGCCCTTCTGCTGCAGCCTGTCCAAATGCTATTGCAATACTTTGAAGGTCACCTCCAACAATTCCAGCTACATCACCAAGCATAGATAAACTATCAAATGCTTCATCTGTAGTTAACCCAAACCCCATTAGGGTATTATTAACTTTAGTTAAATCTGCTAATTGAAATGGTGTTTTTGCGCTAAACTTAACTAATCTTTCAAATGCTCTAGCACCTTCTTCGGCAGAACCAGTCAAAACATTTAAAGTCGTTTGTAGTCTTTCAAAATTTGCAGCCTGTTTAACAGCCATTGTCCCAACAGCCGCTAGAGGCAAAGTAAGCCTTGTTGTTAAAGCTCTACCAGTTTTAGTTAAACTACCGCTAAACTTTTTTAACCTACCTTCTGCTCTACCAAGTGATTTATTTAATGAGGAAGCATCCCCAATTATATTAACTTTTAATTCTTGATTTTCTCGCATAGTACAAAAATACTAAAAATTACCCTACTCGTCTTTTATTATATTGTTGACTTTTTTAAGGAATTTTTCATATTGTTCTTTTGTAGATTTAGACTTTTTAAGTCTATTATCTTGAGGCAAAGGAAATAAATTCTCTGGCTTTATCATTTGTTGTTTTTTACTACAATTAACATTATGTATCATAGTAGCTAAAAACCTGGTTCTTTCCCACTCTAAATTTATTTTAATAGAGTGCGCTTCAGAAAGAAGTATATTTTCTTTCCAAGTGTTACTCCAAAAATTATCAGGGATAATACCAATTTGTCCTATATAGAAATCTGTTAAATCCTCCCAGGCAAGTTTATCTACTTTTTTTTTGTGTCATTTCCGTTTCTTGACAAACCAACATTTAGTTCATTACCAAGAATTTTTGATTCCATCATAGCAGATATAATCTTTTCTAAATCTTCAGGCGTAATATCCTCTAACCAACTTCCAACAGAATATTCATTGTAATCAATATCATTACCATTTTCTTGGTCATACGCCAAAAGTCCAGAATATATAAGAGTACGAATTGCTTTTAATGAAACTCCTTTTTCAAATACAACGGCAATCTCCTCCAAAGAAATATTTAATATCTCCGTAAAGTTTGCCCAAAAGTTCATTGAAAAGTGTAATACCCTTTCTTTGCCCCCAATATTAAGGGTATAATAACCTCTTTTTTTGTTCATTTATTATGAGTTAACTGTAGCTGTAATTGTTCCAGTTACTTGTATCGTTCCACTATAACTGACAGCAGATTCCATTTCTCCAGAAACTTCTAATCCAGTCAGGAATCCCTCGCCCGTATATACTGTGTCGCCAGCAGTTGAAGTTCCATACGAAAAATCCACCTTTGTACGACCCAATAAAAACCCAGCTAATTCAGTAGCTCCATTTGTGTCTGTATAATCTACAAGACCATCAAAAGATATTTCACCTGAAATTAATCCTGCTATGCTTTCAGAGAATCCAGAAGAATCCTTTGTTGTAGCGTCTGCCATATCGTTTGTTAGAGAAATTGTACAAGAGGTAGTGTGACCTATTGCTGCTAAAGTACCACCATCTGCGATGACCTTTAAAATTAAATTTGTTCCGTTATATACTGTACTTGCCATAGCTTATAATTTTTATACTACAAATATAATTAAATTTTAAATAATAGTTTTTATAGTCCTGTTTTAATTAGTAGTTTCTTTATAATGTTATTCCAGTTAGTAACAAACCAACTGTTTAAGTTTCTAAATTGTTGTGCTAACCATTCAAATATTCTTACCATATTATTTCTTTTTATCGTATTTGTCTAAAAGTTGTATTGTCTTAATTATTGTATAAACCAATGTAGCTATTATTAGTAAAGATTGAAGTACTTCATTTAATTGTGTCATAGATACTATGTAAACTCCGATTCCTATTATTGTTGGTTTAAAATCTAAATATATCATCTTAATTTATTTTAAATGCCATATATATATAAGTACTTCCTGATACATTTGTATTACCTCCTGCTTGTGCCAATGTAAATCCATCACTATCAAATGATGTTGTGTATGCACTTTCATCTGCTTCAGCACCATCTGTATCTGCTCTTAAATTTACACCTACACCTCTTACAGAATCACAAATAACCCAACCATTAGAACTACCCCCTGTTGCTCTTTTTATCATTAACCAGTCAGGTTGAAATCCAAGTCCTGTTATACTATTCGTTGTCCCTGTACCAGTATAGCTTGAAATCTTGCTATACCCTGAAACCGCGTGAAAACAGTAAGCAATAAAATTATCTCCAGATTTATTATTGTTATCTTGATTGCTCGCACCTGCTAAAATTGTCATAGTCGTAGCATCAACTGTTATACCACCTCCTTTTGTTCCAGCAGTTGCATCAAAAGCTGCACTTGTACTATTTAACTTTATCATATAGTTTGTAGATAAAGATGTATGGTAAACATTCCAACCATTAGTTGAATCTAAACTTTTACTAATTACCATTTCAGGTGCTGCTGAAAGTCCGTGAGGAATTTTTGTTCCTGAATTACCATCTCCTTCATACTTAACAATACTAAATCCTGCATTAGCATTTGCACTAACTATTGATTGTGCAGAAACTGTTGCTTTAGTTCCTATATCTAATGTACTGTTTTGTGCTGTAGTTTCATTATACAAGTTAGTAACACTTGCTGCATTTAACGCTTTATCATAAATTCTTATTTGGTCTAATTCACCATCAAAAGCAGTCCAAGATGACGGTCCTCCTTTACCCATCCAAAAAGCACCACCATTAGTATTAGTATTTGATGTAGTAAATGCTTGTGAACCGTTTGCATAAGTAGTAAACGAGCTTCCATTATACACTACAACAATATGATACCAAGTATTTATGCTTGGGCTTGCAATTATATCACCAATGTTAGAACCACCCTCTCCAAGAGATATTGAAGTCACATCTAAAAATATTGCTACACCTGCAAATGGAGCGCCTGTATTCATTGTACCTAATACATTAACATTAGAAGAGCCTTGAAAATCGTGTACTTTTATCCAAGCTGACCAAGTAAAAGCATTTGTATCATTAGGATTATAACTTGTTGTAATTTGTGAAGAAGAATTAAATATTGCTGATTTGTTAAATACACCACTGGAATTATAGAATATTGATGTAGCCGTACCATTATAATTTCCTGTCACATCATCTGCATTGTCATCGAACTTATATATTGCTATTGCATCTGCATCTTCTGTAACTTCTTCTATTGTCGCTTCGTTATCATCCGCTTTTAGGCACCAAGCTACATAATCTTCACCACTCGTGTTTAAAGCATTATTTGCACCTGTTGTAAAACCATCTGAATCGTATGAACTTATTGCATTAGTTTTTGTTGA
>Ga0208793_1000685_pt1 | contig 21692 bp, 30 predicted proteins | sample 17_taG_FD_184092 | JGI IMG/M metagenome (GOLD analysis project Ga0208793, IMG submission 184092) | Marine viral communities from the Subarctic Pacific Ocean - 17_ETSP_OMZ_AT15314 metaG (SPAdes) (version 2) | ecosystem: Environmental > Aquatic > Marine > Oceanic | place: Pacific Ocean | collected...
ATGTCACCGTGCATGACTAACCCCGATGGGGACTACAAAGACTTAACTACAATCATACGAAAAGCCGAGTGTTTCTCAGGAGCTGCTGTACTCGAAAAACCAGTCACAAAAGAAATACAAAACCTACCATTACCAGCAAGAACGCCCGTTGTTGCTATATACAAATTTGAAGACTTAACAGGACAAAGAAAATCAAGAGATGGAATCGCAGATTTCTCATCCGCTATGACACAAGCTCCAGAAGCTTATTTAATCAGAGCGTTGAAATCTAGTGGATTCTTCAAAGTAGTAGAGAGAAAAGGACTTGACCACTTAACAAAGGAGCGTCAGTTGATTCGTTCTACTCGTGAAAGATTTGATGAGAAAGACAAACAGTTACCACTTCTGTATGCTGGGATCATCATTGAAGGGGGTATTGTAGATTACAATACAAATGTATTAACCGGGGGTGCTGGAGCCCGCTATTTAGGTATAGGAACTTCTAAGCAATATCGTGAGGATAATGTGGTGGTATCAATGAGGTTGGTCTCTGTGAGTACAGGGGAAATCTTATTGGACATCCTTACTTCAAAAGCAATCCTCTCCGTGGGTGTGAGTAACGATTTCTTTCGTTTCTCTACTGACAATGACTTAGTTGAAATTGAGAGTGGAAACTCTATGAATGAACCTAAGTTCATTGCACTACAGGCAGCTATCGAAACTTCGGTAACTGAACTAGTGAAACGCGGACAGGAAAAAGGGTACTGGAAGTACTATTTGGGAGACTAAAATGAGGATATTTATAGCCTTGTTTTTATCAGTTGGTCTGTTCGCAGACAATGAAATCTATATTGACCAAACAGGAAATAATGCTAGTATTGACTTGGAACAACTCGGAGGCTCTAATATAATTGGAGGTGACGATGCAGCTGCAGGTTCAATGACAAAAGCAATCTTGAATGGAACAACAATGGTCTTAGACATCAATCAAATAGGAAGCTCCAATAAATTTCTTACCGATGGTATAATCGGTGATAATTTTACTGGCTTCTTTGAATTTGATGGAGACTCAAACGTGTGGGACTTTAGCATGGACACAACCGGGCTAAACACAGCTGACGGCAATAATATTAACATTGACGTTACTGGCTCACTCAACATTGCAGATATAGATATCGGTGAAGATGATGCCGCAAACTATCTAGACATTGATTGGATTATTGATGGAGATAGTAATGAAGCAGAAGTAGATATAGATGTAGATTATGCAACTATATTCTGGGACATAAACGGCGACAGCAATGATATAACTTTTATCCAATCTGGATTCGGAGCTAGTTCAAGCGATGCTAAATACTTCTACCTCGATTTAGAGGGAGATAGTAATACTGCGGTTATCAAACAGCAGTCAACATTAGCAGCCGACTGGTTGAAAATTGAAAGTAATGCGAGCAATAGTAATATTTGTGTTATTCAGAATGATGGTGGGACTTCCACTTCATGCTGATATAGGAAGCATTACAGAACTACGTGGAGTAGGGCAAGTCCTTCGAGACCAACCCTACGACACGGACTTAGGATTTGACATTGAGCAAATGGATGATGTGCGTACAGCTAATGGGCGAATAGGTATCACATTCATAGACGATAGCAAAGTCCGACTTACCGAGCATAGCAAACTTATAATAGACAAAGTAATCTTTGACCCTGACCCTAACAAGTCGCAGATGTCAATGAAGTTTGCAAGTGGCACAGCTCGTTTTATTACTGGCGGTATTGGAAAGATTAATAAGAAGAATATTAAGATAGAAACGCCAACATCACAAATAGCCATTCGTGGCACAGATTTTACAGTCACAGTAGATGAACTAGGAAGAAGTCTAGTAATTCTACTCCCTGACGATATGGGACTTCCAAGTGGCGAGATTGTAGTTGCAACAGCCATGGGAGAAGTCATACTTAATAAACCATATGAATCAACAGTAACTAGTATGTGGGAGAGTATACCAACTACTCCAGTCATATTAGATCTATCTTTAGATATCATAAACAACATGCTCATAGTGAGCCCACCTAAAAAAGATGAAGAAGAAAATGCAGGACAAGTTGGAAATGATGACTCTGATGACAATATTCTTGACGTCGATTACCTCGCTTATGACGGTTTAGATATAGACTATTTAGAAGAAGACTTATCTTTTAACGAACTAGACATAGATTACCTAGATGTAAACTTTCTCGAAGACTTACTGGAAGTTATCGAAGAACTAGATGCGCTTGCAATAAAAGAGCAAAGAGGTGCACAAGCTTTTTCAGAGTTTGATGTACAAGGTACATTATTTGGACAAGACCCAACAACACAGATTTTAACATTTGGAGATGCAGAAAAGATTACTCTTATTCGTAGCGTTATCCAATCAGTACAATTAGATCTCAACGGTGAGACAAGCTATAATATAGTAATAGAGCAAGATGGAAAAACTTATAACATTATTCTTAATTCTGGTGACAACTCCACTATTCGCATCCGTCAATCTTCAGGTTGATATCCCTTGGGATTACGACCAAATGGAAATAGACGGTAGACTTATAGAACGAAGTAAGTTTACTATGCGATTAGATTGGGAAAAACCAATTCACAAGTATTACGTTACAATCAATGCATTAGATGTACTTACTACTTATCATGCAGTACAACAGGGTTATGCATCAGAGGCAAATCCTTTTTTACCTGACGATCCTTCTTTAACAAGACTTGTAGCACATAAACTAATATGGAGTGAAATTGCACGTCAAGGAGGACTTTTCTGGGAAGAAGATGAGGGTTTCTTATACTTCGCAAACTTTCTAGTAACTGTAGCCGTAATAAATAATGCAATAATAATAATAGACAATGAATAAATTAATCACAATTGTACTTGCAATGGGACTTCTTATATGGAACCCCTATCCTTTTCAAATCTTAGAACTCAAAACATTCGATTACTTAATCATGAATACTGAACCAGTACAGAATGAGAATATACTGATAGTAGATATAGATGAAGAAACAGTGAGTACTTACGGAGGTTGGCCTCTACCAAGAAGTGTTTACGGAGACGCTATAACACAGACCCAGGCAGTACCAGGAATTACAGTACTAATGCCAAACAAAGACCTACGAGGTCCAATGCAAGACACATACTTTGAACGAAGACTCGAAGTAAAACCAACAGTGTTAGCCTACGCGGCATCAACACAAGTGCGTAATACAAAAGCTCCTCATGTAGGAACTGCGCAGCTAGGAGAGGATCCATTACCATGGCTATACGAGTACCCAGGAATTATACCTACAGAACCCACGCTGGAATCAAAAATAAAGGGAATCGGAGTAGTAACCGCTACACCGGAAATAGACGGGGTTACACGTCGTATTCCCCTAGTCGTAAACGTAGGGTCAAAACTCTACCCGAGTTTCGCCTTGGAACTCTTAAGAGTCGCAGTAAACGATCCTTCGTACCAGCTAAAAACAACAAGCGAAGGCGTTTCATGGGTTAGAATACCAAACTATCCTTTGATGAATACTGATGCGAACGCTCGTATCTTCTTAAATTGGAACACGAACTTTTACAGACAAAGCTTACTAGAATACTTACAAGAACCGATTGATGCACCTTTTGTTATACTTGGAACAACTGCAGAAGGAATTACCAATCCAGTCCCGACCCCAGCGGGAGCAAAATACCCTCATGAAATTCAAGCAAATATATTACACAATCTTATCAATGGCACTGCGCCTTCTGCACCGACCTGGACTCTTTCTGCTCAGCTTGCCTACAGTTTACTTGGCCTCACCTTATTGGCTCTTACGGTATCTAGAGTTTACTTTTCTATACTAGCTTTAGTACTAGTAATAGCAGGTGCTATGTATGGTATGGGGTATGCTTATAAATCTTCCTACTTACTTAACCTTAATGGTGTCGTAGTTATCTCGGTTCTTTATTGGGGCTATCATACTTTCCTGAGTTTCCTTTCCGAGTATCGTCAGAAACTTCAAATCAAACAACAATTCGGGACGTACGTAAGTCCCGACTTAGTAAAAAAATTACAGGAGGACCCAACATTACTGAGACTCGGCGGGTCGACCGAACAACTAACTTTTCTTTTTTCTGACATCAGAGGATTTACACCGATTTCAGAAAAATATCAAAAAAATCCACAAGGACTTACGAGCCTCATTAATCGTTTCCTTGACAATCAGACTGAGATTATTCTCAAGCATGGAGGTACAATAGATAAGTATATGGGAGATTGCATCATGGCTTTCTGGGGAGCTCCGCTTCCTGACGAGAACCACATAGAGAATGCAACAAAAGCGGCTATTGAAATGAGAATAGCTTTGGAGAAACTAAATGAAACACTTCGAGAAGAGGGCCTTGATCAAATTAATACGGGGGCTGGAATCAATTCCGGGCCGTGCGTGGTGGGTAACTTTGGTAGTACTACACGCTTTGACTACAGTGTTCTCGGCGATGCTGTTAATCTGGCTGCTAGGCTAGAATCTAGTTGCAAGAATTACGATGCAGATTTAATTATATCTGAACACAGTTTAGTAGAAGGTTATGATTACGAGTTTTTAGACGAGGTGACTGTAAAAGGCAAGTCGGAACCAGTTAAAATATATACCATACGAAAATAGTACTTGACAAGAGTTCTATATTTTGATATAATTTTCATAAGTGTGGAAATATCCACAAAGCAAAGGGGAGACAATAATGCAATCAGTAGAAGCTGTAGCTGCGGAGTTAGCAAAACACGAGGCTATATGTGCTGAGCGTTGGAAAACAATTTTTAATAAGATAGAAGATATGGAAAGCGAGTCTGATAATAGATTTAATAGAATCGACGAGAAGGCTACTAGAATAGAGTCTATCTTAATAGCATGTGCAGGTTTTTTACTTGTAAGCTTAAGCGGTGTAGTTATCACAATGATAACAATGCACTAGGAGAAAACAATGAAAGTAGAATACGAAAAGAAAGATTTAAAAAAATCACCAAGTACAAAAGCTTTACCAAAAGGGTGGGAGCTTTATGAAAAACGAGGTATGTGGCATCTAGTAGGAGATACACATGAAATATTTACAAGCAAGGAGTTAGCGTTAGAATGGCTAAGCAAATAGAAGAAGCTTTAAAAGAAGCAGTAGAACAAGTTGAGGAAGAAACACCAGTAAGTGCTAGAGTAAAACAATTACTAGCAAAGAAAAAGAACTTGAAAAGAAATAAACATAATCCATTAAGACCAAGAAGAAAGTGAACCCAACAGAATTATTAACAGGATATAAGGATATACACAAAGCCAGGTGGGGCGTAATGACAGGAACGTCTATACGTAGACATACCACAGAGTTCACAAACTTTTGTAGAAGCTATAAACCCAAAACTATTTTAGATTATGGATGCGGAAAAGGCCTCCAATATACAGAACATAAAATGCATGAGGCAGCGGGTATACCAATGCCTACACTATACGATCCAGGAGTAGAAGGCTTAGATAAAAAACCTACTGGAATTTACGATAGTGTAATTTGTACTGATGTTATGGAACATATACATCAAGAAGAATGTGATAAAGTACTAGAAGAAATATTTAACTATGCAAGTCATAGTGTATTCTTTACCATATCATGTAATCCAGCGAAGAAACATTTTCCAAATGGTACAAATTACCATGTGAATTGCAAACCCGAAGAGTGGTGGTTTGCAACAATAAAAAGATTAAAACCTAAGCACCTAAAAGTTTGGTTAATTTTCCCTTCGTTTGAAGGAATCATTAAATATGACAAAGAAAAAACCAGATGAAAGATTAAAGATTTGCAAGAAGTGTCCAAACTATAGTAAGTTTTGGAAAACTTGTAAAGTTTGTCATTGTTTTATGCCCCTCAAGACAAAAATTAGATGGGCAGAGTGTCCACTGGATCCCCCAAAATGGACGTAATAGGAGGTGATAATGCCAAAAGGCAAAGGAACATACGGCTCAAAGGTCGGCAGACCCAAGAAGAAGAAGAAAGGCGGGAAGAAGAAAAAAGGAATGGGAGGCTTAACAGCAGCTCAGAAAAAACTACCACCAGCTTTAAGAAAAGCCATAGCAAAAAGAAAGAAAAAGGGCAAGAAGAAGAAGTAGAGTATACGGGAGCTCTTGACCTAGAAAACTCGTGTATTCCTAATGTGTTTGGTAAACAACCTTGCTGGAGTATTGACGAACACTTAAGATACTACACTTATAAGGAAACAATGAAGAGTACACGAGTTACTGATATCTCATTAAGTATTATTGGAGATAACTATATAAACCACTTTGAAAAGTGGGTACATACACTTCCCGATTGGAAGATATGGGTAATGACAGATAAACCAGAGAGAGTTAAAAAAGTATTAGCAGGTAAACGCCATGTAATCATACCTTATAACAAACCCAGGTTTAATTATTTTGATAAATTACTTTGGGCATTGGATGCCGTAATAGAGACAGGCAGACCAGTACTACAACTAGATGTAAAAAGATTAACATATAGATTGCATGTAGTAGAAAAGTTTGTAGATGATATTAGCATGGTAAGATCGCTATATCACAAACCAGTTTATGATAATAGTTGTTACTTCTTAGGAGTTTGGTCTCCTGGAATGACAGCTCATATGGTACCGACTGTTACAAATCATGACTTAAGATTTAGTACTAATTATTGGAAACCTATATTAAAGTATATGGGTAAAGACACAGACAAGTGGGCACCAATATTAGAACATGCTACTTTGTTTTCTTTGACAAAAGAAACAGCAAAAGAAGTGAGAAAGAATTTGGTAGAGATTGAGCCTCTATTTAGGAAGCAATCAACAGAATACAAGAACCCTTACCCTGGAGTAGCTTCAGGAGAAGGATTAGCATTAGGATGGGCACTACATAATAATAAAGTAAAAACCAGACCTTTGCTACAGATACAGCAAGTAACTGCGCATAACCCAGTAGATTTTACAGATCCCTGGGATAACACAAAATATAACAAAAGAACAAAAGTAAAAGCGTGTTCTTTTAAGTGTACAATATGTAATGACTACTACTCAAAAGTTTAGGATTGGATGACCTTATACTAAGCAAAAATGCATGAAGTAAATTTCATGACACGGAAATAAATCGAGGGGTCTCCAATCCGCCCTTTAGGAGAAATGAATGTTTAAAAGAATTTGGAATATAATTAAGGGGAAAGACCCTAAAGACTTAAATGGCGACGGTAAAGTTGACATTAAGGATAAGTTTGTTGCAGCCGAAATAAAAAGCGGTAAGAAAGTAACAAACGTATTTAAGCCGAATAGTAACCACAACGGCTAAAAATATGTGGTAAAGCAGTCTTGCTCGAAAGAGCGGAAAGGACTGAGGAGAGAAATATGATAGATTTTTTCATACTAATTGGAAAATTGATATCTGTTGTTCCCGTAATCGTAACTGTCTGCTCGTTTGTAGCAGCTATTACTCCAACCCCACTAGATGATGGTTGGATGAAAAAGGTTTACATGATTATGGACTGGTGCGCATTGAACGTGTGGAAAGCCAAGGACAAATAGGTTAATACCCTACGTAGAGTTCTCTTCTTCAGTTATGAGTGGGGAGCTCTACACTTTTATTATGGCAGTTAAAAAAAGAAAAACAAAAAGGAAGGTGGCAAAAAAGAGACCTGTACCTACCAATCCCGCACTATACGCAAGGATTAAAGCACAGGCAAAAAGAAAGTTCAAGGTATATCCATCAGCGTATGCAAATGGATGGCTAGTAAAAACTTACAAAGCCAAAGGCGGAAGGTATCGTATGGGTACTGGACGTAAGAGAAAATAATGGCAAAACCAAAAGGTGGACTAACTAAATGGTTTAAAGAAGGTTGGGTAGATATTTCTCGTAAGAGAAAAGGTGGAGGACATCCGCCTTGTGGAAGAAAGTCCGCAAGAGGAAAAGGAGGTTATCCTAAATGTGTACCAGCAAGTAAAGCTAGAAGAATGACAGCAGCTCAAAAACGTTCTGCAGTTACAAGAAAGCGAAGAGCAGGTAATCCAGGAGGAAAGCCAAGAAACGTATCAACTTTTGTTAAACGAAAAAGAAAAACAACTAGAAGAAGGAAGAAGTAATGAACCCTAAACAAGTAGATAGAAGACAAGATTTAATCATTCGTCTACAAGGGCTAGAACTAAAAACCGCCTCTCTTATTATGAAAAGAGCAAAAGAGTTAAAAAGATTAAAGAAACTGAAAGAATACACTACTTTAAAAAAGTGTACCTTTCGAGATAAGCGTATAAAACAGCTTATAGGAGAAAAGAATGGCTAAATTTTTAAGTGGCCCTACTGGTAAGCATGGTACTCAGAAAATCCGTAAACACAGATTAAAGATAGGTATTACCAGAGATATGAATGCAGCAGCTGGAACTTTTGTTAATACAAAAAGCCCAATGAGTAGTGTAGGTGGTTTCTATGGATCAGCACCTAAACCAATCGGACCAAGATTTGGAAAAACTAAATCACCTAGAAAAGCAACTTTCGCGAAAAAAGCAAGAGTTGGTAGGATAATGAAGAGACGTAGATAGTGGCTTTTACCAAGATTAACTTAAACATAGATACTCTTGGTATAACACACAGTATACAGAAGTATAAAAACTCTGGATTTAAGATGTCAAAGGTTAACCCTAGACATACTAATACTTTCTTACAAGATAAACCAGAGTTTACAGAGTTCTGTAACCTAGTCGAAAAACAGTTTCCTATAGATTATAAAATTGTTAATTTATGGGCTACATTTCAAGAGGCTGGAGAATACACAGGTATTCATAATCACACATCAGGTGGCGTTGGTAATAATCAAGTAACTCCTGAGTACTCTTTTTGTTATTATATACATGACATTAACGAGACAGGAGCTTTACTATTCCATGATAAAGCTAATCCCACTTTTTGTAAAACAGAGTTTCCTAGAAAAGGAGACTTATATATATTTAAAAGTGATGTATTACATAGTACTCAACCCAATTTAAATGGATTTGTTAGGTACTGTATTGCAGGTAATGTAGGGAGAACACAATGCCTAAAAAAAGAGACCCAAGATTAAAAAGAGCAGGAGTTAGAGGATTTAATAAACCTAAAAGAACACCTGGTCATAAAACAAAGTCACACATAGTAGTGGCAAAAGTAGGTAATAAGATTAAAACTATTCGTTTCGGACAGAAAGGAGCTAAGACAGCAGGGAAACCTAAAGCTGGAGAGTCTCGTAGAATGAAAATGAAGCGAAAAAGTTTTAAAGCAAGACACAGAAAGAACATAGCAAGAGGTAAAATGTCTGCCGCATACTGGGCAAACAAAGTAAAATGGTAAATGAATTACGATATATCTAAATTTAGTCTAGAAGGCTACGTAGTAATACGAAATTTTCTCACAAAAGAGGAACATAAAGAGCTTAACCGCACGTGTAAAGATTTAACACAGGAGTCTAAGTACTTTTCGGCGCAGAAAGACCAATGGATATATAATAGCCCTGGCAATCCCTGTAAATTACAGGGTGCTATGGCTTATTCAGATGAATTAAAAGAGTTAGGTAGACATAAAAAGTTATTATCAGTGGCACAAAGGCTACTAAAGACAACTAGTTTAGGTACTTACATATCTAAATTTTTTCCAATGATGCCTAAAGTAGGATTTTCAGTAGATTGGCACCAAGATAATTATTATATAAATGCAATTCCTGATAGATTAGTAAGTTGCGACGTATTTGTTAATGGAGCAACAAAAGAAAACGGATGTTTACGAGTAGTTCCACGCTCTCATACTAGAGGAATATTTAAACATGATAAATCTTCTCATGGAGTGTTCAATTGGATAAACCTAAATCCAAAAGTAGACATTGTAGACGTAGAATTAAACGAACCTTTTGCAGTATTTTTTCATCCTAACTTAATTCATGGATGTTATAAGAATACTAGTAGAGATTTCAGGTATAGTGTTGCCTGGGAATATATGAAATGGCCATATCTTCCACCAACGCACAATGACCACATTTCAAATGATTTAATACATATAGGAGACTAGATGAGCACACCAGAAAAAGACGGAAGATTACTATGGCTAGACGAGGGACAAGTACATGCAGGAAAATTCTTAGCACAAGTACTACATACCGAAAAACGAAGAGATTTAACACCGTCAGAAGAAAAACTGAAACAACTATCAGCTTCCTATTGCTACTTATATGAAAAAGCAAAAGACTTTGGAATACTAGAAGAAGAGGAAAGTTACTTTTTATTTGAAAACGAGAAAATACATTGATACAAATTAGCAGAACAGACATACTATCAGACGGTTTAATGAAGTTTGATGATAGAAGATTTATAAAATTACCTATTGATGGGTATATGAATTTACTCGGAATTACACCAAACACTTCACAGCATGGAATCATCAATGCAATCAACAATCCTAAATATCGTTTTATTACTGCCGCAGTTTCACGTAGGCAAGGTAAAACTTATATTGCAAATATAATAGGTCAATTAATTACTTTAGTGCCTGGCTCTAATGTTTTATTAATGTCACCTAACTACTCGCTTTCTCAGATATCTTTTGAATTACAAAGAGGACTGATTAAGCATTTTGACTTGGAGGTCACAAGAGACAATGCAAAAGATAAAGTTATTGAACTTTCTAACGGTTCTACAATACGTATGGGTTCCGTTAACCAAGTTGACTCGGTTGTGGGTAGATCATACGATCTCATCATATTCGACGAGGCCGCTCTCGTTGACGGGAGGGATGCTTTCAATGTTGCGCTCAGGCCCACACTAGATAAAGAGAACTCAAAAGCACTCTTTATATCTACTCCAAGGGGTAGGAATAATTGGTTTTCAGAATTTTGGCAAAGAGGATTCTCAGACCAGTTTCCAGAGTGGTGTTCTATCAAAGCAACCTACCACGAAAATCCACGTATTTCAGAACAAGATATCGTAGAAGCAAAGAAAACTATGTCTGAGTCTGAATTTAACCAAGAATACATGGCAGACTTTAATGTGTTTGAAGGTCAAGTATGGGCATTTAGTCACGAAGAATGCGTAGCTGATTTATCAGAACTAGACCTTAGTAAGATGGATGTATTTGCAGGGATGGACGTAGGGTATAGAGACCCTACTGCTTTTTGTGTAATAGCATACGACTGGGACTCACAAAAGTACTACTTATTAGACGAGTACTTAGACGCAGAAAAAACAACAGAACAACATGCACTTCAAATACAGAAACTTATAAACAAATGGGATATAGATTATATCTATATTGACTCTGCAGCTCAACAAACAAGATTTGACTTTGCACAAAATTACGATATTACTACTATTAACGCAAAGAAATCTGTATTAGACGGTATAGGTCATGTGGCAGGTATAGTAGATAATGATAATCTAATGGTACATCAAGCATGTAAAGAAAGCCTAGCTTCTTTAGACCAGTACCAATGGGATCCTAACCCTAATCTTTTAAGGGAAAAACCCAAACACAATATGGCATCTCACATGGCAGACGCCCTTCGCTACGCATTATACTCGTTTGAGACAAGCGTCACTAGCTTTTAATTACCCCTTCAAAAAATAGTTCTTGACTTTAGCTTGAAAGTTTGATAAAATTCTATTATACAAGTAAAGTTATGGATTTAAAAAGAGATTTAGTAAAATATGTTCGTGACAAGGCCAAGTCTAAATATAAAAAAGACACGGAATGTTACATTTGCAGAGAACAACAAAATCTAGACTTCCATCATTTTTATGGGTTAACCGAACTACTAGAAACTTGGTTACATAAAAACAAGATAACTATAACTCAAGAACAAGAAATATTAGAACTTCGTGAACAATTTATAAAAGAAAACGAAGATAAAGTTTATACACATGCTGTTACATTATGTCATAATCATCATTTAAGATTACATGCCATATACGGAAAACGCCCAAAGCTAGTAACAGCGACAAAACAACAAAGATGGGTCGAGATACAGAGAGACAAATATGGCATGGTATGACAGATTTATAAACAGAAGCTCAGAGGTTAAAGAAAACCCTGCGCAATATGTTATATCTCGTGACCAAGGTACTACTGTTCAGTCTCAAGAAGTAATACATAGCTATAGAAATGCTTACGAACAATTAGAAATAGTGAACAGAGCAGTCAACATGATAGTGGATGACGCAGCTGAGATACCTTTCGACATTGGAGAAAAGATACAAGGAGCAAATCCTGTAGTTAAAAATATTAGAAGAAGTAGAGTAGACTTGTTATTAAACACAGAGCCTAATCCATTTCAAGATGTAAGCACATTTAAAAGAAATCTCTTAATAGACTTACTGATTGATGGAAATATCTTTGTGTACTTTGATGGCGCACATCTGTACCATCTTCCAGCGGAGCATGTAACTATACATACTGATGATAACACTTACATTGAAAAGTTTTCATATGATAATACTATAGACTACAAGCCTTCAGAAATTATACATATTAAAGAAAACTCCTTTAAATCTATTTATAGAGGAGTACCAAGATTAAAACCAGCACTTAGAACTATGCAGTTACTAGGTAGCATGAGAAGATTTCAGGATAACTTCTTCAAGAATGGAGCAGTGCCTGGATTAGTTTTAAAATCACCAAACACTCTTTCAGAGAAAATTAAAGAAAGAATGTTACAGGCATGGGTTGCTAGATACAATCCACAGTCAGGTGGCAGAAGACCATTGTTTTTAGACGGTGGATTAGAGGTGGAAAACTTAACAGAAATTAGTTTTAAAGACTTAGACTTTCAAGAAGGAATTGCTTCAAACGAAAAGATAATCTTAAAAGCTTTAGGTATTCCTCCAATTTTAATGGACAGTGGTAATAACGCAAATTTGCGACCTAACCACCGTTTGTTTTATTTAGAAACCATATTACCTATTACTAATAAAATAGCATATGCTTTCGAGAGATTTTTCGGTTTCAAACTTGATGAGAATGTATCAGATATACCTGCTCTTCAACCAGAATTGAGAGACCAAGCTGGCTATTACGCCACACTTGTGAATACAGGTATAATGACACCGAATGAAGCACGGGAGGCGTTACGACTTGAAACAATCGAAGGGTTTGATTCACCAAGAGTTCCTGCAAATATCGCAGGTTCAGCAGTCAACCCAGAAGAAGGCGGGAGGCCACAAGAAACTCCGCCAAGCGAGGAAGAATAATTATGACAAAAGATATGATGGTAAAGGCTTTTTCAGACTTTATGGCGTCAAAAGGCGTTGAAACAATGACATTAGCTGAATACAAATCATATGGTAACGATGTTCCAGTATTTGACTACGTTTTACGTAGAAAAATAGGTAGCTGGAATAGAATTTTATCGTATGTAGCAAAACGACATCCTGTTAATCTACCAAAGCCAGTTAAGGCAGCACCTAAAAAGGTAACACCTAAAAAAGTTGCTCCTAAAAAGACTGTGAAAGTGGAGAAAAAAGATGTCAAATAAAATTTATCAATGGACGAGTACTTTTAAATCTTTAGGCGAAACCGAAGATGGTGGAATAAACATCAAAGGTTCTGCAAGTACAAATGCACTAGATAGAGCTGGAGATATAATCGAAAGCGAAGCATGGATGAAAGGAGGATTGGAAAACTTTAAAGGCAATCCAATTATACTTTTTAACCATGATTATAACAAACCTATCGGTAGAGCAACGGATTTACAAGTCACAGATAAAGGTTTAGAGATAACTGCAAAGATATCAAAAGCCGCAGGTGACATTACTCATTTGGTGAAAGATGGTGTCCTCGGAGCATTTTCAGTTGGATTCAGATGTAAGGATTCTGAGTATATGACTGAAACCGATGGATATAAAATAAAAGACGCGGAACTTTTTGAAGTATCTGTAGTGTCAGTACCTTGCAACCAAGGGGCAACCTTTGGACTAGCAAAGTCTTTTGATTCTATGGAAGAGTATAGAAAGTACCAAAAACAAATATTACAGGCTAACTCAACTGCACCAGCAGATGCTGTTAAAATTGAGCAGCCAAGCGAGGAGAAATCCTCATCAACGGAGACTGATATGTCAGAAGAAAGAAAATCTCCTGAAACTTCAATCGATCTTGAAGCATTTGCAAAAAAAGTAGCAGAAGATACTGCGACTAAGATTGCAATGAAGCAAGCCGAACAGAAGGCAGCAGACGAAAAAGCACAAACAGAAGCGGCTGAAAAGCAAGCTGAAGTTGAAGCTGAAGAAAAAGCTGTTCAAGAAGCAAAGGAAATTGAAACAAAAACTATAGTGGAAGCTGGTTTGACAGGAGCTGAAAGGCTAATGAACGACCTAGAAACTAGAGTCAATGAAAAACAAGAAGACTTAAAATCAGTAGTCGATAGCCTAGAAAAGCAACTCGCTGAGAAATCAGAAGAAATCATGAATATTCGTGAATCTAAAAGAGTTTTTGCTAACAGACAAGGTAACGGCGACTGGAAGAAAGACTTTGAACAAGATGTTATGGATGCAAAATTTGCTGGTTTAGCTACTGGTAAAGGTTGGGACACAGACTATGCAAAAGGTGTGATGAAAGCAGTAAATGCACAAGCAGGTGTAGAAGTATCTTCAGCTAACTTTGAACAGTTAGTATCAACATCAATTGAAAGAGATATCCAAAATGAGCTAGTATTAGCCCCATTATTTAGAGAAATTCAAATGAATTCCGCTAATATGGTTATCCCAGTATTACCAGACGCTGGTTATGCTGAGTTTACATCAGCACAAACAGCTGGTGGAACTAATCCAAAAGGAAACTTAGAAGCTAGAGGTGCCGCTTTAGGTGCTAATGATGGTGTTGACTTAACAGAAGTTACATTATCAACTAAAAAGCTTATTTCACAATCTTACTTAGGTAACGAGACTGAAGAAGATGCAATCATGCCTATCCTCCCTTTAATCAGAGAGTCAATGGTAAGAGCACATGCAAGAGGTATCGAGAACGCTATCTTAGCAGGTGACAATGCTGAAGGTGTATATGGTACATCAGCAGCTTCATTTGAAGGTTTGATTGAGCATGCAAGTAATGGTTCATTTAACACTGTAGACGTCGGTGGCGGCTCAGGTGGAATCTATGCAGCAGGCGATGCTTTAACTGCAGCAGACCTATTAGGTCTAAGAAAGAACATGGGCAAATATGGTGTTAATCCATCAGAAGTTGTTTATCTTGTTTCACAAGAAGGTTACTACAACCTACTTGAAGATGCAGAGTTCCAAGACGCTAACCTAGTTGGTGACATGGCTACTAAATTAAGTGGTGAAATCGGACAAGTATTTGGCTCAAGAGTCATTTTATGTGATGAATTTGCTACTAAAGCAGCGACAAAAACTGGTGCTATCGCAGTATACCCAAGAAACTATGTAATGCCTAGACTAAGAGGTGTAACAATAGAATCTGACTACGAAGTAGCGAACCAAAGAAGAGTATTAGTAGCTTCACAAAGACTAGGCTTTGCCGAGTTAATTGAAGGTGCACACACAGTACACGGATGGAAGTACGCAGCAGCTAGTTAATAGCTAATTATAGGTTTTCGGTGGGTTTCCTTAAAACCCACCCTTTTTAACTATGGCAGACTTAATAACAGTAAATGAATACAAAGACGCAGAAGGCCTTCGAGGGGAGAAGGATGACGATCGTTTAAATGTTATAGTACCTCAGGTATCTGATTTAGTTAAAAGGTATTGCGGAACAAGTTTCGTAGATTTTTATAGTACAGACAAAGTTGAAACTTTTACAATTGAAGATAACTTTACTAACACCATAATTGTGAGTGAGAGTCCTGTAGTTTCTATAACAAAAGTAGAAGAAAGACAAAACTATTCAGATAGTTATACAGAACTTACTACAGCTAAATATGAATACTATCTTGATGAAGAAGCCGATGCAATAATTAGAACTAATGCAGGCGGTAATCAGATACATTGGGCAAGAGGTGTAGGCGCTGTAAAGATTACATATAGAGCAGGGTATGCCTCAACACCAAGAGATTTACAGTTAGCTTTATTTGACTTAGTTAACTACTATATAAAAGATGAGCATAAAGAAAGAAGAACTTTGGGCGGAGCAGTCCAACAGAATCAAGGTACTGCAGGTCTAAGAAATAGCAGTGACTTTCCTGACCATATAAAAAGAGTACTTGATTTATATAAAGTTGTTATTTAATGGCTTTAAAAGATTTATTTCATGAAATTGAAACTGCACTAGGTACTTATAAAGATGAAAGCTATCAACGTTATGTAAGAGACCAGTCTAGTAGGTATGTAACTGAAATGTTTTATACTGAACAATGGACAAAAGGTGTTGTAGTTGAAAACTTTAAAAAGATGTTAAGAGCAGATGGAATTGGCATTACAGCAGTAGAGTTAAAGAGAATTGAACTACAAGCCTCACAAGCAACTAGAGGATATAATACTCCAGCAGTTTGGAAAGACGCATTAGAAAAACATGGATTTGTAGTTAGTCCAAATGATGTACTAATAACTACAAAAGGTAGTACTGTATGTTTAAACTTTAATAAAAGTTTTACAATGGGAGAGGGCAGAGAAGGCACTAGAGAAGACGGTAAAAAATTTGTAGACCCAGATAGGCATTACAAAGCTCAAAAGATGGTAATAGATGAGATAGCAAAACAAACAGCTATAGGATTAGAGAATGATAAGCTATTTGTTGCTGAAAATCAGAATCGTTTAGCTACATCTGGCGGTGACTCTTTTGGTACTATTGATAAAGATTCAGACAGTTTTAAAAAAAGAAGCAGAAGATCAACAAGACTACATACTGGAGACTTCAAAGCTGGTGGTAGAAATGATAGAACATATAAAAGAAACGATTCAACAGTAAAAATGGTACATTTCTTAGAAAAAATGAGAAATAAAGATTTTCAGAGTATGTTTGAGTATGGAGGTAGCAGAGGCGGAGTAAATTATGAGCCAACTGCAGTTAATACTATAGCCAAAATAGTAAACGAAGAGTTTAATGCAGCTTACTCTTTAGAAGGGTTCAGTGAAATTGATTTATTTAGCGATAACTTTGCAGAAAAAGATTTAAAAATAAAAATCGTATTCGGACTAGGATCAGATAATAAATTAGCTAACGCGGCTGATTCAGGAAAGTATGAAAAAAACGATCCGAGATTGGATGGATTTTTTGCTGCTCTAGAAGATAAATTACTAACAAAGTTTAGCAAGGATTTGGAAAAAACAGCTTCTTTGTCTATGGGTGAAATGATAGATAGAGGGGTATTTGCAAAAATACCTAGTACTATAAAAACAGCCAGTGGCATGCCTGATATGAGATTTAAAATTAATAAAAATCTTGTTAAAGAGGCTAAATACAAAGATAAAGAAAAAACAAGAGCAAGAACAAAACAGATTTCTAAAGCAAAGTCAAAAGTTAAAGCAAAATTTGGTGGAGCAGTTAGAAAAAAAGCAGCTAAGAAAGCAAGACAGGCTAGTTTACAGACAAATAACAACCCACTGGCTTTAGAAGCTTTATTAAATGAGTTGTTACCAAAAGTAGTTGCATCAAAAATGACAAGTCCTGCTTTAAACTTTAGAACAGGCCGATTTGCAGCCAGTGCCGAAGCAAAAGATGTAATGGTTGGTCCAAGAGGTGGATTAAATGTAAATTATACTTACATGAGAGACCCATACGAAACTTTTGAACCAGGTAATGCAATGGGAAGTACACAGAGAGACCCAAGAAAAATTATAGGAGAATCTGTACGAGAGATAGCACAAAGTATAATAGGAGATAGATTTCTAAGGATTAGGAGAGTATAATGGAAAGCAGTTTAGCAAGGAAACATACCACGCGTAGACGCGCCATTGTAGAAGCACTAGCATTAGAATTAGAGCAAATAAATGGAACTCCGCCATATAGAAGTTCAATCGCAAAAGTAGAAAGACGATTGAAGTTTTGGGACGAAGTAAATGAGTTTCCTACTATTCACATAGGGGCAGGCTCAGAAACTCGAGAGTATGATGGCGGTGGGTTTAGATTTAGATTTTTAAGATTAACGATTCGATGTTATGCATCAGATGACAGTGATGTTATTTTAGCACTCGAAGAATTGTTAGAAGATGTTGAAACGGTACTAGAGGATAAAGATCCCTTAACGTATTATGATTCAACAGGAGCATCTCAATCAACGGTTCAAACAACAATTGGAACGGTGACAACAGATGAAGGAGTACTCGAACCTCTCGGCGTAGGAGAAATTACAGTCGAGATTCGATATTAAAATAGGAGAAAAGAATGGCATTTTTCTTTAGTAGAGATACCAAAGTATTTATGACTCATAGCTATGATGGAACTACAGCTAATACAGCTCTTTATGAGATACCTGTATTAGATGGATTTTCTTTTAGTCAAGGCACAAATACATCAGAGGTTACTTTAAGTGAAGCAGCAAATTCAACTGGTTACTCAAAAAGAGGTAGAGCAATGTTTACTGACTCTTTTGCGCCAGCAGAATGGTCGTTTTCAACTTATATGAGGCCAACTACGTCAGGTTCAGGAAGCGCATCAGCAATTACAGATGGTGCAACAAACGGACAACACGCAGGTAATGCTAAAAAGTTTGCAGTAGAAGGCCCATTATGGTCAGCTATGTCTGCACCAGGTGGAACAGAAGAAGGCACTAGCTATAACAAAGGATCTGGAGGGAACTTCCCTACAACCGCTGCAGCTTATGAGCCAAATGTGTTTAATTTTGCAAACTCAAACCAAGTTACTTTAGGTACATTTGATTTATTCTTTGTACTAGGAGCATCTAAGGATTCTGAAGGCAATACTTATACAACTGGTACAGACGGAGTAACGGTTTATAAACTAGCAGACTGTTCAGTAGGTTCAGCTTCAATAGACTTTGATATTGATGGATTAGCACAAATTGGCTGGTCTGGAAATGGTAAAAGTGTAGAAGAAGTAGCAACTTTAGAAACTAGAGCAACAGACTCTGGTAACAGTGTGACAGGAACTACAGCTTTAGGCATAGTAAACGAAGGAATAAGTTCAACAGGCAATTTTATTAGACAAAAGCTAACAGATTTAGAAATCATTTTTGATGTATCAGCATCAGATGGTACACTAGGTGCATTAGCAGTTGATGGAACAAATGATGTAACTTACGGAGTAACACTAACAGGTGGTAACATTACGATTGAAAACAATCTAAGTTATTTAACACCAGAAACACTAGGTTCAGTTAACCTACCATTAGGACATGTAATGGGAACAAGATCAGTTTCAGGTAACTTTACCTGTTACTTAAACGATACAGCAAATGGGTCATTAGACTTATTTGAAAGATTACAAGAATCAAGAGGTGTTATTACTAACGCTTTTGACTTGAAATTCTCTATTGGAGGAAGTGGAAACACTCCAAAAGTAGACGTTGAAGTAGACAAAGCTCATCTAGAACTACCAACACACAGCTTTGATGACGTAGTATCAGTAGACGTGGCTTTCCACGGTTTACCGACAGACTTATCATCAGGTACGGCTGCATCAGCTACAAACGAAGTAAAACTTACTTACGTATCGTAGTAAAACAAACTCGGGAGGGCTTAGGCTCTCCCACTTTTTAGGATAAAAAATGACGGAACAAAAACAACCAAAAGTTTCACTGAAGAGTTTATTAACTCCAAGTAAAACAGTCGAAATCGAGTTTCCAGGAATGGACGGTTTCGCAGTAAAATTAACATACTTAGCAAGAGAAGAATTGCTAAAACTTAGAAGCAGAGCAATAAAGCAAGTTCTAAATAAAAGAACTAGAGCATACGAAGAGCAACTTGATAACGATAAATTTTTAGTAGAATACTCTAAAGCAGTTATTAAAGATTGGAAAGGTTTAAAGTATTCTTACTTAAACGAGCTCTTATTAGTAGACATTAGTGACGTAAACGCTGATGACTGTTTAGAGTTTTCATCAGATAACGCAGAATTACTACTAAAAAATTCTGGAGATTTTGATAGCTGGGTTTCTGATATGCTAGGTGATTTAGAAAATTTTACCAAAAGCAAGTAGAACAAATACTTGCTTTATTAAAAAGACAATACAAAGAAACAAGCATTGACTTAGATAAATATCTCGCTGTATGCGAACAGTTAGGCCAAGAGCCCGACCCTGATAAGATGCCTCCTGCTATAGATATATACCCATATGAAGTGCAGTTGGCATTTTTTATGTGTAGTCTATTACAAGATACATGGGACGGTATGAGTGGTATGTATATGGGAAAAAATTTGTCAGGTCTTGGAGAATTACTAGACATTTACGAAATAGAAGATAAAAAGACAGTTGTGTTCTTTATGAAATCAATAGATAGAGAAAGAGCCGACTCGATTAACACCGAGGTAGCAAGAAAGCAAAAGGAAGCTAAAAGGAAAAGGTAAATGGCAGGAGGAAAAAAGAAATCAGGAGGTCAGGTAGACTTTAAGGTCACTGCTTCTGGATTAAATAAAGTAGAAAAGGATGCAAAAAAAGCTGGAGCAGGTTTTAATCAATTAGATAAAAACGCATCATCAGCTGACCGTGCCGGAAAAGGTGTGGCACAAATGTCATCCAATGTTACTAAAAACTTTAGTAAGATGTCTCAGGGTATTACAGGAGGGCTAGTTCCTGCATACGCTACTTTAGCCGCTCAGTTATTCGCCATTGATGCTTTATTTAGATTTCTAAAAGATGCTGCTGACTTCCGAGTACTTATGGAAGGTCAAGAAGCTTTTGCAGCTACAACAGGTAGAGCAATGAAAACTATTGCTCGTGAAATTCAAGCAGCTACCGCAGCTCAGATAACATTCAAAGAAGCTTCACAAGCCGCAGCTATCGGACTTGCTGCAGGACTATCACCAGGTCAGTTAAAAGAACTTGGTGAAAGTGCTAAAATTGTCTCTATTGCACTCGGTCGAGATGTAACAGACTCATTCAATCGTCTTGTTCGTGGTGTTACCAAAGCGGAACCCGAATTACTAGACGAACTCGGTATTATTCTAAGATTAGAAGAAGCATCAATAAGATATGCTTCTGCATTAGGTCTTAACAAAAATCAACTTACCACTTTTCAAAAATCCCAAGCCGTTGCAAACGAAGTTCTTCGTCAATCAGAAGAGCGATACGGAGCTATTGCAGAAATGCTTGGAGACGATTCAGTCAACCAATTAAACAAACTTAGCGTTGCTTTTGATGAAGTTCTAAATAACTTTAGAAACTTTATAGGGCCAATTGCAGAATTTTTTGGTGGATTCTTAGTAGAAAATATAGAATCGGCTACTGCAGCTTTAGGTGTATTTGCAGCGACTATATCTGGTGGACTAATTAGACAAGCAATCCCTCAAATAGATACTAGAGGAGCTTCTAATCAGATTCAACAAAATTTAGGTAATTTACTCTTAGATGGAAATACTAATGAGTCAAAAGCAAGAAAAGAAAGAATGTTAGCAGGTAATTATACTGATAAAGATGTTGCTCAATACCAAAATTCTTTAAAAACAAAAACAACTAGTTTACTTACTTTTGAAAATGTTAGTAGAGCAGAAGCTACTAGAACATTCAATCTTCTTAAACTACAAAGACAACAGATGGTAGTAGAATCCACTAGAGGTTTTGCAAGAATGA
>Ga0208793_1000688_pt1 | contig 21657 bp, 19 predicted proteins | sample 17_taG_FD_184092 | JGI IMG/M metagenome (GOLD analysis project Ga0208793, IMG submission 184092) | Marine viral communities from the Subarctic Pacific Ocean - 17_ETSP_OMZ_AT15314 metaG (SPAdes) (version 2) | ecosystem: Environmental > Aquatic > Marine > Oceanic | place: Pacific Ocean | collected...
AGTCATTGTCAAATGCAATATCAAACCTAAGTGCTGTAATATCTTCACCTACATCATCTAAGGTAACTTCCATTTCCAAGACTTTATCTCTCCAACTATCAAAGTTGTTATTATCAAAAGCTTGATTATTTGTGTCTTGTGCTAAAAAATCATCTAAATCTTGAGTAACTGAATCTTTCCACCAAGTTTGTGGTGAATCCCAATTACCTAATTGTTTTACTCGTATGATTGGGGATTGTCCAAAGACAAGTCCAAGCATAACCGCTGATATAACCATTCTTTTCATAAAATGAAACATTGTTTTCTCCATTGAATTTATGTCATTAATAAATATAAGATTAGTAAAGATTATACATCAAAACGAACTACGAAGGTAGTATTGAAATCGTCTGATAATTTGACTGGTTTTCCAAGTTTTCCGTGAACCAATAGTTCACCATTTTCACCATATAAACCAATATCAGTTACATAAGGTCTAAATGTTGATTCAGTTACAAATCCTAAAGACTCTGTTGCTGCATTGTAGAATTTTGCATAACTACCTGTTCCGTGTCCACTCGGTTTATCACTTGGTGGAAAGTAATTTGACATACTAACAGCACCCTCTGTTATGGTTTGACTACCACTACGACCTGGTGTTAAACTGATATTTGTTGATGTGTTAAATTCAGATGGTTGGACTTTCACACGATACTCATATTCATAATGAGTTTGTGTTGATTTATATTTTAATGTCCAACTTGAAATGTCTGTTGTGTATGAACCAGTATCGGTTAGTGCTATTAATCCCTGTTCGTAAAAAATATTACCAACATCAGAACCACTACCTTTAGCATTAACTCCCTGACTTCTATCAAATGAACTTGACTTGAATGCTGCAAAACTTGCTGAATAAGCGTTGTCATATAAAGTTCCTTCTGAATCATCTCTGATTTCAAAAAGTTGACCACCTATCGTAACATCTAATTCAATACTACCTGGTTTAACTTTCTCACCAATTACATCTCTTGCAATACTAACGATAGATGCTGATGTATGTAATTCTCTATGAGCTGAACCTGTATTGATATATACTTTTCCGTGTTTGGAATAATATAATTGATGTAACATTGCGTATGAAGGATATGCGAAATAATTAGTCGTGATGACACCTGATGTGATTGGTGTAACTACATCAGAACCACTTACATAATTGTATCTTGAACCTGAACGGGCTTTTATTAGGAATATACCACTTCCACTATCATTATTATTAAATGAAAAGTTTTTAAAAGTCTTGAATGACTTTTTAGATATATCATCTGGTGAAAGATTTTTGAACATTAGTTTGTCCTAAAAATCAAGTTTCACTTTTATAATAGCTTCCCTTGAATATGATTTTAATATTGGTTTTGATAACTTAGCAATCGCCAATAATTCATTTGCATCATTGTAAAGACCAACCTGTGTAATAAAAGTTTTAGGGTCTTTATAGAAAGTAGCTTGTGTTAATGAACCATCAGATTGTGTAGCATAAGTTGGATTAGTACTGAAATTAAAGTCTCTGTTGTTTACACGAACAAAGTAATTTGTTGAACTAATTTCTTCTTCTCTACGAGCTTGGAAACTTGCACCCTGAACTATTGAATTGAATAGTTCCTGTGGATTATTATCAAATGTATCTGTGTTACGTGTTGTTGAAATATCTGCAACATCATCGTCCAGTTTTCTTGCATTTAACAATATGATTCCTAAGTCTGGATAGAATAATCCATATGCACCATCTCCACCCTCTGAAGATGCAGCTGTTTCTACACCATTAGTGATAGAACCACTAACAATATTGAATACTCTTCCTCCCTCATTTACGGTTGGATTGTTTGAAGCACCACTATCATCAATTAATCTGACGACATTAGTACCACCATCTAAATTTAGTTGCCAATTACCTGGGTCAATCTTTTCTCTTTGTCTTGCTCTTTGGAACGAGATAAAGTAAAAGTCATCTTTTGATACTGTACTTCCAGCTGTAAACTCAACATTAGTAGAGTTTGGTGGTAATAATAAGTTTCTAAATTGTCTGTAAAGTGCAGCTGATTGTCTACCACCTGTTGTTAATTTAGTTGTATTACCTGCTGAACCACTTCCTGCAATGTGAGCATATCCTAATGAGAATTGAACTTCTGCAGAACCTGAAAGATTTGGGTCTTCTTGATAAATATCTAAGAATGAACCTGTTATGTTTCCATTAGCTGATTGAGTAAAAAATGAAGTAAGGGTCGACGCACCTGCACTCCATAAACCACTTGATATTATTGTTCTTTGATTTTCAACTACATCGTTTTGTCTATTGAATCTTTGAAATGCCATTATCTACTCCTTAAACTTTACTTGGGTCAGCCTGAACTGAAACTGATATGGTGAATTGTGCACCCGTTTGGTTTCCTGTTACTGACAAGTTTGTATTTGTTAATGTTGTTAAAGACCTTGAAATTACTCTACAAGATTTACCTACAAGAGTAATAGAACGCTTTCTTTCCTGTTCATTTAAGAATATTGGTGTTGTAGCTTCTTGTATTGGTCCTGGACCTGGATTTACTGAAACTATTTGTCCACCTGGACCTACTTCTGGAAGTCTTCTTTTAGCAGGTCTTCCTGAACCAACTACCGTTAGATTTGCAACATCTGCATTAAATAATGTAAATGTGTAATCTATATCTCCACCATTTCTTGTGTTTGGTGTTACGGTCTGTGTAATACCAGCACCTTTAAAATTCAATGAAGGTGAAGGTAATTCCAATATAGGAAGTTTTGATGTTTCCTTTGGAAGTGTTGTTAATTTATATCTCATTAGCTGATTTTCATCTACGAACGCCTCTAATAAAGGCATATTTTCAATTACTGCTCCATAATAGTTTGAACCATTTGGATGTGCAGTATCCCATAGATTATAATCTACTTCATCATCTGCTAATGCAAATTTTGTAATTCTAAATTCGTTCTGCCCTCTTGCCAAAAGTTCACGACCTTTTTTTGTCAAGATAGCATCTACTGTTATACTCGTGTTGTCTAAAAATCCCATTTTATTTTACTCCTGTGGAAATTATATAACTATTCTTTTTCAATAATAAATATAAGAAAGTCAAATTTTCCATTGTTATTTTATCTTTCTACTTTCAGTTTAACAACTTCTGAATCTTTTGTTTTTAATAATGTTGGTGCAACTTCATTAACTATTACTGGTTCTTCACCATCAATAGAATTATCTCTTGTAATCTTTATACCCTCAACAAATAATCTGTATAAAGATGAATCATACGCCATACTTTGAAATTCTGCTGGTTCAAATGATGAACTATTAGGATTGTTTATTAAAGCATCCTTTGGTGTTGCGTAGAAGAATCTTTGTATTTGATTTCGTTCTGATACTCTTGAAGCTGTAATATTTGGTTGAAGTGTTTCGGTAAATATAGTATTTGTTCCCCCGAGTGTTACACTTGCTGTTGCATATAAACTTCCAAACTCACTTTTCTTATCTATTGTATCTAATTTAACAAGTGAACGATTGTTTAAGAATCCTAATGATGAACCCGTATCAAAATGTGAGAGATTAATTTCACCATTGTAAGTTGTATATTCACCACTCGTTTCAAAATAATTATCATCAGAACCCGATACATATCTTGTTACTTTAAGTCCTTCATCAAAGTGTCCAGCGTTTTCAAAATATTTATTATCAAACTCAATATCTCTACCTATTACTTGTTTTGAACGCTCTAAAATGTTTGGTTCAATCAGTATACCGAGTGTTGAATTTGCTTTAGCTGGTAGTAATGATTCTAATGCATCAAAAATACTTGAGTCATAGAATTTTAATATTCTTAGGTAATCCCAAAAGTTATTAGTTCCCACATATCTCTTAAAGTATTCTCTTCTAATTTTACCTAACTCTTTGTAAGAATATTTTTTTTGGTCTCTTGGGTCTCCAATGTAATCATCAAAATTAAAATCTGCAATACTATAAATAATATCTTCATTTACAACATCAGTTGGTGAAAAGTAAACTCCCAATTTATTGTCATCTTTTGTGAACTTATCTATTGATGGTGTTTCCCAAAGAACTCTTTTATCATTAAATATTGTTCCTTGTTTGTAAGAATTATCAATTCTAATCTTTGTTGCGTTTCTACGACTTGGACCAACATTAGGAACTTTTAATTTTTCTTGGTCTACTAATGTTCTTGAGAAGTTTCCTGTAAACCCATCAGTGTCTACTGAATATTCTTCATATGATTTTAAATGTGCTGAACTCGTTACACCAGATGTTGCAATGTTTCTATTATCGTTTAATTCATAACGAACTAATAGTTCATCATAAGAAGATGAATAACTATTACCATTGTAAGTCTTGGGTGAACGAACGTGGTTGTCAAATATATCTGAACTCAATGGTTCTGACCATAAACGATATTCCATTAATGAACCACTAAATTGTGTTCCGAATGAATTACCATTACCACCTAAGTAAATATGTCCTGATGAAGTATATGCTGCATTTATAGTTGATGATGTCACTGCCATTGATTCGGATGTTGACCAAACAATTCTTTTTCTTGTTGAATCATATTGTTTTGCTGTCAATTCATAACTTGAAGTAAAGGTCGTAAGTTCAGATGCGTGTTCTACACCACTTGATGACTTTCTTGTCAACATAACTGACCACATATCATCGTTGTAGAATTCTTGTAAAGATGATGTAATGTAATTTACACTTCCGTCTGAACCACTAATGGTAAATCTTAAGTAACCATAGTCATCTGATGAACCATTGTCCTCAAGTGATATAGCCCAACTTCCTTCACTCCCAGCACCAGAACCTGATTTTTGTAAGATTACTTGGTCTTGTGATTTAGGACTTCTAAATCTAAATTCTACGGTGTCTGGGTATAGTCCATTGTAAGCATCCCATTTACTTTTAACATATTGTCCTGATTTAAAATCTGTAGCTCTTGTGAACTTTCTTTTAATTTCATAACTAACTCTGTTTCCGTCATCTGGTCCACCATATTCTCTTACTCGTAGTATTGAACTTGGTATTCCGTAACAACTTAATAATCCTTTTAGAGCTCTTTCTGTTCCTTTTGATTTTACAAAAAATGGTAAGTTAGCCAAAATTCTTTTCCAAATCTTTTCCGTAACTTCTTCTTGTGGTGATTCGTATAATGGTGTTCCGTCTGTATTTTTACCTAATACATATTCGGGTAAGTTTACTAAATCATTACCATTAAATAATTCTAACCCAAGTGATTTTGCATATTCTCTTGCTACATCTTTTGAGATACCTTCTGATATTTTATCTACTCTTTTATTGATGTCAGTAAATCTATTAACATATGTATATATTTCGTCAAATTGTTGTCCAACCATATCCATAAATTCTAAAAACACATTGTTTTGAGTATCAGAATAAACGTGTTCTGGTAATGAATTTCTTAATGAATTCATATTTCTTTGGTCGTAGTCCGAAGCACTTAGTATCATAGTGTTGTACCACAATGTTGAATCAACATCTCCTGAATCTAAAATGTGGTTTATTTGTTTACCAGAAGAATCAAATGATGATGACTTAGGCCAACTTGTATCGTGGAATTGTCCGTCTGATGAACTTGCATAAGATGTAGCCTCGTAATATAAGAAGTTCTCATATGGGTCAAAAGAGTTTTTCACTCTTTGTCTTTTCTTCTCAATATCTTGTATAGTTGATAATGAACTTAATACTGGTGATAAGGATGAACTATCTGATGTATATCCTTCGATTAATTGTAATTTCTTTTTAAAATTACTAAGTCTTGTTTCTGCACTTGAGAAATGAACAAAGTTTCCAAACCCCGTATCGTCTTCCTCAAAATTTAAATTTGATGTTGTCTTTTGATAATCAATATTTGGTTGAACATCTAACAAACTACCTGAAGATACAAGTCTTTCAATATCTCTGGTGTCGTCGTCATTTTCACTTAATAATCCTGTATGCGTTTGATATCCAGTTCCTTGAAAGTTGATTGGATTGTCTACTGAATTAAAGTTTGGTAGTCTTAAAAATAAACCATCATTGGGTGTTGATTCAAATGGTACCAATCTAACTCTTTCAGAATAATTTGGTAATCTTTTTTCTACTAATGTAAATTTATCACCAATCTCAACATCTGAAGATAATGGTGATTTAGTTTTAATAATTCTTTGTTTACCCTCGATACCTAACTTACTATTTGTTACCAAGTAGTATTCGTTATCAACCTTAGCATATGTTTTATATCTATTGATATTACTCTTTATATAATTTACTTTTGTATTCTTAAATTTATTTGATACTTGGTCTTCACCTTTATGTTTGTATAAATCAACTCCATCATTGTAAGATAACGAAACACGAATACGATTATAATCTAAAACTTCTTTAATAGTTGCAACATAATCTTGAGCATTTAGTTCAATGTCCTTTGGATTAATAATCTTTTCTTTTGCTTTTTTACCACCCTTTGTTGTAACTTCACTACCATTAGGTAGAAATCCCTTTTCAATTAAATCTTGTTGTAATATTTGATATCCGGTAGTATTTAACAACGAAGGATTATTTTTAATTTTTTCTGCTTGTTCTCTTTCAGTTAATGCACCACCCTTATTTCCTAACCCGTCAGCAACCATAGCTGCTTTTGTTTCTTCTGAAACATAAAATGGTTTACCCGCTTCATCTGCACCACTTGATACGTGTTGTGAAAATTCATCTCTTAATGCTTGAATACTTGCCGGTGGATTTATTGGGTCAAACCCAGCGTCTTTTATTGGGTCGGAAATTATTTTTCCGTCTTGACCTATTTCTTCCAATACTATTCCACCTGGTCCCAGAATTTCAATAACACCATCTGGTCTAACATTTGTTTGGGAATTTTTAAACATCGGTCCTTGAACAATATTACTTGGAGCTGTTTCATCATATACTACAGCTGGACCTTGTGGTGGAGCACCTTCAGTTGGTGGTTCCACTGGTAACCCACCAATAGATTGTATAGTTCTAATTGGTGCAGTTGGTGTATTTGGTTTTGGTGTAGGTAGTTGTAAAGTTGAAGCAACTGGGGTATCTGGTACAGTTTTTACCGTATTAGATGTTGAACTAACTATTGACTGAGCTTGTGTTTTTGGGCTTGTAGTCTTTGGTGAATATATTGATTGTATGTTTGACTTCACCTGAGACCTACCTGGAGTAGTTATGTTTGATGGTGATTGGGCACCACCACCGCCAGTACCAACATTTGACATCATTCTGGTTGTCGTTTGTTGTGAACTGGTTCTTTTACCCTTACCTTGTTGTGACTCTTCAGTTCCAACATCAAAGTTAGGAAACTCTCCTTTAGCTCTTGCCATACTAATTTAACCTTATTGGTTTTGTTTTATTAATCATTATCTTATATCTTGTGCTCTATCTTGTAAAGCTCCATCAGCCGCAAATTGTTCTTCTTCAGTACCATTTTGTATATACCAAATTAATTGTGAATTTGAATAATCTGGAACCTCACCATTTACATTATAATCATCAAGGAAAGTTGAATCAGTAGAATCATCTTCGGTATCATCATCTGGTAAATCTGAATTATCAAAGTCTTCTAATCCTGTTACTTTATACATACTTGGAATAACTATTTGAGCTCCTACCATATTTTGGGTAAAACCTCTATCGGTATCTGAAATTTCAAATTCCATTATGTCTGGTTTTTTTGAATCAAATTGTGCTCTACCTGTTGGTGAATATTGAATCGTTTCACCCACCTCAACAAACTCATTTCTGTATGGTTCGTATGATATCATATTGTCAAGTTCTAATATAAACTCATCTCTATCTGGTGCAATATCTGTAATGTTATATTTTTGTTCTCTAACAAAAAGTTCTTCTAAATTTGCACTATTGGTATTATCTCCTTTTGATTTGTAAAATCTTGGTTTACCTTCATCAACGATTCGTTTAACTTCTCCGGTGTAAACTATACCATTTAAGTCAACATATATTGGTCGTTCTCTACCTGCTAGTCTTCTTAAAAATTTATAAGTTACATCATACTCACCATCACGAAATCCTAAATCTCTTAGGTGTTGACCAACATTAATATCAATGTGGTTTCCTTCATCTATGAAATCAACTTCATTTAAAGCTAAAACTTTATTGACTAACAAGTTACCACCTGTGTCGTAAACGTGTAACATCAAAAAGTCGTTAGTGGCATCTCTACCAAAACTACTATATATACGAGTAGGTGATGAAAATGTGTCTCTTTCTTTTTGTGATAATCCGTATTCTTTTGCCATCTTAACTCTTTATGTTTTTATCTATAACATATGGAAATCCAAGTTTTAACCAAACTTCTTGACCTTTTAGTGTTCTGTACAAATGGTCTTCAATGATTTCATCATATCTTAATTTCTTTAAATCTTTTTTAATTTCTTTAAATCTTTTCTTACTGATGCCTCGGACATTTCTTTTTTTATTTAATCTAAATTCTTCCCAACCTTCGGCATTTTTATTTAGTTCGTTTTTTCTAACAAACTTATATCTCTTTCTTTCACTTAAAAAGAACTCTTGTAGTTTAGCATTTAGTTTTGCTGTTGATGTAGATTCGTCTAAGTCTTCACCAAATATCTCACTAACAACTTCAACAAGATAATCTCTATTGGTAAGAATTCTGTTTACAACTTCATCATCAACTGAATCTTCTTCACCAGTATCACCATCACCTGAATCATCATCTTCGAGGTCTTTAGGTTGACCATAATATTTAAATTCTGAGTCTAAGGTTCCGTTAAAAAAATATTGTGTGTTTGGTAATCTCACCTCTTGAAATTTCTCTTCAAGTGCAACTCCTGGTACATTACTTTCAAATGATACTAAGTTACCATTTTCATCTCTTGGTGTAACATTGGTGTTTACTGAACCTGATATTTCTGACTTCTTAGTAATGTCTTCTATGAAAGACTGATATTCATTTTTGTCAGCATTAATCATATTATCATATAGTTCTGATTTTTTAGCTGCGTCTGATGGTAAATAAGGCATTTTATCTCACTACTCTAAATTCATAATTGTCATCATAGAAGTTAATTTGTTCATCAGTTGTTCCACTACCACTAACGACCTTAACACAAAAACGATAATTTCTTTCTGCTTGGAATCCGTTCATTTGAACTCTGAAAAAATTACCTGTGGAATCACAACTAACTTTTGAACCACTACCAAATGGTATGATTACTTCCTCGGTATCAGCATCTCTTACTTCATAAAATATAGAACCACTTGGTAAATATTTTACACTAAGTTCTGCTGGTGATGTACCAAATGTAGTAGTAGGATATAACTCTCTACCAACCAATCTAAACTTAACAATTGAGTTTTCTTTATATTCAGTTCTTAAATTTTTAAAATAAACTTTTAGACTTTCTAAATCTGTTGAACCCAATCCTGATAAACTTCCTGTTGACCAACTTGAATCGTCCCACACTGCTTCTAATTTAGGTGGGTAGATTGTATGTGTTTCTCTACCAAAATATTTTAAATTTCCTAATCTATCTGAACTAGCTTCATCTTTTGTAGTGTCACTACCTGAATTGTATGAGAATGTAGAATCTGTTGGTGTAATGGATTGTCTCTTTATAATAAATCCATTGTTTGGATAAAGTGATGATGAATAAACAAAGTTATTAACTAAGTCCGTAACATCTGCTCTAATATCTTTTTTGTCAAAAGTTAAATCATAAGATGAACTAACTTTATATTGACCAGTTTGTGAAGTAAACCAAGAACCCCCGTCAGTCAATACTGAACCTGTAACCCAAGGTGTTGATTGTTCTTCATCACGATAACGATAACTAGCTCCGTCTCTCGTAACTGGTGTGTGGTCAAGTTTACCTGTTCCCTGTTTCCAACTACCACTAATCATATATACGAAAATACTTTGTTCTGCTTCAACTTCTTCTGAAGTTGCATCAAATAAATTTAAATAATATTTTGTAGTAGAGGGAATCTTTCCGTCTTGTATTGATTGTGATATGTAAGATAAGTCAAAGTCAATCAATACTCTTGATATGTTTTGAACATTTCCATTATCACTTACAACTTTATTAATTTCTAATATTTCATCTAAACCTGTATTGATAGAACTGGTTGTTCCACCTGAATAAATTGTTGTGTCTCTTTTTCCAAATTCAAAATAATGCATTATCTATCTCCTACCACACTGCCCTCAATGTCTGTATTAGGGAATTTAAGTTCAAATATACTTGGGTCTAATGAAGGATATATAATTCCATCTTTAGATGCAGAATTTATATCATAAACATTACCACTATACCCGTTTGCAACTAAGTGTTTATTTTCTATTAAAATTAAATCTTTATTAGGATTATTGGTTTCTGGTGGAACTAATGATACCACCCCATCCACTAATGAAATCTGATATGCTAAATCACTCAATACAATTGGTTGATTAATTTGCCATTTATCAGTAGAGAAAAATTGTTTTACCTTTTGTATTGCTCTAAACAATACATCATTTTTGTTAAATCCTCTCTTAACAATAATGTTAAACTTTACCCCCACATTAATAATGTATGCATCTTTAAGATTAATAGCATCCGTTAATACTCTATATTGTGATAAGTAAAGTTTTAAATTTTCTTTTACAGCTGTATTGAGTCTTACTAATTTTTTATTTGAGTCATATCCTAATAAATACATATTTAAAGCAAATGGATTTATGTTGTCAGCGTTTCTGTTGACTTTTTGTGCTACTCCGTCAATAACTTGTAATTGACCAGACTCTTCTAATTGTTCATCTTGAACAACAAATGCTTTTGATATATTACCATATTTTTGTGGTAATGAATAAACTCTTGTAACGTAGTCTGCTCTGGTTACGGCTCTGTTCTGTGCATTAAAGTATGCTGCAGCGTTTTCTCTTATTTGAGATATAGTTTCCATAGAAGAACCACCTGTTGCTGGTGATTCATTAGTTACTGATAATGAAGTCTCTGATACAGCTCTTAAGGTAGCGTTTAAATTTTCAGTTGATATCGTGTAAGACTTTCTTGAAAATGAATTGATAGTTCTTGAACCAACATTATGGTCTATGGTACCACCGTGACTATAAACTACCGTCAATGTAGTGTTACTTGGTGCTAGTCCGAATGTTTCTGTTTTCATAAAATTAGTTGGGTCAAATGATTCGTCTAATCTGGATACACCTTGTCCTAATCTTGAACCCACATTATCTGGATTTGGTATTATTTCTTCATCTGCATTATCACTAATACCTGAACCAAATCTTACTTCTGTTTTATTGTCTTCTCTAACATAAGTTGTAAATCTTCTTGATGTCTTGATTAACTTTAATAAGTAAGGTGTGTCGTTTTGATATGTTGATAAACTCGGGTCATTAAGACTTGTATTTTCCATAGAATCAAATACAGTATCTTGAGCTAAGAATGGAACTTGATACCAAGTATTTCCATCACTATCCGTTACTGATATAATTTCTGTAATCTTATCATTGGATAAAACTATTTTATCAAACTCTTTAGCATTTGTAAATGAAAATGATTCTGATTCTCTTTTACCAGAAACAGCTAATCCTTTTTTAGTAAGTCTGTAATTAGTTGGACTTGTTCCAGAAGATGGTTGTAATATTTCAACACCCATCATATCTAATGAACCTGAGACTTTAAAGTTAATGTCATCTAATAAAGTAAATGTAGTTCCGTTAGAAGCTTCTACAGTTGTTCCACCACTTAAAACTCCAGCGTAATCTAAGTCTGGTTGAAATACATTACCACCTATATCTTTTGATGGTACTTCAACACTAAATGTTAATTCTACGGTAGCAGGAGTTGCCAACTTTGGTGTATAACCATATGATTGTGCAATCGCTAATACATTTTTTCTTTCTTCAGCAAATTGTAGAAGTGTTTCTCTAAATTGATTATCTACATAATAATTTAATACATCACCTACATAAGATGCCATTTCAACAAACATCATACCTGGTGATGCTTCATTGAAATCATTGTATTGGTTTGGGAAATAGTTTTTCGCAAACTCTATTAAGTTTTCTCTAATATCTGTAAAGTCTCTACCGAGATAATTTACTTCTTTTTTTACTATTTTTTTATTTGTCCCAAAGTCTGACATTTTTATTCTCCAATTCTAAAGTCAAAGTTTAATATTTCAATTGTGTCTGGATTAAGCGGTACTGAATATTCTACTTGAACATTTAGTTGATTCCCATCTTGTGTTGTGAAAACACCATTAATGTTAATGTAAGATAAAAATCTACTAACCGATTCATTTATTGCTTCCTCTACTCTTTCGGGAATATTTTCACCTTGTTCAAACACTATACTTTTTAATTGACTACCGAAGTCTGGTTGCATAATCCTTTCTCCTGGTGTTGTCAATAATAAGTTTCTTAGGTTGTGTCTTGACTGTTCTAATACTGTCTTCGTTTTACGAAAGAACCCCTGAGTATCGGTATAGTCCATTGGAAATCCTATTCCAACATTCTTATCTTCGTTTCTATCTATTTCTCTTACACTTCTTGCCATTGTTTACCTTTATGGTCTGAAACCACCTTCACCTGATTTCTTTTTATTAATTGCTTTCATCAATCCAGAATAATCACGAGTTAGTGCATTTTGAACTTCATCAGGAACTGCATCTACTGAAACACCTGCTTTCTTGATTGTGTCAACTGCTCCCATTTCTCTCGCTCTTTCTTTATTCTGTCCCATACCTAAATCTCCATAACCCAATACATCTGCCATATTATCACTTCCTAATACTCCACCTCCTAATGTAGGATATTCATCTGTTTGTGATGAACCCAATGGTTTTGTATTGTTCAATACTTCATTTAACACTTTGTTTTTTGTGTATTGTTTTTTAGGTTGTTTCTTGACTACCTTTTTAGGTGTAGGTTTAGAAATCGCTTCTGATAGTTTGATTTCTTTATCTTCATTAATAAATATCTCGCTTAATTGTTTTTTGATTTCTTTACGAACAATTAATTCAATTATATTTTTTAATTTATTTTTGTTCATTTTTGCTCCTATTTTGTTAAATTTAAAATCTTTCCGTATGATTTCATTAGTTCCAAATCATTTTCACCTGTTGAGGTTTCTGATAAGTAATTTTCTATCTGAGTAAACGCTCCATTTTCTCTTGCCTTAATTATATCCTTTTCTTTAAGTTTAGAACTTTTAAACATTGACAAAGTATCTTCTCCACCTGGTATCGATTGAAGTATATCTGATGGTACACTTTCCAATGTATTTAAAATAGCAGTTCTATCATTACTTTCAAGAGCGTTATTTATAAGTTGTGCGTTTTCTAAAAGTGGTGCATTATCACTAACCACCTTTTCTAATTTTTTTATATTTCCATCAATATCCTCAGAAAAAGTTTGTATGTTTCCGATTGTATTTTTAATTCCAGCCGGTATCGGTAATGACGCTGCAATTTCTTCTGGTGTCTTTGTAGTAAGTATTTCCTTTTCTAAAAATTCTAAATTTAATGTAGCTTCTATAAAGTTTTTTGCTCCTTCCAAACCTTTAACAATATCTTTTACTCCAGAGGGTAATGTTGCTGGATTAGATAATTTAGGAACTCCTAAAGTTAGTGCTTGAAATAATTTTTGTATTCCCATAGTTTGTTTTAAAAATCCAGACATATTTAACTCTGGAAATGGAATACCTTCTTTTGTTGCGTTTATAATTTTTCCACTTTCTTCACTAATATCATTTACGATTGTTTTAGCTTTAACTTCTACGCCACCACCATCGTTCGCTATCTGTATTCTTTCCCCTTTAATACGAACTGACTTTTTAGCAAATATTGCAATATCATCTTCTGATGCTGTTATTAATACTCTACCGGAATTTGCCCATAATGTTGGACCTTCCCAATCTAAGTCTAAATATGGTTTGTCTTCTCTCCCCTTACCACGAAGTAAGTATCTTGATACCTTTCCAGAAGTTTTGTCATAATTCATTTCAAGTAAATCACTCTTTTGTTGAGAATTTTTTAGTGTTAAAGAATTCTCCATATCAATATATGTTTCTTGATTTGATAACTTGATATAACTTTTTTCTGAACCAAATCCTTCTTGTTCTTTTGCACCTAATTGAATATAATTATCATACCTACCTTGTATTAATGTTTGTCCTTCTAAGTTAGATTGTAACAACTGATTACTTACTGATATATTTGGTTTAAATACATTACCATAGGGTCTTGACTTTACATCAGAACGCGTTTCATTATTGGTCTTGTTATCAAGAAGTGTTGGTGTACTTTGACCTACGCTCTGATAATTAACCGACATATTACTATCACTTAATCTTGAAATATAATAATGTTCTTTTTTAAATCTAAATCCTAACCACAACTCTCCAATCAATGGTGGTTGTGTAATGTTAGAAGTTGCAGGTAAAAAAGAAACTAATTCATTAACACTTTCTCTCTGATTAGAAAACACATATCTACCCTTTACTTTCGGTGTTTCTAATTCTATGACTTCAAATACTTCTAAGTTTGCGGTTGTATTCGGGTCAACCGATTCCACATATACTTGCTTTAATATACGGCTGAGTTCTGTTTTTGTTACGAACCCGTCTCCTGAAACAAACACATTTTGTAGTGATTGTTTAGCTTTCTTAGGCATTAGTTTTCCTTACTGATTGAATTTTCTATTTCGTCTTTTTTGATTTGTAACTCTTGAACATCTGTTTCTATTGCGTCCATAAGTTGATTTTTTTCTGCTTCTGTTAAACCGAACTCATCTCCTGAATCTGATGCTCTTTTTTCTGCTGCTGTAATTCTTTGAACGATTGTTGCCAACTTAACAAGTTGTTCGTCGTTCTTAACATTGATTTCCAAATACTCTTTCAACATAGGAATAATCTGAACGGCCGTATCTCCGTCCTTAATAAATCCGACCACCTCTTTCATTAGAACTTCTAATTGCTTTTTATTGGTGTGGGAATTATCGTATATGTCCTTAAAGACATCTGATAGGGTTTTACCCTTGAATATTTCGTAATCGTTTGACATAAAATTTACCTAACAATAAATATAGAGATGTCAAAAAAATGGGATATATATTTATATATTGATTAATTTTTTTGATTTTAACATATAGTTATTATACGAGTCGGACAAAACCCGACTTTTATTCATTAATAGGGGGAAACTAAATGAAAGACACAATCAAAATGATTATGGAAGGCGTATCTGGTATTAAAGAGATGTTACTTCACATAATCGGCTTAGGTGTTCTCGTGCAATTAGTATTTGTAGGGGGATTCTTAGGTATTGATATTGTTAGTAATTTGATTAACTTAGTGAACTTATTCGGTAATGCCGGATTTGCTGGGTTTATATCACTTATCGTGATACTCGGATTACTTAACAAATAAAGGTGGAATTAACGGGCGGTAGAAATATCGCCCGTTGTTACGCTATAATATATCCCAACTTCCAGTATATTTAGTTTCTATACTTCCAGTCGCAAGATAACTTCTTTGTAAATTAAAGTGATGTTTTTTCAAAACATTTATTACACGAGTAATGTGTTGAGTGTTACTACCGGTCATTTCTCTAATCAAAATATACAAAGCTTTCTTATTGAAGTTCTCAATATTTTGTCTTTGTTCCATAAGATACAATACTGAATTAGCAACATCAATATCTTGTTTTCTTTTAAACACGGTAGTTAGATTATTGGTCCAGTAGTCTACGAATAAATCCATATATTCTTTCTGTCCTTCCAATACATCTTTTCTATTGGTCTCACCCAAAGCATCTCTTTTGTAATCAGTTACTGATTCATCATCAGTTTGTTTGAGTTTTTTGTAATTGTTATTGTTGTGTAGAATTAAATAGTTCTTAGCAACGATACTGAAATAACTAAATGCTTTTCCTTTACCCTCGGCAAACTTATGCATATTCATATACAAGAAACTTACTACCTCGTGAATAACATCTGTACTCGGAACATCAAAGTAATAAAATTTAAATGTATGAATTATATTTTCTGCCAACTTCTCAAAAGGTTGTCTAATATGTTCATTGTAAATTCGTTCCCTCATATGTGGACGAGTTTCTTTATTGTGTCTAATGATTGCGTCTTCTGTTCCTTGGTGAAAGTAATATCTTGGTGAACCCTTTGCTGCTTTTCTTGGCATTATAACTCCGTTTCTGTTATTTCGTTTAATTCATCTATTGCTTCTTTGATTGCTTTAAAAGTCACACCTATCTCATCATCTGCTTCAAATGTTCCTTTGTTATCAATCTCTTTTAATGCTCGTTGTGTTTCTTGTATTCTTTGTGCGTAATCCTCAATCCAAGTTTCAAGTCTTTCTACTTTTCTCGTTAAATTAAAAGTGGTCCAACTTAATACTATGATGAATATACTGAGTAATATGTATCCTATCATTTTTTCTCTCCGAATAGTTCGTTAAATATATCTTTAGCGTCTGTTGACTTGGTGAACTTTTCTTTTATTTCCGTGTCAACTGCATCTTTAATTTTATTTACTGACTTCTGAACCTTAGCAGATTCTTTCTTGTCTTCTCTGTGCCACTCATCATATTCGGTGTGTGTAGCCATCATATCTGCCTGGTGTATAATGTAAGCGATATTACTTTTTAATCTCCAAGCCGGATTATATCCTTTTAGATATTTTTCATTAGCGTCTTCATAAAGTCCGTCAGCTAATTTCAATCCAAGGTATTCAAACTCAGACATTTCTATTCCGTAATGTTGTAGAATAAACAATGCTCTATCCGTAACATTCATATAAGATGAAAGATTTTCATTGTGAGTATATATTTCTCCCATATTCTTTACTCTCCAATCATTGTCTTGTGGAATGTAATAATCATTACCCTCTAAGTCACCTACTTTACCTAAGTCGTGATGTAGAGCTGCAAAGATTAATTCTTCATCTGTAAAATTAATCATAGCTCCATTTGACACCCAGACATCTTTAATTTGTTTTGACATATTGATAACGTGTAATATATGTTCTACATATCCACCCACCATAGCATTGTGAAATGCTTTCTTAGCACTAGCTGGTGCTACTATCATTCTGTCTTCAAAATCATCATACATCTTGTTGAGCTTTTCTAATCTTTCTCCACTAAATGTATTGTTGATAATTGTTCTTAAGTCCGTCCAATTATCTGTAATTTGTTGTTCTGTTAATTGTTTCATTTTTCAATAACCTCGTATCTATTTTTTGTTAATCTTATATCCTTTTCATTTCTTAATCTATTTCTATATGAATTAAATGCTACTCGTATACCCCAACCAAGCTCATCAGTAATGTCTCGTTTGGTAACTGACTTTTTATCTCTGATAAATTTTAGTATTTGTTTATATGAATCAGTTTCTTTACTTTGGTGTAAATTGTCAATAGTAGTTTGAAACATATCGTTAATTTTTACAATCTGCTTATCCCATTTACTATCTTCAAATCTTTGTAATGATTTTTCAGAATGTTCATTTCTAAAGTTTTTGTCATCTAATGTTTTATTTATTAACTCTAAAAACTCATCTGAATCTTTATAATATATTCCAGCTTTATCTGCTAATTCGTGATAACTTCCGTCATCTGAAAACATATAAGGAACTCCAACTGACATTCCGTCTGTAGCAGATATCGCCCAACCTTCATATTTTTGTTTACAACAAACACCAACTTTGCAAGAAGACAACTTAGAAAAATAACCATATCTATCATACTTGTCAATCGTCATATAATCCTTTTCTTTCTTATCTGCCAATGGAACCCACACTTCAAAGTCTTGTCGTTGTTCCCAAAGTTTATCCATTTGTTTTAAGAACCAAGGATAATTCTTATATGTGTGTGGTCTGTGATTGTAAACAATTATATTTTTATCTGTTGTTTGTTTTTCATAGTTTGGTGTTTCCCAACCAAGATAATGTGGTTCAAGGATTTCATCTAATTGTTTAACAACATCATCATTAAAATGTTCCCTTGCATTTTTTAATACAAGTTGTTTTTGTGCTTCTGTATTGATACCACATTTCTCTTGTTGTAATAAACCAATAATGTTAAATGCTAAACCAACTTGATATTCGTAGTTTGTTATTTCTTTAAACTCGGTCCAATGAGTATAACCGACTATCGTTGGTGAAATATTGGTTGTGTTGAAAAGTAGATTCTTCAGTTGGCCTGTGTGTTCTGGTAAATGACTATACACGATATCATAATCATTACGAGTCCAATCAATCGCTGACATAACTTCTTTGAATGGAAAAGACATTCTCATTGAATTAGGATATGTAAGTTGTGGAACTATTAATTGTTCTGTATTGTCAAATTGTAAACTTGATATTAACTCGGGCGATATAATTGTCCAATGTAAATCATTTCTGATTTTATTCATTTCTTTAATTACATTACCCAACACAACTACATAACTATCTTTCTCCAAATCTTTTTGGAAAGTTATATTTGGATATACGAGTATTCTATACTTGTATTCCTTGTCATCTGATGTGAATCTACTTAATGACATTATTTGTCCTTTTTAGGTAAAGTAATACCTTCATCTTTTAACCAAGTTTTTCCTCTTACTGAAGAATCCCAAAAGTTGTGATGACCAATACCAACACTTGCGTGTTCACCAGGTAGTCTTCTAAAGTGTACATTGATTTCTGAAATCAACTTTCCTTTTTTGTCATAAACTTCATTTCTTGAAGCACCAATTAACTTGTCTGCATTTAACCTACCTTTTGGTTCGTTGTCCCACATTGTCCAAGCGTAGATGTTTTTACCATACATAAGAAAAGTAAAGTCTGTAATTGGTAATCCCTTTTCATTAGCTTCAAGCCAAACATTCATTAACATCTCAATGTTAAATGCTTCAACCGAACAAACAACTGCTCTTGAAGTGTTAGACTCTAAAGCCTCAACAATTCTCTTCGCCTCAGCTGCCCAACCTTTTGAACTCCACTTGATTGGAACGGTTTTGTTCTTAGCGTGTTGTTTTTGTTCTTTCGCTAATGCTTTAATTTTTTTTCTATCTTTTAATGACTTCACACCAACCGATTCTAAATACTTGTCAATGTCAGGGTGAGTAAGTGGAATTTTTTTCACACGAGACATCTCACCTACAATGTCAACAAACTCCATAGTTCCTGTTGGGTTGGTTGGTTTTTTTGGAATAGGATTGTCAGCCGCAGCCAATTGTTGGATTTCAAGTTCTCCAAAATCATTTGTTCTAAAGTCTGGAAGAAATAAACCTCCAAGTCTTGAAGCACCACCAGATTCAGCACCTTTCTTTCGGTGATTACCAGCGATGTTTAGTTGTCCCACTAATGAATTACCATTGTCATCAACTAAGATGTTTGGTTTTAGATTCATAACTAAAATTGGGTCGATATCACTTGTGTCTCCGTGATTTAAAGAAACATCAGAAGCAACACTATTAATAACCTTTTCGTCTTCTTGACGATTTGGTAACTGATAAGGAATTAACTCCATAACTTCTTTCCAAGTTAAAGTTCTATATTCAAATCCATTGTAAAATCCTTCTCGACTTTCAATTGGTAAAGACATAAAGTAGTTTGAAGCTTCTTTAATGTCTGAATTAAGTTTGATGATGTCATCAATCTGACTTTCAAGAATTTCTTTAAATCCATTATTACCATTGTAGTAAATTTCTGATTGGGTTGCTCCAATACTCATTAGTTGATACGACTCTGAATAATCAGCCATATCATACTCTTTATGAAACTCTAAAATTTCAAACTTCCATTCCATCAAAGGATTGGAACTATCAGCGTTCCACTCTTCGGTGTCACAAGAACCATAGTAACTTCCGTCTTTGTATCCAAGTTTTCCTTTACTTCCTAAACCAAGATAGTAAACTGGTTTTAGTTTAGATTCATCTGTAACGCCTTCATTTAATTTTAAATTTGTTAAATTTGTCCAAAGGTAGACATAACCACCTTCTTTTTCATTATACCAATCGGGTGGCATTAAGTTTGAAGTTTCCTTTACATTCTTAATTTCTTCTACTTTAAATTTAAGTACTTTCATCTTCGTCTGCTTTAATTGTTTTCGTTCTTTCATTCTTTTTACTTGTCTACTCATTTCTATCTACCTACCTCCTGTAAGTATTGTTGTTTGGCTTCTTCCCAAGTCATACCGATTATCTTAGAATAAAATAATGAATCTGGTTTGATTCTATTGTCGTCAAATAACTTAGTATATCTTCTTATAGCTTTAGGTTTCCACCAGTTGTTAATATAATCTGTATCTTGTTGATACTTTGGTTTCATAATTAAATCTTTTTCTTTTATTTCACTTCTTAAAAATTCTTTTCCGTTTTCATAAATGTTTGCAAAATAAACACCTCGTTTAAATCCGTGTTCATAATTTTTTGGTTTGATTTCTAAGTGTCTGAATATTCTATTGATAACATTTTGTTTAGGACCAGTGTTGGTTACGGCCTTAAGATGTTCTTCTGGATGATTTTCTTTCAACCATTGATTCCAAATCAAGTAAACACTATCGTCCGGCTTAATTAAAATCTTTCCATTAGATTCTCCTAATGTTTTCCATAAAGGTATTCCGTTGTATTGAGAATGAATACCATATAAAGATGTAGTTGTGATACCAACTAATAAATCATCATAATCTTTTTTCCATTGTTCTCTAACATTAGATGATGTTGTCATAGAAGCTATTAACTTACCACCCAACATATTAAATCCAAGTGGTTGAACACAAACAATAGTTGATGCAATAGCTGTATTGTTTAGTTTATGTTCTTCAAATTTGTTTTCTTTCTTCCAACCTAAAAAGTCATCACGAACTTTTATACTTGTGACATCACTACCTAATGATACCAACCCAAGTATTTTATCTGTTGTTCTATCTTTGACATAATACTTTTGGTTACGGCCTGGATTAGCATTCCAATCCATTGTATGAATTAGTTTTCTAACTAATGTCCACTCAGTAGCATTTTCTGTATATTCTATAATTGGGTCTAAGTTTTCTATTTCTTTAATAGTTTGTTCTTTATTGTATATGTCTGTTGGTGTCCATAGTCTACTTTTTATTACATCTATTTGAGTGGCTTGTTTCTGAGATTTGTTTATATCTTTATTGAACTCTTGCCACTTTTTATATAATGTGGATTCTTCAACTGACATATGTTTTAAGTATTCTAAATTATCAATGAACTTTTGTTTGTTTAGTTCAAAGTCAAAATCTGATACTCCTGTGAATTTTTCAAAACTCATCTATAACCTTTTTATTTTAAATCTCATATAACCTTAATATACAACATTTTTGTTCCGTTGTCAAGAACTTTTTTTAATTTGATATAAATTTTATATCCTCATTTAAATTTGCTTTCTTGATTTTAGCATCTGTAAATTTATATGGTTTTACTCCTGGCGATTCCAATATATCAATACGATTTACAAATCGTTTATTCATTGTATCTTTAACTTGATATACTCCGTTCTTTCCATTGGTTCCAGTCAATACGATAAAGTCACCATAGTCTAACCAACCACCCCAACGCTTTAATAAATTA
>Ga0208793_1000689_pt1 | contig 21656 bp, 8 predicted proteins | sample 17_taG_FD_184092 | JGI IMG/M metagenome (GOLD analysis project Ga0208793, IMG submission 184092) | Marine viral communities from the Subarctic Pacific Ocean - 17_ETSP_OMZ_AT15314 metaG (SPAdes) (version 2) | ecosystem: Environmental > Aquatic > Marine > Oceanic | place: Pacific Ocean | collected...
ATCTGTTGAATTATCTTCTTTAAAAACTAAAGTTGGACCATTAGATGAAATCATCACTCGATTGTCAGAACCCTGCGCAATATGTAAATCAGCATCTGGACTACTCGTCCCGATGCCGACTTTGCCGCCATGGTCTATAGACACACGCTCATCCCAGTCAGTTCCATCTCTGGTAAAAAATGCTAATCTCCCATGTCTTTCGCTGATATCTGTAGCTATTGTTTTAATAGCTCCAAAATATGCTGAATTAGTACCGCTATAATAACCACCCATGTTGATTACACCCATATTATCTTCGTCTGCTGGGGATGTGGACTGTTGAAGTAAATCTACCTGAGCTCCACCTGCTCCTGTATTTGTAGATGTAACTCTTACTGCATCTCCACTTCCATGTATATGTAACATTGCTAAAGGACTCGTCGTCCCGATGCCGACATTGCCGTCATCAGTAATTCGCATTCTCTCTTCAGCTACAGCACTATCAGGTCTTGTAATAAAAACTAAATGTGCTGAATAATCACCACCCGCATCAATCGCCGCAATTCCCGTTCCAGCATTAGAATGATAACCGCTTGTTTGAAACATCAATCCAGTAGAACTCCCCGCAGTCCCATTTGGATTTGTAATTATCGCATCATGCCATGTAGCCCCATTACTTGCCGCAAATGCAGTTGACCTATCTGTTCCTTCAACCTCTAATTTAGCATTAGGACTCGTTGTCCCGATGCCGACATTGCCTGAGGAGTCGATGGTCATGCGTGTGCTGGCAGCAGTATCATCTTCAAAGACTAAATTGTCAGATGAGTTTATACCAACATTATATCTTCTTGCATCGTTCTTAAAGTTTATCTGTGCTTGTGAATTTGCTGCTGCTGATTCAATTCGCAATGCTGTGTTTCCAGTTGCTTGGTAAACATGAAGTCTTGTAGCAGCGCTGACACCAATGCCCACCAAACCGCTGCTGTCGATGCGCATTCTTTCTGTTAAAGATGAACCAGTATTAGTTTTAAAAGATAAATCACCTGCAGCATTTCCAGTATTTACATTAATACCAGCTATTTCAGCGTGTGTTCTATTTCCAGGTTCTGTACCAAATGCAATGGTTTGTTCTTGATTAAGTGTGTTGGTTGTATCAAATATTCTAAATGTAGGTTCTGTGTCTTCTATACATAAAATATGGTCTGGACTCGATGTCCCGATGCCGACTTTGCCTGATGAGTCGATAGTCATAGCAACTGACCTCGATGTGGCTCCATCTGCTGTCACCTCAAAGTTAAGTTTAGTGCCATTCTGTGAAGCAGACCAAAGTTCCGTAGCATAAGCGTTAATTGCTGCAGAAGCGTGCAATGTATTTGATGCGTCTTCTGATGCTTTGTAAATTAAATATCCAATCCTATGCCCAGATTCGATTGCCGCACCATCATCTTGAACTACTGCTATTGCTCCACCTACTCCCGCACTACTTGCCCCTGTATAGGTAGATTGAATTGCACCTGTGCCAGAAACTTCTAATGTAGCATCAGGACTCGTAGTGCCTATACCTACGTTGCCTGAATCAAGTATTGTCATTGCGACATTTTCAGTCCCCCCCCTATCTGTTGAAAATTCAATAGGCTCTGCTCGATAATTCACTAATCTTAATTTGCTATCAGAATGGTCACTAAATAATGCAAATTGATTTGTTCCTGATTCTTGACCTCTAAATGCTATGTCTCCTGTGCCATCATTTTCTATGTTTAATATATTATGACTTGTTTGATAAGTATGTAGCAATGTGCCAGGCGTTGTTCCAATCCCGACCTTGCCGCTAGAGTTGATCACTATCCCGTTGACCACTCCATCAAAGCTAGTGCCATGATTTATTCTCAGGACGTCATCACTATAGTCAACGCCTATTAGCCCTGCTCTTACTGTTCCATCAAAGTTAGTTGTGAATCGTAAGAAAGAATTACTAGAGTCATCTGTAGATATTTCTGCTGATATATCACCTGTTGTTTCGTGTATATGGAGCTTTCTATTACCGGCAGGACTCGTAGTTCCTATACCAACATTTCCAGTAGAAGAATCCATAAACATAAGTGCTGGTCTTGAACTACCATGTCCACCATAAAAAATAAAATCATCTGATAAAGCTGATATTAATGGTGGTAATGTTGCACTACTATTATCTTTTAGTTCTATTCCTGAATACGCATCTGTTGATTCAACTCGTAAAGGTTGATTATCTGCACTAAAAATATGTAAAGTTTTAGCTGGACTCGCTGTCCCGATGCCGACATTACCACCATCATCTAGAGTAAGTCCTGTATTAGCACCTGCTGTAGCATTATCTATGTGCAAATGTCCACCACCCATATATATTCTGCCTGAGATTGGTGTTGAACTACCGACAATTTTTATTCCATCATCGTATGATTCAGCAGTCTGTAAAATGTGTAATTTAGCTGCTGGACTCGTTTCCCCGATGCCTAATTTATTATCAATATAACCTGCACCGAATGAACCAGTTGAGGTTGCTGAACCACTTATTAAATTATCAGTTATTTTTAATTGTTCTTTATTATTTACACCAAAGATAATTTCTTTGTCAGCAGTACCAGTACCAATTACCAAACCATTATTTGAATCTTGAGCTAGAATTTCTGTATATCCACCAACTGCAGTTCCGTATCTGGCCGTTGTTCTTGAAGTACTATGATTAATAAACCAATTACTTCCATCATTACTTGTTAGTTGAATAGCAGAACCAGCATCAGCATGGTTTGCTGTACTCTCTACTTTTATATTTGTAAAGTCGTTTCCGGTTTGTTTTATGTGTAACAATTCATCAGGAGCAGTTGTGCCGATGCCTACGTTGCCGCCAGCTGGTTGTAATGATAAATCTTTTGCAGCGTTTCCATAATCATATGCTTGAATCCTAGAAACTGTTGATGATTCTGCACCTATAATTAATAATCCGTGTCTAGCACCACCACCTCCATTACCAAAAAATACTCTACCACTTGTTGATGCCACTTCAAGTGGTTCATTTGGAGCCGTACCGATTCCCACTCTGCCTGATGAGTCGATGGTCATTCTATCTGCACTAGCATCTTCATCCTTGATTCTAAAGGTGTTGTTACTCGGACAATATAATGAGAATGTTCGTGCATCTGTTCTATCTATAATAAGTTTTACATCACCGCCTGTCCCCGCAATATGTAAATTTGCGCTAGGACTACTCGTCCCGATGCCGACATTGCCTGTTTCAAACCAATGATTTCCACTTCCCGTAACTCTTAATGAGCCTGTAAATTGATGGACATCATCAGCCGTGTCACCAAATATCGTTGAACCACTTGAAAATGATTGTGTCATATAAGTTACACTTGAACTCACGATGTAGTTTTCGGCAATCAAATCCCCTTCTATTCTGATTGCATTTTGTTCTATATCGGCAACTTTTGTCGTACCGTGGTATAGAGAATAATCAGCACTTGAACTAATTATACCAGCTTGTATATTAATTTTTGCCATTCTTAAAATTTCCTAATCATACATTTAATTAAACATGATTCACTATCATCACTTTTTTCCAAGGCTTGAGCTATAACTTTTCCAAACAAATCCTTCTTTAATAAATATCCTCTTTTTACAGATTTTCCATGACCTATCTTATCAGACGTTACGATGTAATCACCGACTTTTACTTTACCCGTAACCAATACAGGTTCAGCACCCAATACGATTGGTTCGTCTTTTCCGTGTTTAATCACACCCATAACGAGTTCATCTTCATTTGTATCACATGGAATTAATTTATCTTCTCGCCAAACCACGATTGTTCCAGTTAAATTATCTCCAATAGATTTTGTTTTTAATCCAGACTCAAATATACCACCTGTTGTTGTTTGAACAGCGAAGACATCATCCCATCTTAAAGCTGATGTTCCTAAAGTAAAAGAGTCATCAGTACCAGGACTTAAATTTTCTGTATAAGTTGTATTTGCTGGTGGGTTGTTTAGTTGGATATTACTGCCGATAATAAAAATATCATCATTAGATCCAGTTATTTGATTATTTCTTCCACCTAATATTGCCGAGTAACTACTACCTGCACTAATTGTATTAGAGTTACCACCACCAATAAAAGTATACATTGATGTGTCTTTTATTTTATTATATTTACCACCGACTACACTACTATAGGAGTTTGGATTCCCTTCTATTTTATTGCCCCAACCACATCCTATAAAATTACCAGCAGTTGCATTATAATTATCCGAAATAACAGTAGATGATGATGATATTTCATTTTGATAACCACCTACTATTGTTGAATAAGTAGTACCATACATTTTGTTTTGATAACCACCAATTATAACACTATACTCTGGGGCTTTACCTGTCCAACTTCCAGGATTATTAATCGGAATAATTTCACCACCATTCCCACTAAGAATTGCATTATAACCAGTCCCTGGTCCTAATGCATTACTAGCACTAATTGTATTACTATAACCACTCACAATAGCCGAATACGGGGATCCTAAAATATAAGCATATTGAGCAACAGTTCCCATAAAGGCATAATTTGAATCTATAATCTTAACTCTATCATTTGATGCTCCATCACCACATACGACAGCAGCGTTATCACTACCACTTATAATTACACTATCTCCCCACCCTATAAAAGAATTTTCACTAGCTTCTATGTGGTTACTAGTTCCGTTCAATATAGTGTTGTATAAACCGGTTGTGGATGGAACTTCACCATGAATTATATTGCCTATTCCATTGAGTATTGTTCCATATGGACTATGTTTAATTTCATTACTAGTACCATTTATTATAGTAGAGTTTCGTGATTTTGAAACTATAGTACCAGTATTTAGTACAACACAGTTTTTTGAGTCATAGATTAAACTACCACCACCAGCAGCTAATGATTCGGCAGAACCACTAAGTATTTTAGCGCCATTACCTATAGCACTATTGAGTATTGTCGAGTCAGGTGATTGTATTATCTTAGATACTCTTCCAGATACAATAGTAGAACGTTCCGATGCCCATATATCATTAGCCTCACCACCACCAATAAATGAATTAAATGACGATGATATATCATTACCAGCTCCACCAGCAATTACACTCTTATTCGAATTTTGAATTACATTTTGCTCTCCACCCCCTATAAAACTAGATGTAACTTTATTTCTGATTGCATTATATCTACCACCACCAATAGTATTCCATTTTTCAGCCCAACCATACATATAATTTTGTGATCCTCCTCCTATGAAGGATGAGTTATTTGACATTATATAATTTCTGTCACCACCGACTATAGCACAATCGGAAAAATTACCACCACCACCGGGGGATGTATTGAACCCATCTTGAATATAATTCGAATTACCAGCACCTATAAATGATCCAGTTGAATGTCCCCAAGTAGAACTGAAATCAACTTCTATTCTATTACCAATACCACCAACAATTACACTAGAACGTGATCCAGTTATAGTATTATAACTACCACCTAAAATTGCCGAATAGTTTGAACCACTAATTCCTCCACCTGACTCCCCATCCCACGGTTTTTCATATCCTATAACATTTGAAAATCCACCTGCCACGAAAGTATAATCACTCAACCGTATAGTATTGTTAGAACCACCACCCAGGAAAGCATTATCCGAATCTTGTATTGTATTATTATTACCACCACCGATAAAAGAAGGATTGCTCATATCAAATGGACTCATTGTATTATTCGCAGCACCACCAACAATTATAACATTTTCAAAAAGAGCATTTGAAGCAGTTACGCTACCTTGAGAAGAAACCCAAAATACCGAAGATGAAATTATATAATCACCAGCTGGTTCTAACTTTAATTTATTACTCGCATCAACTAAATACGTTGGTTCTAAATTCCAACCAGCTAATCTTGCTTTATTCGCAGTAATCAATACCGAGGCACTATCGGCATTTACAGTTGAAGTCACATCACCACTTCCACTAAATACAGCAAAACCATATGGATTTGCTACAGTACCATCATGTATTGGAAGTTTTCCGAGTACAAGTTTTGGTTGATCTTCATTTAAACTACCAGTCCATATTCCAAGTGATTGTGAAATTGAACTTAATCTTACACTACCACCTGTATTATCACTTTGTATATTACCCGGAATTAAATCCCACCCAGCAAGTTTTGCTTTATCTCTCGTTATTAAAACATTATATGTTGAATCATCAACAATATCTGCATCAACCGTTCCTGTAAACACCCCAAAACCATATCTATCGTCATCAGCATCACCAGTTACTCTTGGTAATTTTCCAACAACTACTTTTGGTCTTGCGTTATCAATAGAACCCGTGAAAATCATTAGAGATTGACTATTTGCAGATAGGGCTACACTACCACCGGCATTATCAGATTTAATTGCCCCTGGCATAATATCCCAACCGGCAATCATATTGGCGCCTTCACCCAATTCAACTAAACGATTAGCATCAGTAGTTCCACTACCATCAAATATTTTCAACCCATACGTAGTGCCACCATCTACTTCACCTAAATAAATTCTATCATTACTTCCATCATTTATTGTAATTCTTTTTGCACCAGCATCTATAGAAATAATATCACCTGAACTACTTATGGCAGTTGCTCCTATTCCCCATCCACCGATGTTCCCTTTTAATGCATTTACTGAACCTTCTAAGTAAGCAGAACCTGACGCCCAAAAACCAGATCCACTCAAAGTGCCAAATCTTGGAGATGTTATTCCAGCTAAATTACCAGTTCTAACTACAGTTGAACCACTATCTCGTAAGACATCCATATATGGAGAATTATTAGAAGAAGCATCTAATACTAAACCACCACCGCTTATCCTAACCGCAGTTCCACCTACACTTCCTGATAAATCACCAAGGCTTCCTGAAGCATTATCTACCCCATAAGTCGTAAAACCACCAGCACTAACACCAGAATCAGTTATTGTAAATTGAACACTTTTTATTGCACCATCTTTTTCATCTATATCCTTATACCAAACTCTATCATTTGCGGAAAAAGTAGCTGACTTAGCATCTATAAAAGTTACCGTTCCTGAATTAGTGCCTGTGTGTGATGAGCCCGATATAACTCCTGAAGGGGCTACATATAATATACCATTCGAGGCTTTAACAACATCTTTTTGGAGCATATGAGTTCGTAAAGTATTACGAACCATGATGTTGTCTATTTCCATACTTACACCATCCGAACCACCATCTATGATTCTAAATCCATCACCCGTTACGCCTGATATGAATGTTGAAGTGGATAGTTGTTTTGTGTCAGCGACAGCAACATTCCCACCAAATGTGGCGTCGCCCGTTGTGTTTGCAAAAGTTAATATATCAGCACCAGCTGCATAATTGTAAATATGAAAATCTTCATCACTAGTTTCTCGTAATCCTGTAAACCACCTTGCGGCTGCTGTACTCCACAATAATCCTTTAGATACATTAGTAGCCGACCTTGTCAGATATATATGTTTACTATCACCATTTAATGTTAAATGGTCAGTAAATCTACCAGTTCCATCTACATCTAATTTATAACTTGGACTCGTTGTCCCGATGCCTAATTTATTATCAATATAACCTGCACCGAATGAACCAGTTGAAGTTGATGAGCCGCTTATGTTTCCTTCATCTATCTCAAGATTTTTTGTTATAGTAACATCTCCACCTGCAGCTATTGTTATCCTATCAGAATTATTAGTTCTTAAAACAGTCGTATGAGAACCATAAGTTCCCACAAGTAAATCATCTCCATTAGTTTCAATTCTATCTGCGGATGCCCAATTTCCAACTGTTGTGTTTCCTACTGTAAATTTATTACCAAATGCAACATCGCCAGTAAGAGTGCTGACTCCAGAAGAAACTAATGAACCAAACGAACCAGTTGAAGTTGATGAGCCGCTTATTTGACCAGTGCTTGTAATTCTTAATCTTTCTGTTAAAGCCCCACCAGTAGCTTCTGTAGAAAAAATTAAATCTCCACTTGTTGTTGAACCAGCCATGACAGCTTTAATACTAACAAGCGAATCATCATAATTACGACTACCAAATAGAATTTCTCCCATAGTTCCACTTGTTGAAGAATCTTGTCTTTCTAATAATATTACACCACCACCACTATCATCTTGTATGTGAAGTTGTTGGTTTGGATTCTGTGTCCCGATGCCGACATCTCCTCCGAGTAGATAAGAATCTCCGTTACTATGTATTTGTGCCTTTACGGAATTACTATCTAATAATTGGATATACCCATCATCAGCACCACCATTTTTTAATCTAACAACATCATTTACATCTCTTACTACAATACCATCATAATCTGTTGTTGTTTCTACTACTAATTTATTACCTGGACTCGTCGTCCCGATGCCGACATTTCCTGTTTGAAAATAATGATTTCCACTTCCCGTAACTCTTAATGAGCCTGTAAATTGATGGACATCATCAGCCGTGTCACCAAATATTGTAGAACCACTTGAAAAACTCTGAGTCATATAAGTCACAGAAGAACTTACGATGTAGTTTTCTGCAATAACATTACCTGTTGCTCTTATGTCACCCACGACATGAAGTTCTGAATTCGGGGTTGTTGTGCCGATGCCGACATTGCCTGTAATAAAATGAAACTCAGAACCTTCAAATGCTAATGGAGAACCAGCACCAGCATCAGTAACAGAAAAAAGATTCATGTTACTGCCACGAGTACCAATTCTTAAATTATCATTTGTTGCATCAGAAATTTCAAGTTTTGAGTCAGGACTCGTTGTCCCGATGCCGACATTGCCTGATTGATCGATGCGTAGTGCTTCAGCTGGAGTTCCGGCGGCGGCAGTTCTAAATGCAATTTCTGCATCGTCTTTATTTGAAGTATCGTCACCAGACAAAAATAATATATCAGCTACAGCGGTACCGTTCCATTTTGATGACAATACACCGAGTGCTGCTCCTGCACTACTTCTATTAGCATCTTGAACAATTGCGTTTGAAGTATCACCAGTTGATTTAACAAGAATACCTTCATCTCCGGCGTTAGTAAATATTTCTAAATTATTATCTGGACTCGTTGTCCCGATGCCGACGTTGCCTGATGAATCGATACGCATTCTTTCTGATGAGTTAGTAGAAAAGTACATATCATCTGTAGATACTGAAATAGAATTAGAACCTACGCTATTAGAATCTAAAATTTCTATACGTGCATCTGCGTCTGATGATTCAAACCTCGCAACAACATTTGAAGTTCCTGAATTAATATGAAGTTTCTTACTAGGACTAGTCGTCCCGATGCCGACATTTCCTGAATCAGTAATAACTAAATGAGCATCACTTGATCCACCACTTCCCTCCCCAATAAAAAATTCTGTTCCAGCCAAACCTGAAACATCACTATCAGCCATTCCCACAAACCATTTATTAGAACCAGCAGTAGCATATGTTATTTGACCTACATCGGATGCCGCACCTCTATCTACCAACACAAAAGCATTAGCAGATGAATCTAAATGAATTGCCGCTTCTGAACCTTCTATTTCCATCATCCTATCTGGACTAGTCGTCCCGATGCCCAATTTATTATCAATATAACCTGCACCGAATGAACCAGTTGAAGTTGATGAGCCGCTTATTACACCATTTGCTTTTGTAGATATAATATTACCAGCAAATGTGGCGTTTGCATTGGCTGTATGGTCAAACATTAATGCAGTTACTGGTTCAGTCATATTTCTTAACAGTATACCACTACCACCTGTGTATAATTTCCATGTGTCTACACCACCTTCAGCAGAAGTAAGTGTTAAAGCGGGGTCAGATGAAGTTGATATATTTACAGTCCCACCAAATAAGGCATCACCACTTGCTGTCATATTTCCATCAATATCAAGATTACCACTTCCACTTATGTTTCCTGCAACCGTTAAGGTTTGTGAAGGAGCCCCTGTCCCGATGCCGACGTTGCCGTCCATATCAATGCGCATTCTTTCAACAGCATCTGTTGATGTATTTGAATCATTTCCAGTTAAAAATTTTAATCCTTGTCTAAAATAATTACCTTCATTTACAGCAAAAATACCAGCGGATATTTTTGTATATGTTCCACCACCACCTGAACCACCATGTTGACCTCTCCATATAAGACCACCAGAACTACTAGCTAATGTATTATGGCAACCAAATCTTATATATTGTTCGTCTGCTATAAAACTTCCACCAGCATCATCATTTGAAGCCAAATCTAATCTATATTGTGGTGATCTACTTCCAATACCAAGTTTACCCGTAATCCTACCATCACCAAACGAACCAGTTGAAGTTGATGAGCCACTTATAACTGTCCCATCTCTTGAAACCTCTAAACCTACTTTATATACATTACTTTCTATACCACCAATTTGTGTTTGATTACTAGAACCATTATATCTTATAAATCCACCAGTACTAGTATTTTCTTTTAAACTTATAGTCCGTGTTCCATCTGTACTACCATCCCATAATAAAATATCAGAACTGCCTGTTATATTCCCATCAATATCAAGATTACCACTTCCACTTATGTTTCCTGCAACCGTTAAGGTTTGTGAAGGACTCGTTGTCCCGATGCCGACATTTCCAGTCGCATACTGGATGGAGAATGGAGGAGTTCCCGCAGCACCTTGATTAATAATAAAATCAATATTGCTATTTGCCCCATGAGTTCCAATAAACCACTTCTCCGTACCACTCCTCCGAAGCACCACACCATCGTAAGAAGATGCTTGTGTGTTATCTATAGTGAGATTAGCCCCCTGACTTGTGGTTGAATACAAATGTAGTTTATTTACAGGAGCAGTCGTCCCGATGCCGACATTGCCAGATTCATCACCAAAGAATAAAGTATTAGAATTTGTAGCATCATAAATTTTAAATCCACTACCCTCATCGGTGGAAATATCTATCATCAAATTCGAATTATCCGAATCTTCTATTCGTATTTTTTGTTCTCCAGAACCTTTTATCCAAAGAGGAATTGTAGGAATATTACCTGTAGAACTATCTCCTAATAAAAGATGTTTAATTCTTGCAGAAGAAGACACATGTAGATTTAAAGCTGGACTCGTTGTCCCGATGCCGACATTGCCGTTATAGGCAATTCTCATATGTTCTTCTAAACCACCACCGCCCGGTGGTTGACTATATGTAGAAAATGCCAATCCCGTCCATGCACCATTAGAAAGTTCAGTTATAGAATCAATTGCTCCGCCAATACTACCACCAACACTACCATCGTTTGAGGCAAAGGCTAAACGAGCATTTATTTCACCTGCGGATGTAACTGTGTCCTTACCACCTTGTATCATTATTACGGCAGGAACTGTATCTGCACCTTTTACGTGTAAATGTCTTTCGGGAGCAGTAGTCCCGATGCCGACTTTGCCTGCCGTATGAACTGAACCAAACGAACCAGTTGAAGTTGATGAACCACTTACGCCTCCAACAACACTTAATTTATTAGTAGTTTTATTATAAGTAAAATCACCATCACCACCCAAACTGCCACCATCATTAAACTGAACATATGTATCTGAACCAGCAGTTGTTGCAACTCCACCACCATTTACGAGAAATGATCCTGATATATTTACTGAACCTGTAAACTGATGTTTATGAGTTGTGTTATAACCAAAATGACTTGAACCATAAGCATGTAATAAACTATCAGGACTTGTGGTCCCGATGCCGACATTTCCTGCCGTATGAATTGAACCAAACGAACCAGTTGAAGTTGATGAACCACTTACGCCACCACCGACATAAGTTAAAGCACTTGAACTTAATTCACCTCTCCAAGAGCCACTTATATCAGATGCTATTTGTGCCGAACTACTTAATATGCCAGTATCAAGATTAAAGGTTATTGTATTACCACTAGCAACACTTGACATTCCACCACCACCAGCAATAGTAAGAGTTTCAGAATCTAAATCAATTGTTAAGTTTCCACCACTATCACCGGCAACAGTTAAGTCATCATCGACATCTAATTCCTCTAATGCCGTAACACGAGTTGAGAAACTTCCACTATCTGTTACTAAATTACTTCCTGTAGCTTCAGTTAATGTTACTCTTGTTGAAAATGAACCACTATCGGATTGCAATGCATCTATATTTGATTCTTCTGTTGTCAATCTTGTTGAGAAACTTCCACTATCAGCAGTTAAATTTACAGCAGTTAAATTACCACTAATAAAAAGTGATCCAGTAAATAAATGAGTATCGTTAATTGTATTACCAAATACCGTTGAACCATCACTAAAAGATGTAGTCATATAAGTTACACTTGAACTCACGATGTAGTTTTGTGCGATTACATCACCATCTGTTCTGATATCACCTGCAATAGTAATACCCCCACTACCACCAGTTAAATTTGCCGCTGTTAAAGTTGTTACATCTATAGAAGTAAATGTACCATCATCAGCAACACTATTTAACACCGAAAACGGTAATACATGTATGTGATTACCTTTTGAATAATCACCCACATTTCCATCAGACGCAGTTGTTCCTATGGCTTCAGGATCTCCAGTATATGCCTGTAATGCTGGTGCTCCTAATGTTCCAGCAACCTGTGAGTCGTTTGTGAAAGATTCTCTGGTTGTCATCGAACCAAAAGAAGTTACACCACTACCACCTCTAAAATCAATACCCTCGGCAGTCATTTGAAAGTAACTATCTTCCGAGTTATAAATTAATAATCCTTTTTGTGTTAATTCAACCTTTCGTGCATTACTTCTTAAAGTAAAATTATCAAAAGTAATTTCTGTTTCAGGATATTCCGCACTCGTACTGCCCTTTACTGTTTTTGTAAATTCTTTTCCACCAAAATCTACATTTTTTCTCTTTTCAGCATAAAGTGGTTTTTTTATCGTATAACCCGTATCATCGTTTATACTTCCAGTTAATATTAATTTAACAAACGCGGCATTTGCTGGCATCTCGGCTGAAGCACCGAAACTATTGTATTGGCCACTACCTAAAAAGTATTCACCATATCCATTTGAAGCAGTATAATCATTTGCTGGTAAAAATGATTGAAATCCATTTGACGTTGAACTACTGTATTCTAATCTAAAATATTGTGGACCTAATGCTCTGTCTTTACCCTTACCACCGAATGACGAACTGAAACGAGCAACTGAACTAAATGAAAGTGTATCACCTTGTGTAAATGAAGCAGTTATTACTTGTATTAATTCATAAGTGTTATTTGATGAATAATTTCCAGAACCGGCTGGCACTACAACATCAATAGTGACATCGCCACTTACGGCTTTATCATCATTAGCATAGCCACTTCTGTCCGTCAAACTTACATTACTTGCCCCACCTTCAACAAAAGACCAACTCGTTATGGTTGATACAAAGTTTCTACCAGCAGATATAGAATCTGCTTCAAAACCTTTATTTTCTATATATTGTGTGCCCGTGCCAATAGTTAAAAATGAACCTGATTTAATTGATACTCTCTCAGTTCCACCAGCATCTTTAATATTTAAACCAGGTGTTGTACTACTTAATTCTACCGTATTTGCAGCATTGACTAACTTATCTGATTCTATTTCCCACCCACCAATAGTACCATCAATAGCAGTTATTGAACCACTAAGTGTTAATGTATTGGTAGAAGGATTTAAATGAAATAAACTCGAACTTATTTCTATGTTCCCGTCAGAACCACTTATGTATTGACTCGTTTCCGAACCAACAAAAAATGATTGAGCCCTGACATCAAATATACTTGGATTGGTTCTAAACCTAAAATAACTTTCACTATTGGCTACCATCTCCAACCCAACACCATCATAGTTGTCACCACTTGATGTTAAAACAGAACCACTAAAAAACATAACACCAGAACTACCTTGTCCTGAGCTGGCACTTTCGAATCCTTCATAATCCACTGTCTTTAAAAAAGCACTACTTTTACCCGATTGTTCAAATCCTTTACCAACTGCATTACCAGTATACATTGAACCCTTGAGTAAATTATCTTCCTTTTCTATAAAAATAGGAGATGATTCAAAAGTTATATAAGAAGATGTTATCTCAACAATTTCACCTTGTCTATCTTCATCCAAATATTGTGCTAATTGTTTAGCTGGATTTAAAAATCTTAATCTAAAACGAGTAGGTGTATCTCGTCTAAATCCTGTTGGAGTTAATATCTTTGTAGTATTTGTTTTTGGATTTAAACCAGACGTAGCATCTTGATCCACAGTTTCGTATGAACCACTTGTCAATGGATATGTTGTTATTATCTCATAATCATCTGTTTTAGCTTTTTGTTCGTTATATGCTAATTCAACAGATTCTATTTTACCACCATTAGTTTCTAAATCAGAAAGAGTTATGTTTATAAAACTTCTTTTATATACAGAATCTCCCGTATCAAATTCTATACTTTCTGATATATTTAAATTAGTTTGTATATTAATCGGAGAGTTTAAAAGTAACGGTGATGTATTTGGAAAATCTTTTCTTATATCATAAACGAATGTACTTCTTAAATTATAAATTCCCCCCCATTCGTTTGGTATTTCATCACCACCGAGTTCACCGGCAATATAAAAATAAGCAGGTCCATCTGCAATCTCATCTGCAGTTCTTAATGGATCTTTTTTAATCCAAATAAATCCATTCCCAGCTCCACTTAATGCATTAATGTCAACTAAACTTGAAAATATAACAGTTCCACGACTATCAACAAATTCAAATACTAAATTACTGCCATTTTTAAGTAAAGGTAGATTTTCTGGATCTTTAAAAGTTATAGCAAACGGGTGTTTACCATAACTCAATATAGATGGTAATCCAGTTATATCAAAATAACTGTTATCGTTATTCTCAGTTTCACTATATACATCGAGTTGAGATAAACCAAGAATTTGACTATATAATTCTGCCATAAATTATTCCTAAGTGTAGTAATAAATATTTAAAAAATAATGTTTAATATTTATTTATATGGATAAAATATGGATAAAATCGGTATGAAAAAGAAATATTCTTTTACTATAGAAGAAACACTAATGGAGTGGTTTAGGCTTTATGTTAGGGAAGAAAGCACCAGTATGTCTGGTATACTTAATCAACACATATTAAGTTTAAAGCGGGGAGCAAGTAAACCTAAAAATGTATTATATACTAATCAAACAAAACGTTAGATTTAATTATAAACTATATTAGAATACCCATCTTCGACATTGACTGGTAATAGATAATCCATAAAGTCTTTTATGGTATCTAAATGTGATATAATAAAAACGGAATCAAATCTTGTTTTTAAGTAATCAAAAGCACCTTTCATATTAGAAAGATTTTCGCTATCTAAGCTACCAAATCCCTCGTCTATGACGAGAAAGTTAGGACTTGGAAGATTAGAAACATTGATTAGACCAACCCGAAGTGCAAGTGATGAAACGAACTTTTCCATTCCACTTGATAAATTCAATGGCCATTCTTGGTCGTCATATCGTATATATAAATTTATATTCTTATCTTCATTCGTGATACCTAATTGAAATCCAGCCATCATATGGTCTAATACTGCATTAACTTCATTCTCGATAATAGGTAAGGCATCATTAATAATTAATTGTGGAATACCATCACGGCTCGTCAACCTAAGATACAATTCATAATCTTGGACTTTTTGTTCTGCTTGAACAATATCTTTAATTTCATCACCAAGATTCTTTTGATTAGTTTCTTCAATAAGAATCTTTGATTCAACTCCCCTTAACCTTTCAGCGTGAATATCAAATGCTTCAGTAGATGTTATAAGTTGTTCTTGTAATATATCTATTTGTTCTTGTACTTCACGATTATATTTAATAGCACTTTTATTTTCTTCATACAATAACTTATCAGTACGACATTTATTTAAATAAACTTCTACTGTATGAATATCCCTTTCCATTTCTTTTACTTTAGCATGAGTTTTATAGGCATCGCTTTCTATTTGTCTTAAATCATCAGAAAGAGAATCATATTTTTGTTTATCCTTTTCTATATTTTTAAGTCTATCATAATCCAACATTATCAAAGTATATTTCGATTCTAATGTTTTGTGTTCTTCTTTTTTTCCACTTAAACCAGTATTGCAATCATGTTTTTGTTTTATCTGTTCTTTTCCATTATCTAAACAATAATCACAATTTTCATCATATTGATATTTTTCTAATTCGAATAACTTTGTTTCCATCGATTGCATTTCTCTATCTAACAATTTCAAATGATGTTCTTGAGTTGCCTTTGTAGTTTTTATAATTTGAAACTTATTGAAATCAGATGTTAGTTTATCTTCATCAAATAATTTCAATTTACTATAAACTTGATTATATAATGGTCTGATATTTTCTCTGTATTCTTGTTCAGTTGACAGTACGGATTGTTGTTCTTCTAATTTAGATTCATTCTCATGTATCAATTTATCAAAATCCACATCATCAAAATCTTCAATATCTTTTAATTCGGAATTCAATGTGTTGATTTGTTTTGTAAAATCCGTTACATCCTTTTCTATTGGATTAATTATTTCTTTTAACTCATCTCGTTTTTCATTCAAACCTTTTAATTTAGATTCCAAATTAGATAATGTTCCAAATACATTCTTATCCTTTATTCGTTTTAAATAAGACTTCTCATCCGATACATCATCTTTTGCTATATCATACAATTTATCAAATAAATCTATACCCATGAATTGAGATAAGATTTGTTTTCTTTCGGTTTGTTTTTTATCTACAAAATTCTGGCCATTGTTCTGTAGTGATAATGATGTTAAAATAAAGTCATCAAATGAACCTAATATAGAACGTATTTCTTCATTTGTTCCACTTCCATATTGAGAGTTTCTACGGGCAGCTCCACTTAAATCAATTAACTCTCCATTCTCTTCTGCATAAAACTTAACACTCACAGGACATAATTTAGTTACCTGACCTGTTTTACGATTCGTTCTAACCTTTAATTCTCCAGTTCTATGAATAATATAATCCACACCATTTACTTCTAATGATAATTTGACTTCAAAGTTTTTACTTTTGTTATTCAATACTTCAATGGCTTTAAATGTTCGACTACAAGTATCGAATATCGTATAAGCAATAATATCAATTAATGCTGATTTACCACTATGGTTTGGTGCCACTACACCCACGACACCATTTAATTTAGTAAAGTCAATAACATTCTTTTTCCCATAACTGAACATATTATCAAATTCAATATACTTTAATTTCCAATCCACGTTTCTTGGTAAATCGTTTTTTATTCCAATAGTTGAATTCGTAAATTCATTTATATCAAAAAGTCTTTGAATAGTTTTATCATCAATCGTTGGATTTTCTTCCTTAACAATTTTTTCAATTAAATCATTTTGAACTTTTATATCATGAATATCTTCAATTGATATTTTTGTTTTTGAGTCACTTAATTGACTGCTTATTGAATCTAACTTTTCCGTGGTTACCTGTTTTATATGAGTATACTTTTTTCGTAAATTCATTTCAATCAATCTTAATTGATCTACATTTGTATTACGGTATTTGATTTTTATATTACCATACTTTGGAACAAAAGACATTTTACTTTTTATATCACCATCGTCAACCAATATCGTTTTAAATCCGTAATCATTTTCTACTTGAATAAATTCAGATTTTCTTTTTTCTACATCCCATAATAGAAATCCATGTTCAGGTGCTTCAGCAAAGTTCTGTTGAATTAATGAACCAGGATAAGCTATTCTTTCATTATCATCTATGAATTGTCTTTTATGAATATCACCAAGTAAAACTAAATCATACCCATCAAAATCATTTGCATTAACATTATCATCACTCATCCATAAACCAGTATCTACTTCGAATCTACCAACTCCACCATGAAATACAGCAATCTTATTATCACCATCTATATCTGTAGCTTTTGGTAAATTTGCCACATTTGGTTTACCTTCTTTCGTAATATCAAATACCGATAAGAATCCAAATTGACAATCACCTAATTCATATACACCTGATTTTTTCCAATATAATAAATTAGGATTTATCTGTTGTACTAAATCTACAACAGGAGACAATACATCTTCTCGTGATTTGTTATTTAAATTACAATCGTGATTGCCAGGAATTATTAATGTGGGTGATATGTCGGCTAAAGCTAAAAAGAAGTCAGCAAGTAATCTAATTTCTTCAGGTGATGTATCGAGTTTTCCATGAACTATATCACCACCAATATAAATTAAATCAGGTTTAACTTCCTTTAATTTTTTATATAACCTCTTAAATACATCTCTATATTCTACAAATCTATGTAATTTTCTAATGTGAATGTCTGCTAAATGTGCAATCTTCTTTATCTTCTTATCCATATAATCTCGCCTGTATCATATCCGAAAAACTTGATGATATTGTTTTACCAATCAAGTCTGTTATTTTATCAAAACCCAAATCATTCGGGTCCTTATCCTTTGGTAAGTTTACCACTTTAGTATCAATACCAAAATCTTTAAAAAATTCTGATAATCGATAAGCATCTTTCTTTGCATCATCATCTAAAGCAATATAAATTGTTTTTACTTTCTCCTCAAACACTTTTCTTAATAAACTCTTTGATGGTTTTTTACTCAACATTGGTATTGCATTTGTTCTGATTGAAATAGCATCAAACATACCTTCACATAATACGATTGGATATGACCAAGCTATAAACCAATCAAATGGAATTATATCTCGTGATACATTTGGGTTTTTATATTTCATACCATCCCCCATAAATGACCTACCTACGAAATAATTTAATATACCATTGTCATCATAACTTGGAATAATAATTCTATTTTGATAAACGCCATTATCACAAAATCCAATCTTGTGTTTTTTAATATCCGTTTTACCAATACCCCTTCGTTTCAAAAAATTAATAGCATGTTTGTAAAATAACGATGATGATTTTGATGATAGTGATTGATATTCTCTCGGTAGAGAAACAATAACTTTAGACTCAACTTCATCCTTTTTAGTCGGAACAAATACAATATCTTTTAATTCACTAAAATATCTCGTATCTGCATTTATTCTTTTGAATAGTGAATATAAAGAATGACCGCCTTGATTACTAATCCAACAATGCCATTTCTGTGATGACATATTGATTTGTAATTTAGGTTTGTAATGACTAACAAAAGGTGAGAAAAACATATACTCATCTGCTTTGGTTAGTTTCTTACTGCGACTATTTAAAGTTCGCTCTAACAAATGTATTAATTTTTTATTATTCATATAGGGCACAGACTAATGCGTCATAAGCATCCATATTCCGTTTATCCCATAATCCTGTTTTAGTTAATTTAACATATTCTTCTAAATTATACAAGCAATTTATTTCTTCTTTTACAAAATCTTTTGCAGTTACCCCTTGTTTTCTAGCTTTACCAAATAAATGTTTACGAGCCGTCATTGGATTGACACCTTCAACTATTTCATCAAATGCAAATTCTAAACAATACGTCAATACTGCATTAAATTTTGCTAACTTTATTATTGTTTGTTGTGATGTTCTACCACGACTAAAACCAGAAAGACTATCTTCAATGTATATTTTATCAACATCATCAAACGGACACAATTCACTTAATGTATCCATAGTAACCTGTACTTTATCTCGGATTGTTTTTTCTTTTTGAATGGGAATAAAACCCATATCAATAACTTCTTTATCTTCTACGAATGCATATCCTACTGTTGTTGTGGAGGCATCCAAACCTATTTTTTTCAAATTAATTCTTCTTTAGAAATTCCTTTGCCATTTTACGACCATACTGTTCTGCTTTCTTTTCAAAGTAGTTGTCACCGTGAGCATCCCCACCATTATCAACAGCCTTGTTCATTTCCTTTTCATATCTTTTTTTATATCCATTCTTTCCATATTTTTTAGCATCTTTCGCGTGGTCGATTTCGTGAAATACTGTAACTAAAAAATCTTTCAATTTTGATGTTGGTTTAATATTAATAGTATCAGTATCTACATTATAATCTGCTTTATTACTACCAGTATTTTTAAAAACTATTTTAGATTTCAATCCAGCTTTTTTAACTATTTCACTAGCCATATCGTGAAAATCAACTCGTTCATTGACTTCATATTTTAAATTACTTTTTGGTCCCATTCTAAATGTAGTGGCTTTTCTTCCATTTATTGTTGGCATTCCGTGTTTATCCTTTCCTATTGATTTTACAACCATTTTCTTATTCTTAAATTTACCTACTAATATAGTATCGCCAATATTAACATCCAAGACAATTTTTTCAGAAAGTAAATCTTTTAACTTAATCATTATGTAAATCTCTCTTTACCAGTACCACTTAATTTTCTTTGTATGTATCCTTGTGCCCACTTAGCAGCTTTATTTAAAATATGAGTGCCAGTATCTACAATATATAAAGCTTCCTTACCTTTTACATATAGAAAATAATCATGTTTTTTGATGCCATACTTCTTTCCAATAGAATGACGATCAGCTTCATTACTACGATATAATTGAACTTGTCTACCATCCTTTAACCGAGCCGTACCTATATACTCATCACCAATATTTAGTTTTTCTTTTAATAAATCTTTTAATTTAATCATCCCTTAATACACCCCATTGTTTTATATAAATATAAAGTTAAATAGTAATGTGTAATTTTCTTTGATTTGAACCTGTATGTTCATCCACATAGCCCACCGTAATCGTGTAATTGCCAGGTTCAATTTCATCGGAGAATTCTGATTTATATAATCTCCACGAATAAATAAAATCTCTTGGGGATCCGTCATCTTTTGGATCCCTATCATATGGTTGCATGTGTACTACCGTATTATTTTCATCATAAACCCATATACGAGAATTGTGTTCAAATACTCTATATTTTATTTTTACAACTTCTGCAATTGATTTATCCCACTTCTCTTCCGTGTCAAACCAAGCAATCAATGGGAAATCTTCATAACTATCGCCATCAATTACGACTTCTTGTTTATTTTCGTTATCGCCTGTATAATATAAAACATAGAATAAACTTATTACTATTAATCCAATAAGTATATTTTCTAATATATAGTTCGGTATATTCATAAGATAATATACACTATATTTTTATAAAAATCAAGCTTTTTTTAATTTTATTTTTAATTGATAAATATAACTATCTATTTTTTTAGTATCACTATCATCAGACATCTTCTGCCGTTTGATCATTAACTTACCCAAAGCTTTCTGTAAATCTAATTTGGATAATCCTCTCATACTTCTTCTATAATATAAATGATGTAATGCTTCATCTTCTGCTTCAGCACCACGAACACCAGCAGTTGCAGTTATATATTCAGTTTCATAATAAGTAGTTTCACTAATGTCTACTATCTCATTCCATACGGTATTATCCCACATAGCATCCATATCCAATTCTACATCTAAATCTATATTGTCTATTTCTTCTTGTCGTTTTCTTTCATCTTCGACCTTTTTCTTTTTTCTCTTAATATCGTCTATAGCCCATAAA
>Ga0208793_1000690_pt1 | contig 21597 bp, 23 predicted proteins | sample 17_taG_FD_184092 | JGI IMG/M metagenome (GOLD analysis project Ga0208793, IMG submission 184092) | Marine viral communities from the Subarctic Pacific Ocean - 17_ETSP_OMZ_AT15314 metaG (SPAdes) (version 2) | ecosystem: Environmental > Aquatic > Marine > Oceanic | place: Pacific Ocean | collected...
TATAGCAACCTTGCCGCCGTTTGGCTGAAGTAATAAATCATAAGCTGTAGCCGTCCCATCAAATCGTTGCACTTGGAAATAAGCGTGTCCAGACCCCAATTGACCAATCATAGAGCCATAATTGCCGCCAGTGTTGCTGATTTTTAAAAAACTAGTATTAGCCCCCAATGCTGGAATAGAAGCTTCCGCTGATATCTCGATATTTAATCTAGCATCAGGACTCGTTGTCCCTATACCAACGTTTCTACTGTTGTTAATAAACAAAGCGGAAGTACTTCCATCCAATTGAAAATCTATACTAGAACCACCACTTGTGTTGTTTTTATCAACTCCAATTACTAAATTGTCAGTAGCTACTCCACTTATTTTATTGAAATCTCCCAGTAGTATGTCGCCAGTCATCTTACCACCTGCTAGTGGTAGTTTAGTATTATCAGTTGATGAGGGTAAACCCGTTAGGTTACTACCATCACCAAAAAAGGCAGTAGCAGTTACGTTGGCAAATGTTGGAGAATCTGTAGTATTTAACTGTAAATCATCTAGAACTTCAGAAGTCGTTAAAGATTCGAAGGTGGTTTGGTTATTGGCTCCTGTTGCTCCTACGAAATACTCAGACATATCAACAAATTATACATTCTGTTACACTATTTAACAACAAATTCAAAAAAAAAACCCCCCCAAATTAATGAAGGAGGTTTTTCTTTTAAATTAATAATTATTAGTTAGTCTCTTCCACCCAGTTATAATTGATGGTAGCGGAAGTAATTAAAGTAGCTGTTGTTTGATCGCTCGCTATCTTTAATCCATTACCATTAACACTGACACTTAAGCCATAAGAAGCAGCGCTGGAGCCAGCAAAGGTCTTAGTAACAAAGGAGGACAACATATCCGTACTATTCGAATCCCTACGGATAACACCTTGTATCTTCCACATTGCTACATAAGTTCCATTGTCTGCGTCTTGAGCAGTATCGGTTGATTGTACAACACCTTCGAAAGCGACTGTAGTCTTATCATTTAAAGCTATAGCATTACCATCTGAACCTGAAGTTGTTATTCCGTTATTATCAGTACCTCGTAAAATCAAAATTCCCCCTTTAGTAACTACGTTACTCGCGGTTGTGTTAGATGTACCAAGTTCTATCTCATCAAGATGACCTTGATCAGCAGTTGTAGAGAAAGCTCTATCCGCAGCAAGAGTACCTCCTCCAGTTAAACCGTCAGAAGCAGAAATTTCTGTTGTCTTAAGAGCTTTACCTTCTAACTGAGTTGCAACAGTGCTACTCCCGATTCCCGCAAGTTTACTTAACTCAGTGCTAGTTACAGTACTTGTCGTAACCTTACCGCTAGCATTAGAGATAAGAGCTTTACTTACCCCCAAGTTAGTTCCAGCAATACTACTAGCTCCACCAGTAATTGCTGCTCTAATGTCTGTATCTAAAACTTGTAACTGACCATCATTAAATGTGATATTTTCTCCAGCAACACTAGAATGAAGCTCTGCTGAAGTAACTGAATCAGGAGCCATTTGAGCCGTCCCTATGCTATCCCCTTTAACACGAAGTGCATCAGAAGCAATCTCTATAGTTGTGCCATCAACATTAACAGCTATATCATCCGCATTTACAGTGATACCAGATCCATCTCCGACACTAAGAGAAACAGCACTTCCACCTAGTACCGCATTTCCTCCTCCAGCAAGACCAGCTCCACCAGTAATAGCAACAGAGGCGTTTTCTAACATGTCATTCTCGACAACATTTGCTCCAATTGTCGCAGTCAGAGTCCCAGTCATATCTGCGTTAAAATCGACTTGTCCTGTTAAATCACCACCTAACTCTATCCGAGAATCTGCTGCCCAAGCTGTTGCTGTAGAAGCATTACCAACAATATCGGATGCAATAGCTACACCATTAGTTTTCCAACGATTGTTCCCACCATCAAAAACAAATTCAGCAATATTTGCAGTCCCAGTTCCATCAATGATAATACCTCCACCATCAGCAGCCGCAGCATTAGGAGCACCAGTGCCAAGAACTAAGCTCAAATCATCAATTTGGACGCTTGTAGAGTTAATTGTCGTTGTTGTACCATCGACCTGAAGGTCTCCCGCTATAACAACTTTACCTCCCACTCCGACAGTATCAGGATCAATCGTGATTGTACTTGGGCCTGTAATACTAGCAGAAGTGCCGTCTCCAGAAACCCGTAGACCAGACACTGTTATACTTTGATCTGTAGTCGCTCCATTATCACAAACATTATCTAAAGTCAGGCTTTGAAAAGATCCTGAAACAGCTTCAAGATCGCCAATCTGATCTTCCAAATAACCAGTAGCGTCTTCAAGAGTGTTAATATCCGTAGTGTTCGTCGAGATATTGCCAGCATTCGTCGCGATATTCCCAGTATTCGTCGCGATATCCGCAGTATTCGTCGCGATATTGCCAGCATTCGTCGCGATATTCCCAGTATTCGTCGCGATATCCGCAGTATTCGTCGCGATATTGCCAGCATTCGTCGCGATATTGCCAGTATTCGTCGCTATCTGATTTGCGTTAGACAAAATATCAGCATCATTCCCTGTAATTTTAGCATTTAAAACTCCAGAAATCGAATTTACCTCTGTTTTGGGATAATAAATAGTGTCTAAGTCCAGAGAGCCAAAGCTAGCAGCAGTAACGTGACCATCATCATCGAAAGTAAAAGTAGCATCTTGCAGGACTGTGCCACTTGAATTGTCAATCGCGATATCAGAAGCTGGAGTTACATCTACGTGGTTCGTTAAAGAAGCCAAAACCCCAGACATCGTATGAATTGCATCTTGTGATGCTCCACGATCCGTAACCCCATTTGTAATGGAGTCTTGTATTGCTGATGATCTTACATCAGTATCGAAAGTTGATATATCCGTCAGGCTACCTGTTTGAAAGTCTACCTGAGTGCCGTTAAGTTCGCCTTTATAAATTATATTGGTCGCCATGATGAGTAACTAGTTAAATCTAGTTACACAATAAAGGTATAATCAGAAAAAATTAATATTTCAACTGAGATAAATCAACTTTTCCTAACCATCGTATATTAGTTGCAGCCTTACCTACGGCATGAAATTTTAACGACCCATTTGAAGCACTAACTGAAAATTTAACCTCTCCCACCCCTATCTCATCTTGAATAATGTGAACGTGAGGATTACCCAACAAGCTCACCGTATTTGCACTACTGCCTCTTTTAGCCCCACCATTTACATGCATAACAACGGTATCTCCATTTTGCGCTCTACCTATAAACTGGCAATTAAAGAAATAAGAGGTGTTATCCTCTAAAACAAATCTCGCATTAGTCCCATCTAAAAACAATTCTGTTTCCGAAGCGTCTGTAGAATGACCCCGTAAAAGAAAAATTGCATTTTGAGCATCTCCAGCTGTAGAAAAATACCCATTTGAAATTATAAATTGGCTCTGTTGAGAGTCCAGACTTGTATTCTGAGACCCATCTCCAAAAATAGTTTTAGAGACGTTCTCTGTGTTAAGAGTCTCTACAACCAGATTTTTTAATTTTACTTCTAATGCCATTATGTATTTGGGATTGATCTAGTTTGCAACACGTAACCTGTACCTATATTATCTGAAAATTCAACAAAGAATCCAGTAGTGGTTATATCCCTTACTGCTATGAAATAAGTTCTCTCTCCACCACTTGGTAATTGGAGTTCACACTGAACCATTGGCGCAGAAGAAAATGCAGTACTAAATTCTATTCCTGTTTCATCTATACCAGAAGGTAAAACAGTGTCAAATCTCTGGCTAGTTTCTTGAGATTGAACCCAAGTTCTCGTAGCCACCGTCTCTCCACCCATAGTTATGTCTTCTGCTACAGCTAAATTACCTGTTGGCACATCCACACCACTCGCGAAATCAATTGTTAACCCATGTTCAGCAAAAGAAGATTTAGTTCTACCCGTTTTCCCATCAGCTAAAACCATAGAGCCTTCATGCACTGCTCTCCCACCTCTTCCTGCCATAACAGTAGAAAAAGACCCACTAGCAAAATTATTAACACCACCAACAACAATGGCGTTAGATGCATCTTCAATATTGTTATTTTCCCCGCCTAAAATTATGGAATGATCAGGAGCAATTGTTCCACTAGTAATATTACTGCTTTGTCCACCAACAATCACTGCATTAGAAGCTCCTAAAATGTCATTATCATAACCTCCATCAACAAGAGACGCTGTAGACTGCTTAATAGAATGTGATGTACCGCCATTTATTGTATTATAGCCTAATCCTCCTAACTCTATTAAATTAGACCTCCCTCCGATAATAACAGAATAATCATCTCCACTAATAGTATTTAGTTCTCCTCCTGCTACAATATCATAATCACCAAAAATTTGGTTACCACTACCAAGTATGGCAGCAGAATATAGTGAATTTACTGCGTTATCTCCAACGATAAGAGCTTCAGCATCGATATAAAGCTTCCTATCAGAACCATCAAGATCACCAGTTACAAATATGTCTTGTCCACCAGCATTAATTATATAACCAGAAGTGAAAGTTTTTACTCCAGAGATTATTTCTTCGCCAGTGACGTTAATAAAAGCAGCATCCTCACCACCAACCTTCGCATATTGACTTGCAGTTAGGTGGAAATACTCTCCTTGTTGACCTCCTTGTATATTTTCTAAGGAATTATGAGCTTTATTAGAAATATCCACATTGAGACCAGCTCCAGTAGCCTGAGCAACTGTTAAGTCTACATTTGGGGTTTCAGTTACTGTAACATTTACGCTCATGGAAGAGGAGTAGCGGTTCCGCTAATTGTCGCTATCCCATACAACAACCTATCAACACAACCGTCTGATTTAATTAAAAATATATCGTAAGAACTATGAGTAGACTCCATCGCCTGAGTATCAGAACTATTTAAAGACATTTTTGCTCCACCGTTCGGAGCATCTGTTTCTGTATAACTAAATGTAGCCTGAACGTGCTGATCATAATCTCTATAAATCACTCCAGTTAAATAAACTTCATCAGTTTGTAGATCATAAGGGTCTCCTGAGTCGTCTTTTAAAGTCAAAGGAATATCAAGACAAGCTCCTTGCTCAATAACGATATCATATTTTGTCCCAGCCATTATTTTATGTTACACTAATTTGCTACTTCTTTAAGAATTTATCAGGATTCTTTTCGAACTTCTTCGCTAATGCAATTAACCCATTTGTAATCTCTGGAGCTATTACTCCGACTACGCCATAAGAAATAGCTTTAATAAAATCACTTATAGGAGCATCATGTAATACGAACCATAAAATTCCTGATAATATAGCAGCCGCTAGAACATTCCTGAAAAAACACTTAAAGGAAACCTTACCTTTAAAAGTAAGCATCCGCACAATCATCCCAGATGCTCCAATGACAGGGATCACCCAGCCACCATCTAGAAACTCCCTAATAAGATTTTTAAAATCCATGTAAATTACATTACACCAAAAAAATGTTTTTGTGTATGAATAAGTGATGGGATTAGAGGATAAAGATTTTGATGAAGCAGAAAATTTTACAATAAAATACTGCGATCCAAAAGATAGTGAAATCGTATCTGAGTTAGATAGACATGCTAGAGAGTCTGCTTGGGCTTTACTGCAAAGAATAAAGCATCTAGAAAGCCAAAAATGTGTTTGTGAAGAATGTGGCTGCGAAGTCGAAGAAGAATCTGTAGGAGAAGAGGTTACAGGGGAGGAAGTTGCAGAAAAAGAGGAAAAAGTTCAAAAAAATAAAAGCGACGAAGTAAAAGCTGAAACGCCTGAGACTTCTACTATGGATAAGCTAACGGAAATAGCTGATAAAAATAAAGAAATTTTAGATAAAGCTGCGAAAGGAACGGCTGCGGTAGCCGCTGCTGGAGCAACAACCCAAACAGCAAGCGCTGCCACTGGCTTAACTGCTTTTGTACAAGAAACAGTTCAAAAAGTAGGAACAATTGGAATGGCTGGTACGATGTCCATAGGTAGTGGGGCTTACTTCCAAGCTAAAACGACAAAAGAAAAGGGTACTGAAATCGCCGTTGTAGCAGAGCAAGAACATCAAGTGTTTTCTAATTTAAACGACTTCACTAAAACCACAATTGGATTCCAACCCTTTGGAGGTGTTGCTGAAGCTATAGTAGAGTATGCCGAAAAAGGTTATGGGGATGTTGTAGGGACATCCGAAGAAGGTTACGAAGGGGGAGAGGAAGGAAATGAGTCTGGCGGTGAAGAGGGCGAAGGTGAAGCATCCGAAGAAGCAGAAGGTAATGAAGGAGAGCCTACAGAAGAAAATAATGAAGAAGGAGATGGAGAAGCCGTTAAAGAAGAAGACCCTGTAGAGTCCGAAGAGGAACCCGAAGAGGAGTCCGAAGAAGAATCCGAAGAGGAGCCCGAAGAAGAATCCGAAGAAGAATCCGAAGAAGAATCCGAAGAGGAGTCCGAAGAGGAGTCTGAAGAGGAGTCCGAAGAGGAGTCTGAAGAGGAACCCGAAGAGGAGTCCGAAGAGGAGTCCGAAGAGGAGTCTGAAGAGGAGTCCGAAGAGGAGTCTGAAGAGGAACCCGAAGAGGAGTCCGAAGAAGAATCCGGAGAGGGCGAAAAGAAAAAAACAGATATTGAGAATTCAGAAGAAACATTCGAATTAGAAGAAGATGATCAGGTCACCCAAGTCCCTGATGTTATAACCAGATAATACTATGGGAGATATATTCGATAAAATCCTAGCCCCTTATATGGGGTCTATGCCTGAGTTTATTATTTCAATTTTAGGCTTGTTGGGGACTCTTTCGTATATTGTGCCTGAAAATAGTAAACTGGGTAGGTTGTTAAGTAAGTTAACAGGCAATCTAACTAAACTTAAAAACTTCATCCTAAAAAAGAAGAAATGAAGCGCACACTCATAACTCTACTCTCAATTATTTCCGTAGCTAAATCTGCTGTCATTACCTCTGTAGAAGGAAATGTATTTCTAATAAACCCTACAGAAAACCCTAATATCAACCCTGAAGTCAATATCCAAAGACCCATCCAGATCAGCAATGAGGAAGTTGTAGATATAGCCGAGAGTGAAGATAAGAAATTAGATATGGTTATCACTTGGGACGCAGATGAAGCCGAGATTTATGATTTTTATGATGCTCCAAATTGGGATTTTTCACAATCAGACTCTCAGGAATTAAATAGAGACTCCCCTATTACTAATATCTTAACCATAACAGATTCCTTGATACTTGAAGATAGCCCCTCTTATTCACATATCGAGATTGGAGATGGTTTTTCAGTAACATTAATATCTACGGATTTTGCTTTCCAAAACAATAATGGCTTCACAGGAGTGGAAGATGATGATGGTATTTATTCCGTGCTGAACATAACTGAAGGGTCAAGTATGGACGCTATGTTTTCTGCAATTGGATTAGAGATAAATGTAGATTCAACTAGCAGCTTAACACTACGAGGCGCTGGAGACTCAATCAATAGTCAGATCGAAAGATCTATCGTCAATTTGTCGCCAAATGCCAAACTCACTCTAGATTCAATAGAGGAGTTTTCAGAACAAGGGGATGACATTTATTTAAATGGAGTATCATTCAATCAAGATCCTTCTATTTTAAAATTTAATGGCAACACAGGCACTGCAATTCCAGAGTTTAATTCCATTTTATTTAATGCTATACCTATAATTCTACTCTTAAGACGCAGGGATAGATTTAATTAATTAAAAAGATCTCTCTCCAACTTCCTGTAACGAGCATCTGAATGCCAGACTTCATCTGTCGGGGGAGTATAAACTCCCTCTTCAGTCTGAATCGGTTGACCCGCCTTCAGCTTCAACGAAGACGGCTGATATATGTTTAAACTGCTTGTTTTCGGTGAGGAGCTGCCCCCGCAAGAAGTCAGCACGATCATTAGATTCATTGTCGCCAATAGAGCGGAGCCTTTCAATTTCTTCGATAAGTTCATGTTTTCTTTTGTTATGTTTTCCCGTAATTTCAGAGAATGCGAGCTTATTTCTCAACTTGAGGTATAACTCTACGCTTTTCAATACGGATTTAATTAGAGATACCATTACTTTATTATATACACTCTAAGACTTGTTTCCAATTCATTTCTCCAATTACAGACGTTAGCTTTGTGATATCTGCTTGAGTGAATTTTTGGTATTGCCCTTTCAATTTTTCTGGCATCGCGATTTGCTTTACTTTCGCTCCAGAATTTTCTGCCATTTTATCAGCAATAGCTTTAAAAGGTATGGAATTGCCAGTACCAACATTGAAGATACCAGAATTATCATGATGGAGCATCCTATAATGAACCTCACAGACATCTTCCACATGCACAAAGTCCCTACTGGCTTTTCCCCTAAATACTTTGATCTCGCCATCTTCTTGAATTTGTTTGATGAATTTAGTTATTGGACTCGCTTGATCTCCTTTATGTTCCTCATGTGGACCATATACATTGAAGTAACGAAATCCTTGATATGGATGATGCTCATTCAAGAGCCAGTTGTCAAACATATATTTGCTGTAAGCATAAGGATTTAGTGGAACGCAGAATTGATCCTCCTCAAAGGTCTCTGCTGCACCATAAACAGAGCCACTACTGGAATATTGGAATTTAATATCCATATTCGCGCACAATTGATAAAGTGTGCCAGAGAATATAAAATTCTCATTTAATATCTTTTTTAAGTCGGTTTCTGTGGTGCTTGAATTAGCCCCAAGATGGATAACCGCATCAATGCCATTCAAAGGAGGTAAGTCACCTCCAAACTTAATGTCATAAGGAACTACCTCTATCCCTCTTTTCTCAAGATAAGGACAGAGATTTTTGCCAATAAAACCTTCACTACCAGTAACTAATACCCTTTTCACAAAGGTATTATATTAAAGTTCGCCTTCGTCCTCTACTATTTCTTTTACTGATTCTAAGAATGGATAGCCATTTAACAAGTCTTGATGATTTGCGAAAGACTCGTCATCCCAACACCACTGAGAAAACTGTTCGTTTTCGTCCCAAGCGATAACCTCTTCTGAAGCCATTGAACTAACAGGCTTTTTAGACCAAAATTTACAACTCCAGTAGCGGGGGGTCGTTTTATCTTTAGCTGTATCACACTTATGCCTAGCCCTGAAGCTACGGCGACGAGCTGGGTCATCACGCTTAATCTCCATATTTGGATCACCAAACTTAACCATAATGGTATTACCAGTTTTGGGGCTCTTTACATAAACACCAAACTTCTTTTTGCCACCTTTTAAGCGGAAAGGCTTATTTAAAGTTTTTTTCTCTGCCTCTGTATATTCAAGATCCTCAATATCTTGATTAGACTCTTCTAAAGCCTCGACTCTTTGAAGGTCAAGACGAGCGTGAGCAAAATCAAGTTCGTCAAAATCGAAAAAACCTTCGCCTGAATCTTCCATGTAATAATCTTCAGATCCTTTGGCGACATCTTGATCTGCTGCCCGATAAGCCTTTTTAACTTTGCCTCCACGCACCATCTTCAGGAACATATTAACCCTAGCCATCGCCCACTGACCTCTGGTCTTACCGGGCCTATGGCTAGAGCTGAATGCTCCCGCACCTCGACGGTATATTTTTTTAAGTTGCGTAAGCGAAACTTTTTTAGAATACTTATCGTTATGCTCCTTAACTTTATTTTTAAGGGACGTTACAATCTTCTCTGAAAAAGTAATTTTTTTCCCATCTTTACCCGCACTGCCTTTTTTGTTCTCACTAGAACCTTCTTTACGCTCACTAGGTTTCGATGGAGTTTGCGCTCCACTTTTAGGCCCAGATCGTTTGGCAGCTTGAGAATCAAGAAATTCCTTAGCTTGTTTAGAGAAATCGTATTCCATCAAAGGATGTTACACATCTTTTTCAAAAACTTCATTATAAGTTTGAAGTTTTTCTTCTTCGCTCATTTTCTCCAACTGATCAGTAACCTCCCTCAATGAAAGAGAGGTTACTATATCGATCAATTCGGTGAAGGTAAGATTACTAGCTATCCGATTGACAAGAGCTTTCTCAAGCTCCTCTTCCTGCAACGGAGACATTAATTTTGAAGGGCTTTGCTTTTATAGATTCGAAGATCAGGATGGTTATCCTTTTCTTTGAATTTATTTTGGAAAATGACGATTTCTGTTTTTTTGTCTTTTACTGAGAGACTCCCAGAATAAAAGGGTTTATCATCACCTTTCCGCCACAACGCTCCGATTTCCCGCTCTGACCAGTCATCACTGGTTTGAGTAGAATCTTGAGGCTTGCTTAGGTAGATACGGAGATCAGGATGATTGTCCTTCTCCTTGAACTTATTCTGAAAAATTACAATTTCAGTCGTAGAACCAGAAACGGTAAAGTTACCAGAATAAAATGGCTTTTCGCCACCTTTACGCCAGAGAGCGCCGACTTCTCGTTCGCTCCATTCGCTATTTTTTTTATTTTCTTCCATAAGGCTTTAAGTAATCTTTGATTAGATGTTTTTTGTCGTGAGGGAGTTTCGTATAACGTTGTTTGACACGCTTGTAAACTCTTTTCATGACAGGATTCACTTGAAAATCAAGTAAGCCCCTCAAGTATCTTGCAGTAGACCCACTCATTACTTACCAAACGAAACCTTGTCAAGGCTAGTTTTAGCGAAACGACGAATAAGTCCATTATTACGGTCAAATACCTGAATGTAGTCCCCGGTTTCTCCACGGAACTGAGCATTCAGAGTTTCTCCTTGAGTGGTTTGAAGGCCGAAGAAGCGACCACGGGTTCCACGGATAAGGTTTAAGGCAGTTTTCTGCTTTCGATTTAATTTCATAACACGTTATTCTAAATGTAATCCGGACTTTTTCAAGCAGAAAGATTGATTTTATTCAGGTTTATTTCAGAGCAGTTTTCTGTGATTTTCTCACAAATGAACTTGTTAATATGCGTATCAAATCGCTCCTCGAAATCAACTAGATTTTTAGAGGAACGAGCAAACTTCTTAAGAAAATCTAATGTGAATGTAACTTCAATATTGTTCAAACGAAGATCCTCATTGATCTTTTGGAGCTTGTTGTAGAGGATTCTGAAAATATCTTTCTTTTTAACCTGCTTCAATAATACATTACAGTCAACTAAAGATAATAATTCTTTAAAAATGGATGAGGTTGGAGACTCTTCGTCAGAATTAAACCCCATTGATGAAGTATTCTCTACTCCGCTAGTTACAAAAATTTTGACATTAGAAAAATCAGCTATGTCTCCATTGGACATTTGTAGCTTCCCGTCTTTAAGTATTTGAGCAAATAAGCTCTTAACAGAAAGGTGCAGTTTGTGGAAGTCGTCAATAATAATAACGCTATTAGGATGGATATTAATCTTCTCGCATAAAGAAGTATTGTTCATGATCTCTGGCAAGATTTTAAACTTAGCAAACTCATCTGAGAAATGAACCCCGCTATAATTTAAGACATTCACCCCGCTTTTTTCCAAAGAATCCTTTAAATTAGAGCAGAAGAAGCTTTTGCCTGTAGACTCTTGGCCAGTGATACAATAAATACTGGGAACTGAACTTTTTTTATGTATCCCGTAGCTTGAAAGAGATATTGATTCGACAAGAGAATCGATAATCTTATTATTGCCCACAAACTTTTCTTTTAAGCTTAGAGCCAAGTCTGATAAAATGTCCGGCTTCCGTAAAGGGTTTTCTTTCTTGGAGAAAAACTCCTTTAAGTGTTTCACTGTAACTTCTGGTAAATCTTCTTCTTTATCTCCCACCCAAGAAGATAATTGATCTGTCACAAAAGAAAGAACAGACTCTGGACAATTAAGGTCAATATCTTTTTCTTTTATACTCTCTCTGATATCCTTTAGAGAAGAGTCTTGGCCCCAATAAGCAACTTTTGCTTGCGCTCCACAATGATCGATCACATCAATAGCCTTGTCTGGATAAAACTTATTCGGAAGATACTTCTCACAGAAGTTAATAACGTTGTTTATGAAGTTATCCGTATAACTAACACAATGGAACTCTTCATAATATGAGGCGATAACGGGCAATATCTCCTGCATCTGGAACTTGGAAGGCTCCTTGATAATAACTCTTTCAAATCGACGATCTAAAGCAGTGTCTTTTTTAATTGTATTAGTATACTCATTAATTGTGGTCGCTCCAATACAGCTTATAGTTCCCCTCGCTAATTCTGGCTTTAGTATATTTGAAGCTTCCAAAGAGTTTTCTGTTGTCCCTCCTGCTCCCACCAAGGTGTGTATTTCGTCTATAAAGAGAATGATATTTTCGTGCTTTTTAACCTCATCTACGAACTTCTCCAACCTCTCCTCAAATTGTCCCCTGTATTGAGTCCCAGCAACCATACTAGACAAACTCAAAGAGTAAATAACCTTGTTTGCAATAAGTTCTGGGGCTTCCCCATTAACAATCTTAGAAGCTAATCCCTCAATCAAAGAGGTTTTACCTGTCCCTGCTGGTCCTACTAAAATTGCATTTGGCTTTTTCTTCCTACAAAGGATAGTGGCTATCTCTGATATTTTATCATCAAAGTCTACAACCTTATCAAACTCGTCACGGGAGGCTTTTAGGTTTAGATTCTCCGCAAATTGATCTAGGATTTCATTTTCGTCAAACATCCCAATCCAATTATCCATAGAAAGCTCGAAATTATCGCCTTCAGAATTACCATCTTTAAAATTGAGTTCCATTTCTGACTCTTCCTCATCTCTTAAGAATACGGTAATATCATTAATTAATACATCGAGGTCATCTTCATCAAAAACTTCCACCAAAGCCTTTGGAGCATACTCGGGAGCGCACATGCACAAAAGCATTGACTCTGGACTGATGTAATCTAGCCCGAAAAATTCTTTTTGGACGAACTCACACTGATCAATAAGCTTGGATAATTTGCTTGAATACTGTCTAGAGACCTCCTTATTAGGCTTTTTCTTTCTAAGGGTCTTTTCTGCCACTATATTAAGAGCTTGGATACTATCATGTCTCCCTAAAATAGTTTCACATGACAAACTAATGTCCTGCATAAAGCAAGAGAAGAAAATATCTAAATCAACTTTGTTTCTCCCAAGATATTCTGTTAAGTCTTGAGAGTTTTTTAATATAGATGTTAGTTGAGGAGTAAAAGGCAAATCGTTCATTTTTTCTTAAGATCCATTAGTTTCATCATAATTTTAGTATCTACAACCCTTGCTGAATCTATGAAATTACTACCACGGCCTTTGCTTGCATTCAAGATTAAAACACAGTTTTTTGAAACTTTGTACTGATCAAGGAAATCAGAAAGAGTCTCTGACCTTGAGTTATCCATCATTAGAAAGCTAGCTGAAGCAGTATTGTCTGAACCCTCAATAAGCATATACTTGTTCCCGTTTTGAGATATCCTTGTAAAGAAATCTTTAACTTGACAAACTGTTTTGAACTTAGAATTCTCTGAGATCTCATCCAAGTCTTTCAGGCAGACCATTGAACCAAACTCATCTTCGAAACAGTCCTTCAAATCAAAAGAGTAGCTATAGCCCAATAAACTATTTTCATACCACCAATTAGAGAACTTCCGATATGGTTTATTCTTATCGAAAATCTCTTTGTAGCTCTTGAACTTCTTTTTGAATGTCTCAAACCTAGACTCTTTTATTATAGGACGACCATCATCAGCGATAGCCTTAACTTCAATGACTTTAGATATTGCATGTAAAATATCGTCACCAAACCTGTCTTTAAAAAGAATAAAATTCCTCTTTTCCCTATCTGTCAAGATATTGAATGCTTGAGCCTCTAAAACCAAACGGCTCCTTTTATCTGTAGCCTCTCCCATAGCTCCAGCTTGGATTAGGGCAACTAAAACAGAAATATTAATACCACAACTTTTCGCAGCGGAAAAAACATCATACTTGCTAGAAAACCCGTCAGACCCTTTGAAGTGAATAAGGCTCTCAATCGATTTTGCTGAGATACCTTTGATACTATTTAAGCCATATCTAATGTTGTCCCCTTCAATCGAAAAATTCATTTCTGATTTAAATAAGTTAGGAGGTAAAAGTTTAATGCCGAAATGATCTAATTCTTGGTGGACAGAAGCGACAACCGCCAAGGGGTCTGGATCAAACTCGGATGACTCAAGGACAGACAAAAAGAACTCTCTAGGATACTTATACTTCAGATAAACCGTCTTAGCTGCCAACTCCGCATAAGCAAAGCTATGAGACTTATTAAAAGAGTAATCCGCTGAAGCTTGGAGAGCGCCCCAATAAAAATCACTGATCTGACTATCTAATCCTAAATTTTCTGCGGCTTGATAAATCCTATCTCTCCATTTAGGCATCTCATCAACTTTTTTCTTACCAACAATACGACGAAGAGTTTCTGCCTCTTCTAAAGTCAAACCGAAAACCTTATTGGCAATCTGCATCAACTGTTCTTGATACAAGATAACGTTTTTAGACCAAGATAAAATTTCATCTAGATCTTTATGGAGTTCGCTTGATTGAGGCGCTTGCTTTTGTCGGATATATTCGTCTACAAATTGTAAAGCCCCCGGTCTAGCAAGAGCTACAACATCAGAAAGTTCATTCAAATTGTCTGGCTTAACGTCTTGGCAAACTCTAAAGTTTGTGTTAGCAGAAATCTGGAACAACCCCTCTGGATGATTGTAATCTTGAAGCTTATCATATATGAAGTCATCATTAGGATCAATTTCATCTATATTGATGCCAATCTTGTCGCAAGTCCTGTGGGCGATGGTTAAAGTTCTAAGGCCAAGGATATCGAACTTAACCATAAGGTCAGCGACATCATGCATATTGTAACCTGTTATCAGATCTCCGTCTTTAGTTTTCTGTAGAGGAACAACATCCCCTATTGATTGGGAGCAAATGGCTATGCCAGATGGATGGACTCCCGTATTTTTGATTAAATTTTCTATCTTCTTTGCATTGATAAAAGTCTTATTGTGCTTCTTCGCCCAATTATCGAACTTTTCATTCTCCTCTCTTGCATTTTCCAAAGAAGATACTTTACCGTGAAGTTTCGGGATCATGTCGCTAACCGCATTAGCTTGCTCCTCCTTAGCTTCATCAAAATACTTAGTCGCTTCTCTAATACAAAGCTTAGAACTGAAAGTATTGAAGGTTAAGATCTTTGCTGTCCTACCCTCATGTTTTTCTTCAATGTATTGAATGACTTTCTGTCTTTGCTCATAACTAATGTCTGAGTCAACATCAGGAAGTAGGCTACCAACAAGAAATTCTTTATTTCGCTTGTCGTAAACTTTTTTAGCTCGGCTCTTTGAGACAAAGCGTTCGAAGAATAAGTTGTGAGGGATGGGGTCAATATTAGTAACTCCAAGCAAGTATAACACTAAAGAACCAGCAGCAGAACCACGACCCGCACCAGTGGGGATACTGTTTTCATGGCAGAAATTTAGAACGTCCCAGTTTAACAAAATATAATCTGTAAACCCAAGCTCTTCGAAAGTCTCTAGCTCCTGTTTAGCCCGATCAAAATATTCTTTTTTATTATCTTGCTTTGTAATTCCTTTATCCCGTAATCCTTTGCGGGTAAGCTCATACATAATTTCTTTAGTGGAACTTTCTTTGCCAAGACCAATACTACTCAATACAGCTTCGCTGACAGAAGTCTTAGGCAATTCAACGCCAATAGGTTCACAGTCGTCGTAAACAGAAAAATCTTCAAACATCACAAATTCATTTCTTTTTTAAGCGCACAAAAAACTTTAAAGCACTTTTTGTTATCATATAAGGCATCATGAAGCTTCTCTTCTTCAAATTCTATACCAAAGAATTTAAGTAACTGATTTTGAGAAACTCTCGCCTTGAGAGATCGATCATGGATTATCTTATACTGCCAACTCAATAAATCTTTCTTCGGCTTATCGAGATCTTCCCTGTAAGCCTTACCGAAAGCTCTAGTATCGTAAATTCGATTAAGATAAGAGTAATCAGGGGTTTCTCCCAATAACCTTTGCATCCCAGCTACCATATAGACATCGAAACCCAAAAGATTTTGACCAACAATTTTATATTCTGGGTTAAATAAATCAGCCTTAAAATCAGACCAAACCTTCTTCAAAGGCTCTTTCCTCTCGTTATATTTATCCCAACTAAAACCAGTCAAATGCTCTACCTTTTTATTGATTTGCAAATCTTTGTGGCTAATATATCTATCGTTCTCTTTGATGACTCTATTCCCTTGACAGATTAACCACGAAACCTGCCAAGTGCGAGAAGAATGTAAATTAAGTCCTTCAGTTTCCGTATCGAAAACTAGATATTTTTGATTATGTGGTAGCATCTTTATAAGACTCCCAACAGAACTCGTCTGAACAGAAGTGATTTAGGTTTGGGTTTTGGAAAGTTGGAGATTTACCTCCAGATCTATTACAAGTAGCTTTGTACAGTTGTAAAGCTGCAAATTCATCTTTATTATGATGAAGAATTGTCTTGACTGTCTCTGTCTTTACTCCAAGCCCGTCAATGACAGACTTAATTTGAAAGTCAAAAGGGTGATTATTATCTTCAATAAAATAAACTGGGTCTAAATGCTCAATGTCTATATGAGATAACCCGAAGTAAAATAAATTATTAAAAATATAAGAGTCGTAGAAGGGTACGCAAACTTTAAGGTTTTTGAAATCCTCTTCATTATGTTCAGACAAAATAAGGGATTTACAATCATTCAAAGAGGCGCTTGAATACAGTCTTTTTAGATCTTGTATTCCCTCATTATCTTTAGCGAAAAGAACTAATTTGCTCGACCTTTCATTTTCATCGATTCCGCTATTGACAACAGAAATCCTAAGACCGAATACTAAATTAATACCTTCTTCTTGAAAAAGATTATTGAATACTCTAAAGCCATAAAAGCTATCTTCAACCAAGGCGACATGCTCCAAAGAGTTCAGCTTTGCGATGTCCAATATTTTCTCTGCGGTCAGAATAGAATTACCTATACTAAACTGGCTCTTGAAGAGAGGTATCATGCAGGGATCTTAAAGGAGATCTCTCGGACTGTCAAACGAAAAAGACGGGCAACCAGAATATTTTTTCTTTTCAATATGCGTCCCTACTCCTTCGTCAAGCATGTTTTGTAAATCTTCTTTAACGTAAGAGGACTTGATGAACTTATCCTTCTCTCCAAGCAAATGGTAGTACTCAAATGGGAACTTGAATGGACAGTGCCACATCAAATCTCCATTCTTTTTCAATTGTCCTACCCGAGTAGCTCTACCGCAAACAATTTTACCAGCGAAACCTTCTTCCTTCGCTGGATATCCTTTATCCCAAGCAAGGCCACTGACCGCAGTATCGTGATTGAAATTATTAATTACCTGTTGGACATCCGTTAAAAAATATTCAAAACCTTCTAGGTCTAATTCATCTAACGGCTCCATAGCCATAAGACCCTCCCCATTTAAGTCAAACTTTAAGAACAAGAACTCCATACGCCTCTTGAGGTATTCTGGATACAAGTATTTAACAGCAAGGCAATACATGTAATCCTGCATGTTGTCTGTATACTCTTTACCTTCGAAAACACTTTTCGAGGTTTTAAAGTCTCGGATTATCGCTGTTTTTTTTCTTTTAAAAAGGAATAGCTTATCTATAAATCCTAATATCCGATAATTCTTGTCCCCTTCGTTTACGGAGATATCAAAATCTTTCTCAGAAATAGCTTCTGTCGGTTTCCCGTCTGTATCTCCAAAAAAATCAAAATTAAGACCCTCAACTGTCATCTTGTTGATTAGGTCCATATTCTCAAAGTCGTCTATCTCATACTTCTTGGCATAAGCTTCCACCATTCTTTTAATAGGAGGGCTAACGTTTATATCTTGAGCTTTAATAATAGCTCTATAATGCTTCCTATGCCTAGGGTTACCTAAGTTCTCAAAAACAGCATGGCAGATTGTCCCACGCAAAGATCCGTGATTAGATTTATCTGGTAAGCGTAAATGATACTTGGCCCAATATTGCCAAGTACAAGTTTGCATTGTTTTAATGCGCGAGGCTGAGAGCGGCTTGTTTTCAGATTTCTCCATAATGGAAGTCATATTTTTTTTCAAACTTCCGCAAATTAGAAGTGAATGTTTTGTTCACGCCACGTTTATTCATCTCTTTGGCGAAATCAATAATGTTAGCCATTGATTCATTATGCTTGATCGACGCACAATATTCAACATATTTATCTATTTGATCTTTATCCATGTCTCCGAAGTCATTTTCTGGGGGCGGAGAAAAAAATACTTTATCAAAATCAATTTGATCACAGAGCTTAAATATAGACTTAATAGAACCTTCAAATCCCCTATTAGAACCTGAGTTAAAATCATTATTAAATGCAATAAAAATTTTATCTAACGGTAATCCATGGAGCTTAGATATGAACTTAGGAGAAATATTAAGCCCGAAGGAAACTAGAACATTTTTGATCCCAGCCTCAAACAATGAAATACAATCTCCAACTGATTCTACAATATAAACACTCCGACTCTCTTCAATAGCAAGACGAACATCATCTATCGTGTAATATGGATAGAACCAATCAGAACATCTCCCATTGTGCAACCATTTAGGTCTAGGGTCATCCGTTACCTTTCGACCCGAGAACCCATGTATCCTCCCGTCAGGGCGGGAGATAGGGAATATAACTCGCTGATACATTTTACCAGACATCGCCAATCCGCACTTAAACTTTTTTAAAGTATCTTCTGATATTCCTCTGTTTAAATAAAAGTCATAATGAGGTAGCAAACGACTTAAACAAGAATCTGGATATGTTTTTTCTTCACTCAAAAGATTTTTTTTAGCAGAGCGCTCATATATATTTACACCATTACTCTTTAAATAAGAACTTAAAACACTCTTGTCGTTAGTATTCAAAGTTTTCTTAAGTAAAGCTTCGAAGGGTAAAAATATAGAATCTTCTACATAGTCTTTCCAAACTCCCGTATCTTTGTAGATCTGTAGTGCTGTAGAATTATCACCAGACCTATATACGGCGCTAGTTCTCCAATAAGAACCATGATCTTTTAGGCGATAGCCAAGATCTTCTAAAACAGATTTGTAATCAGTCATTGTGAAAGAGTAACTGGGATATCATCACTTTCGCTACTAGACTCCAAATTAACATCAACGTTGTTAACAGAATTAACAATATCCTGAAGATCTCCTCTCTCTTCGATTCTAAAGTTTTGAATATTTAAATTTATGAAGTTCTTGCGATTAGAGCCATCTGGCATTTCTATGTGATTAATGTCCCGGAGAGGGTTCTTACCTAGGTGACGAGCTTTAAGGTTCACTAGTTTATGAGTTCCGAATCTATCTCCATCTTCATGGATTTCATCTGCGACCTTCCTCCTCAACAAAAACAAATGAGAACAAAACTGAGTAATACCATCAGAAAGAGAAACTACACTTTCATCATCAACTATTGAATCTGCTCCCCTGTTGCCTGTAATCCCAAGCCTATTTGCTTGAACAGAAGTCATCATTGAAACACAAGGCTTCCCATCAAAACACAAGTCTCTATGAATCGTTTGTTTAAACAAGTGAACCATCGAAGCAACTTGTTGCCAACCATCATTTTTGCCAAGGTTATTGAAATCTGTTTTGATGTAGTCAAAGCTAAAAATCATTCTGTTGCCCCTACCAACTTTAGAGTAGTAATACCTTTTCAAATAAGAGCACATTTCTTCAGCAGACATGCCAGCAACATTCACATAATAGAACTGCATATTGCCAGCCTTTATTTTTTTCCAAGTATTCCGCACCCTAGCTACAACCTCTTCGACAGACCAATTCTTATAACTAGAAGTCCTCCACTTTCCACTTTGTAGAAGGTAAACGGGTATACCGCTCATTGCAGAACACTGACGAAAAGTAAGCTCCTCTTCACTCATCTCGCCATTATCAAAGTGCAAGACGGGGATGTTGTATTTAGCTCCAGTCCTTGTGGTATAATCCATACAGAACTGAGTCTTTCCTACGCCAGAACGAGCAACAATAACAGAGATATTCCCCTCTAAAAGTAGAGACCCGTAAATCTCGTTTATTCTTTCATGTGGACCCATCAATCCAGATTCCTCAACAGGATTATTCCCCCTGTCTTCAACCAAACTTTCCATCATATCAAAAAGATTAATTGGCCCATCATCAGTGAACTCAAAGTCTTTGATATTTTTATTGTAAATCTCGTCAGCTTTATCTATAATTTCTGAATATTTTTCATCAGGATCGACCTTTTTGACATAAGAAGCTACGTCCCTTGCGGAGCGATAGATCTCTCTACGAGCAGAGAACTTTTTCAACTCCTTTACTGAAGAAATGAATATATCTTCAGTAATCTTATGGTAAACAAGGGAGCGGATGTATTCTGGTAGGTCAATACTGTCTGGGAAACTCACCTTTAGTTGCTCCAATCTTGGAATAAGAATAGTGTCATCAATTGACTCCATATTATTCAATGCATTGCGAATCAATTTGAAAATAGAAAGGTGAACCTGAGAGTCATCGCTAAAGAAATCTTTCTCATTGAGGAATACTGAAACTTCAGCCCACTTGTGAGGGTGCTGGAGAAGACCCTTCAATACAGTCTTCTCCAGATCCATGCTTGATATCATCGAGCACCTCCTTCGTCCAAAGAAATTTCCAATAACTTACTCAAAGCCATATCAACACAAGTATTTTCTGTCTTAGTCGCGAAAGTTGGTTGGCCCACATCATTAATGTAATATAAGAAAAATCCTTTATTCCCACCGCTTTCAGAACCCGTGCAATCAAAAAGCTTAGTTAGAATGCTTGGAGGCAATGTGTTGTCCGTTTTGTCAAAATTATTCATATAATATCTAGTCTTCTCAGAAGCTCCTCGTCAATAGTATCCTTTTCCAATATTCTGACAAGCTTAATTTTATTGATTTCACAAAAATACTCCTTTTTCTCATCTCTCTGTAATTGAGAAAGGAAATTTTGCCTAGAGTTTGAGTGGAAGAACTTGTTGTATTTGTAATGTTGATTACCATCCACCTCTACTGCAAGTTTTTTATTTGCGTTGTAAAAGTCTAATGTCATTCGTGTCCCAAGAACGGGAAGCTCCTCAAAAACAATATCAGAAACCCAATTTGAGTATAAGAGATCTTTAACTTTTTTTTGAAGCTTACTTCGACACTTTTTATCCCAATCAATTAAATACTTTGTAGAATTCTTGAGCTTTTGTTCTCGACCAGTTGTCGTTAAAAAGATCATGCAAAAATGTTTTCAGCAATAAATAGGTGCATCGCTTTTGTAACCTCTTCGTCATTCTCTAAGAGGTCATACAACGCTTTCATTCCTTGATATTTCTCCTGAAGTTTAACACCTCTGTCAGCAAGATATTTGATCAGCTCCTCATCAAACTTAAACCAAGAAGCTGACTTCTCAATGAAGTTCCACATTAGAAGCATTTCAATAATCTCACGCTCAATCCAAATAGACTTTCCATCAGATCGACCATGCTTAATTGGATAGCGAATACGCATTCCCGTGCTTTCATTCGTAGACTTTTG
>Ga0208793_1000691_pt1 | contig 21595 bp, 24 predicted proteins | sample 17_taG_FD_184092 | JGI IMG/M metagenome (GOLD analysis project Ga0208793, IMG submission 184092) | Marine viral communities from the Subarctic Pacific Ocean - 17_ETSP_OMZ_AT15314 metaG (SPAdes) (version 2) | ecosystem: Environmental > Aquatic > Marine > Oceanic | place: Pacific Ocean | collected...
CCCACTACCACACTCTCACTTCACTGTACAGAATCTCCAGTGACCAGATCAGTCTGCACAGTCACACTAAAGTCTTGACAATCTGTGCAGCCTGTGCCAGGTCGCTAGCGTGACCAACATAGCCTATATAGTCACTTTCTAGGCTTGACAATTGCTGTAGTCTGTGCTAAACAGGGACGGGGGAGGGGGCGTAGCTGCGGAGATTGTTACTGTACCAGCCCAGATACAAAAAAGAGGTAAAATAGACTAAATAGCAACACAGTTATAACAAATAGCTATATAGGCTAAGTAGTTGATAGCTAAGGGCTATAACGGCCACTGCGGAGACGCTGTTACGGCTGAGAATCCGCCTATAAAGGAACTACATAGGAACTACATAGAGGCTACATAGCAGTTAATTAACCAATAACATAGAATTAACAGTAAATAATGCTTGACTTCTGTTAAAAAGTATGCTATAATAGCTATATAGTTCATTAAAGAGTGTTTAAGTTGTTAAAGTAATATAGCTTTAAAGCGTTAAAGCAACAGAGCGTTAAAGCTTTAAAGCATTAGAGACGTTAAAGAGGAATTTAAGATCAAATAATTATTATTCTTAGCCTTACAACGTCTTTAATGCTTTAAAGCTTTAAAGTCTCTGATGCTTTAAAGCAACAGAGCGTTAGCGACTACATAGTCTACATAGTATCTCAATAGAGGCAATTCTGTGACTGAAAAAAAGATAGGAAGACCTAAGAAGGCGAAGATCAAGAGTGTTACCAAGGGGCAACGCAGAGGCGTTGGTAGACCTAAAGGTGATGCCGCCATCATCAACGAATACAAAGCCAGGATGTTAGCATCGCCTAAGAGTAAGAAGGTGTTAGATTCTATAATGAATGCAGCGTTAGATGATGACCATAAGAATCAAGCAGCAGCTTGGAAGCTGTGCATGGATAGATTGTTACCCGTTAGCTATTTCGAAAAAGACAAGGCTAGTGGCGGTAAGAGTGCTATTAATATTTCCATTACTGGTGTCGGTGGCGAGACTACCGTCATAAGCGGTAATGAAGAACCCATAGAAGGGGAGTACACAGATGTATAATATCAATGAAGACCTTGATTATTTCACTAGAGAAGAGTTTGCCTGTCAGTACACAGGAGAGAACGAGATTAGTGATAGATTGTTATTGAAGTTAGATTTGTTACGTGCAAGGTGTGGATTCCCCTTTGTTATCACCAGTGGTTATCGTTCAGAAGACCACCCCATTGAAGCAAAGAAGGAGAAAGCAGGAACTCATGCCCAAGGTATTGCAGCGGACATTAAAGTCAGAGACGGTGTACAGCGGTTTAGAATTGTTGAGGAGGCTATCAAAATGGGCTTTTCAGGAATTGGAGTTGCTAGTAGCTTTGTCCATGTTGACATCCGCTGTCTGGACGGTAACGAGTCTCCTGTAATGTGGACGTACTAATATGCCTATAACCTTAGAGCCTTTTGATTACAAGAAACATAAACCCCAAGACGTTGGTTTAGGAGGCCTATCTACTGAGTATTTAATTACTGTAGACTCTCCAGAGGGAGGGGTTATGGTTATTCCTTCTATCTGGTGGGACTCTGACGGAAAACCAAAGCTAGTAGAGAACCAGAGAGAAGCTGTGTTGTTAGCTAAAGATTACGAAAAAACAACTAACAAACAGTTTCCTCGTTTTGCTCCTAAAGCATATCAAGAAGCTGATAAGTTTGCTAGAGAGCGTTCTAAAGCAGGAGGCGCTTCTAATAGCTACCTAGCTAGAGACATAAAAGAAGAAAGAGCCAAGACAGCTAAGACGTTTAAGGAATCCCTTGACTGATTTAAAGGTTGAGCTACTGCCGTGGCAGCAAGAGGTCTACAACGACCCTACACGGTTTAAGGTTATTGCCGCAGGTAGACGTACAGGTAAGAGTAGGTTAGCCGCTTGGTCGCTAATACTGAACTGCTTGTCAGCTAAGAAAGGTCAGGTGTTCTACGTTGCCCCTACACAGGGACAGGCTAGGGACATCATGTGGCAGATGCTACTGGAGCTAGGACATAGTGTCATAGCCTCTAGCCATGTCAACAACCTACAGATTAAGTTTATCAACGGTGCGTTGCTGACGCTGAAGGGTGCTGATAGACCTGAGACTATGCGTGGTGTTAGCCTAAAGTTCTTGGTTATGGATGAGTACGCTGACATGAAGCCAGAGGTGTGGGAGCAAATCCTACGCCCTGCTCTTGCGGATCAGAAGGGTGATGCGATGTTCATTGGTACGCCAATGGGACGTAACCACTTCTACGAACTATATACATACGCTTGTGTGTCTGAAGACCCTACATTCAAAGGTTATCACTACACGAGCTTTGACAACCCATTGCTAGACCCGAAAGAGATTGAAGCTGCTGAGAAGAGTATGTCAGCCTTTTCCTTCCGACAGGAGTTCATGGCAAGTTTTGAGGCCCACGGTAGTGAACTCTTTAAAGAAGAGGATGTTACGTTTAGCGAGGAAGAACCTGCTGACGGTGATTATTATATCGCTGTCGATTTGGCAGGATTTGCAGACGTACAGAAAGTCACAACCAAAACAAAGAGGCTTGACCAAACAAGCATTGCGGTTGTTAAATGTGGTACTACTGGTTGGTGGGTTAGCAATATCATCCACGGGCGGTGGGGCGTTGAAGAGACAGCTAGACGTATCTTCCAAGCGGTACGAGATTATCAACCTGTTGCCGTCGGCATTGAGAAAGGAGCGTTAAAGAACGCTGTGTACCCTTACCTCAATGATGAGATGAAGAAGAACCAACGATTCTTCCGCATAGAGGAACTCACCCACGGTAACAAGAAGAAGACAGATAGAATCGTGTGGGCGTTACAAGGACGCTTTGAACACGGTAACATTACACTAAACAAGGGTAAGTGGAATACTCAGTTCCTAGACGAGTTGTTTCAGTTCCCTAATCCACTAGTCCACGATGACTTGATAGACTCACTAGCATACATAGATCAGTTAGCCAAGGTTAGCTATGCTTATGACTACGAGGAAGAGGACTACGAATTTTTAGATAAATACGCAGGGTATTAACTATGGAACTAGAAGGCGCAGATAACTTTACTCTGGAGCAAGACCTAGAAGGTTGGGTCATGGAGAAGTGTGACGGTTGGCGTGATCACTACGAAGCTAACTACTCAGAACGATTTGATGAATACTACCGCCTATGGCGTGGTCAGTGGTCAGCACAGGATCAGACCCGTCAATCAGAGCGATCTAAGATTATATCCCCTGCACTACAGCAAGCAGTAGAGTCCTCTGTAGCGGAACTAGAGGAAGCTACCTTTGGCCGTGGCAAGTGGTTTGACATTAAAGATGATGTCAGAGATCAGAACCCTGCCGACATTGCAGCCCTGCGTGGCTACCTAGAGGAAGACTTTGCTAAGAACAAGGTGCGGAAAAGTGTTGCAGAATGTCTAATTAATGCGGCAGTATTTGGTACAGGCATTGCGGAAGTTGTATTAGAAGAAGAAAAAGAGATGGCTCCCGCTACACAGCCTGTCATGGGTGGTGAGCTACAGGCGGTAGGTGTTAGCATTAAAGACCGTACTTGTGTTAAGCTACGCCCTGTCATGCCACAGAACTTCCTGATTGACCCAGTAGCTACGGACATTAACTCTGCACTGGGCTGTGCTGTAGATGAGTTTGTATCTAGCCACTTGGTTGAACAGCTACAGGAAAGCGGTGTATACCGTGATGAGCATCTGTCAATAGCCTCTAGTGACTTTAACCTAGAGCCTGACCAAGACCTCACTACCTTCTCTGAGGATAAGGTTAGACTGACCAAATACTATGGCCTAGTTCCTACCCACCTCCTTAAAGAAGCTATGCAAGACCCTGAAGCAGTAGACGAGGAAGTTGTAGAGTTTAGCGAGGAAGAGGAAGATAACTACTACACTGAGGCAATGGTTGTTATTGCTAACGGTGGTATTCTCCTCAAGGCTGAGAAGAACCCTTACATGATGCAGGATCGTCCTGTTGTCGCATTCCCTTGGGATGTCGTTCCTAGCCGCTTCTGGGGCAGAGGAGTATGTGAGAAAGGGTATAACAGCCAAAAGGCGTTAGACGCAGAACTACGCGCTAGAATCGACGCCCTTGCCCTGACCATCCACCCAATGATGGCTATGGACGCATCACGTATGCCCAGAGGTGCAAAGCCTAGCATACAGCCAGGGAAAACTATTCTAACCAACGGCAACCCTGCTGAGGTTTTACAGCCATTTAACTTTGGTAACGTAAGCCAGATCACCTTTGCACAGGCACAGTCTCTACAGACTATGGTACAAACTGCCACAGGCGCTATTGACTCAGCAGGTATTGCAGGGTCTATCAACGGAGAGTCTACAGCAGCAGGTGTCTCTATGTCGCTAGGTGCTATCATCAAGCGTCACAAGCGTACACTGATTAACTTCCAAGACTCCTTCCTGATTCCGTTTGTACAGAAGGCGGCATGGCGTTACATGCAGTTTGAGCCTGAGCTATACCCAGTAGCTGACTACAAGTTCCATACCTCTAGCTCACTAGGCATCATTGCCCGTGAGTATGAAGTAACACAGCTTGTGCAGTTGCTACAAACCATGTCACCAGATCAGCCTATGTATCCTAAGCTAGTGACATCCATCATTGACAACATGAACCTGTCTAACCGTGAAGAACTAATCGCTACACTTGAGCAAGCTAATCAGCCTAACCCAGAAGCACAGCAAGCGGCACAGGCGGCACAGCAAGCTCAGTTGGCATTCCAAGCATCACAGACTGCTGCACTCAACGGACAGGCGCAAGAGTCTGCTGCTAGAGCGCAGAAGTTGGCTGTCGAAGCAGGAGCTATCCCACAGGAGCTTGAGATTGACCGTATCAAAGCGGCCACTACTAACCTCAAGGCAGGTGACGCAGATGACAAAGAGTTTGAGAAGCGTCTAAAGATTTCAGAGCAGTTACTGAAAGAAAGAGAAGTAGCAGTAAAGGAGGGTAATGTTGCTAATCAAACGTCTGTACAACCTCAGACAGCAACTCCTCAACCAACACAAGGACTACAGTAATGGTAAGCACAAGAGATTTAGAGAACGTAGTAGCTCAAGTAAATGTAAAGTTTGAGGAACTATTTAAGAAGATTGTACAGCTTGAGAAACAATTAGCTGATAATACAGGAGCAGAGAAGAATGGCAAAAGTAAAAGACCCAAGACTAGCTAGAGCAGGAGTTGATGGATACAATAAACCGAAGCGTACCCCTAATCACGACACAAAAAGCCATATTGTCGTGGCAAAGGAAGGTGACATAATCAAGACCATTAGGTTTGGAGAACAGGGGGCAAGCACAGCAGGTAAACCTAAAGCGGGAGAGTCCGAAGCAATGAAAAAGAAACGTGCTAGTTTTAAAGCTAGACACGCAAAGAACATAGCTAAAGGTAAAATGTCTGCGGCTTATTGGTCAGATAGAATTAAGTGGTAGTACACTTATATGTACATATAAATGCAGAAATACGACACTTTAATGTAGGAGGCTATTATGCCAAAAGGTAAAGGTACATACGGTAGTAAAGTAGGCAGACCACCAAAGAAGAAAAAGAAGGTTGTTAAAAAGTGAAGGGTCAGACCCACGGTGGCAAAGGTAGTACCCAGAGAAAGACAGACCAGAAGAAGTTTGCTAGTAATTGGGACGCTATATACAACAAAACTGCACAGAAGTCAAGTAAAAATAAGAAATAATGCTTGACTTTCTTATGCTTTTATGTTATAATAACAGGGTACACTAACATTAACTCAGCTGTCCTAATAGGAGAAACAGTATGATTGACCCTAAGCTAGAACTATATTACCGCAACATGAGAGATATGTTTCGTTCAGAAGGTTGGAAACAACTGTTAGAAGACCTGAACTCTAATGCGGTACTAATTAACTCAGTAGAATTAACTAAAGATGTGGAAGACCTACACTTTCGTAAAGGCCAACTTTCAATCATAGCTAATATACTTAATCTAGAAGCACAGCTTGACACGGCTGAACAACAGCAACTAGAAGATGCACAAGAGTAATGCGTATCCTGGTTGACTTTAAGTGTGATGACGGCCACATCAACGAAAGACTAGTTGATTCTGAATGTACTCACATACCGTGTTTAGACTGTGACAAGATAGCACAAAGAATTGTAAGTCCTGTGCGTTCCAAGTTAGACCCTCTGTCTGGTGATTTTTTAGGTGCAACTAGACAGTGGGAGAGGAATAGAGCGCAGAAGCTACAACAAGAGCGTAAGGCTAACTCCTAACCGAATCCTTACATAATACACCTCCATAATGAGAAATCACGGAGTTTAATAATGGCAACACTAATAGACGAGCGTCCAGTAGAAGAACTAGACAACGAGCAAGAAGTAGTAGATCAAGTAACTGAGGAACCTCAACTAGAGGAAACTCCTCAAGAACAAGAAGAAATCCCTGACAAGTACAAAGGAAAGTCAACGGCTGAGATTGTACGGATGCACCAGGAGGCTGAGAAGTTATTAGGCCGACAGAGCAGTGAAGTAGGGGAGCTACGTAAAGTTGTTGATGACTACATACAGACACAACTCGACACGACAACACAAGCACCACAAGAAGCTGAAGAAGATATAGACTTTTTCTCTGATCCCGACAAGGCAGTCGAGAGAGCGATTAAGAATCATCCTTCAATCAAAGCTGCTGAAGCACAAACACAGCAGTACAAGCAACAGACAGCGCAGTCTCATTTGCTACAACGTCATCCCGACATGCAAGAGATTCTGCAAGATGGTAAGTTTGTTGATTGGATTAAAGGATCAAAGATTCGTACTCAACTCTTTGCACAAGCGGATACGCAGTATGACTATGAAGCCGCTGATGAGCTTTTCAGTTTATGGAAGGAACGTCAACAAGCTGTTGGTCAGACTGTAGCACAGGAAAAAGCGAGCAGGAAAGAAGCTGTTAAAACTGCCTCAACAGGCGGTGCAAAGGGAAGTGGTGAGACAGCATCTCGCAAAGTTTATAGACGCTCAGACATTATTAAACTAATGCAGGATGATCCTGATAGGTATTTGTCTTTGTCTGATGAAATCATGCAAGCATATGCTGAAGGGAGAGTCCGAAACTAATTTCATTATAGGACTTTTATTATGACTGATTCAACTTATCCCGCAATGGGCGGTGCAGTAGACAACACATCTGCTGCTAAATTTATTCCAGAAATCTGGAGTGACGAAGTAATTGCTGCATACAAGAGCAATCTTGTTCTAGCTAACCTCGTTAAAAAAATGAGCATGACTGGTAAGAAAGGCGACACCATCCATGTTCCTAAGCCAACTCGTGGTGCGGCTCACGCCAAAGCCGAAGGTGTTGCAGTTACTATTCAGAACGCTGTTGAGTCTGAAGTACTGATCAACATCAACAAGCACTTTGAGTTTTCACGTATGATTGAAGACATCACTGAAGTACAGGCTCTCGCTTCTTTGCGTCAGTTCTACACTGGTGACGCAGGTTACGGCCTAGCCAAGCAAGTAGACGATGATCTGTTTACTCTTGGTAAGTCTTTCGGTAACGGTGACGGTTCTTCTTGGGTACACAACGCTGCATTCCAGATCACTTCTGGTGGAGCTTTGGAAGCCTACGATGCTGACGGCACTGCTGACGTTAATGCCTTCACTGACGGTGCGTTCCGCGCATTGATTCAGAAGATGGATGACGCAGACGTTCCTATGGACGGACGTAGCTTTATCGTTCCTCCTTCACTGCGTAACGCTATCATGGGTATTGATCGCTACACTTCTACTGACTTTGTTAACGGCAAAGGCGTAGAGACTGGCAAGATTGGTAACCTCTATGGCGTTGATGTATTCGTTTCTACTAACGTACCTACTATTGAATCTGGTGTACGTGGCGCACAGCTAATCCACAAGGACACTAATGTTCTTGCAGAGCAGCAAGGCGTTCGCTCACAGACTCAGTACAAGCAAGAGTTCTTGGGTACTCTCTACACTGCTGATACGCTTTACGGTTGTCAAGTAATGCGTCCTGAAGCAGGATTCGTATTGGCTGTTCAGTAAGCTAATACAACTAAGGGGATTCTACGGAGTCCCCTTTCCCTTTTCCCTTTGTTTGTTTTCGTAGGAGTTATTAATGGCTATATTTAGAGGTGACGGTGGTGCAGGTGATTCCAATACGGACGCCACGTTATTAGCCGTTACAGAACAAGCTGTCATAGCTACTACGAAAGCAAGCGATGCAGCGGCCAGTGCTGTTGATGCGGCTAACTCTGCAACGACAGCATCTACCAAAGCAACTCAGGCGGCTACATCTGCAACTGATGCGGCCAACAGTGCTTCAGGTGTTGCAGGGTATGCTACTGCCGCAGGTAACTCAGCGACTGCCGCAGCTACTTCAGAGACTAATGCGGCCAATAGTGCTACAGCCTCTGCTACAAGTGCTACAGCAGCCAGTGCCTCTCAGACAGCCGCTAGTACCTCTGAGAGCAACGCAAGCACTTCCGCTACCACTGCTACTACTAAAGCCACAGAAGCCGCTACAAGCGCAACCAGTGCGTCTAACAGCGCATCTACGGCTACGACTAAGGCATCAGAGGCATCTACTAGCGCATCTAACGCTTCCACCTCTGAGAGCAATGCGGCTACGTCAGCATCTAATGCGGCAACATCAGCTACGAACGCTAGTGACTCCGCTACAGCATCAGCAGGTTCAGCAAGTGGTTCAGCTACTTCTGCTACTAACGCAAGCAGCAGTGCATCAGCGGCTAGTACATCAGAGACTAATGCCGCTAGTTCAGCCACAGCAGCATCTACGTCAGCGACTAACTCTGCTAACAGTGCTACTGCATCAGCGACTAGTGCGGCAACATCGACAACTAAGGCAGGTGAAGCAAGCGCCAGTGCCACAGCAGCGGCCTCTAGCGCATCTACAGCGTCTACACAGGCAAGCAATGCAGCCACTAGTGCTACAGCGGCATCCACTGCTCAGGCCAATGCAGAGACAGCGGAGACTAATGCTGAGACTGCTGAGACTAATGCAGCAGCTAGTGCAACAGCAGCGGCTAGCAGTGCTACGTCAGCGGCTACTAGTGCATCCAATGCCGCTAGTACATTAGCGTCAGCGGCACTGAAGGCTAACAACCTGTCCGACTTAGCTAGCGCAAGCACAGCTAGAACTAACTTAGGCTTAGGCACTGCGGCAACTACAGCGTCTACTGACTACCTAGCCTCTACAGGTGGTACAGTGACAGGGACTGTGGAGCTTGTTAGTACAGACACTAGCTCCTCTGCTGATCCTATTCTATGCTTGTATCGCAACAGTGCATCCCCTGACGATGGTGACTACTTAGGTCAGATTAAGTTCCAAGGAGAGAGCGACACAGGTGTAACAAGGCTATTTGCTAAGATCACTGCCAAGACTTCAGATGTCACTAACGGTACAGAAGACGGCTTGATAGAGACAGCAGTGAAGCAGAATGGTTCTAATGTTATTGTTTCTCGTCAGACAGGATCAGCTTTAAAACTTATTAATGGCTGTGCTATAGAAGTAGACGGTACAGTGACAGCAACAGGCGGTACATCTACTAACTGGAATACAGCTTATGGTTGGGGCAATCACGCTTCAGCAGGTTATTTAACATCTTCATCAACTTTAAATGCAGACAACGTGACTACTGGTACGCTTGATGGCGGCACATACTAAAGGTATATAAACATGGCAACAAAAATTGTAACAAAGAATAGTTCAACTGCTTCTGCCGTCCCTACAGCAAGTGATCTTGTACAGGGTGAACTGGCGGTCAATGTAGCTGACAAACGATTATTTACTGAGGACAACGGTGGCAGTATTGTTGAGCTTGGTACTAACCCTAGCACCATAGACATCAACGCAGGTTCTATCGACGGCACAGCCATTGGCGCATCCTCTGCATCCACAGGCGCGTTTACTACGCTGACTGCTACTGGTGCATTCACAAGCCGTGGTATTGATGACAATGCTGATGCCACTGCAATCACTATTGATTCTTCAGAGAATGTGGGCATAGGGACTAGTTCGCCAACGCTGCCGTTATCCGTCGATGGGGATATCTGGCAGGGGAATACTGGCGGTGTAGAGATTGGGCGCATTACGAACAATGCTGGTTGGTACGACTTCGGTGCTAGCTCAAACGTCAATGGCGCACAGATGTCCCACCCTGCGATTGTAAGGTTTAATACTAACAACACAGAACGCCTACGCATCGACTCCTCTGGCAACGTGGGCATAGGGACTAGTTCGCCAACAGCAGATTTAAGTGTGGGTTCTACCACAACATCCTCTGGCGACATCCACCTCAGAACTACAAAGACAGCGGCAAGTATTACACCTAGTAACTCAGATGCAGGTGGTCTGGATATTGGAGTAGGTTGGGTAGCAGGTGGTCAAGGCCCACTAACTTTTTCCGTTGGCACAGAACGCATGCGCATAGACTCCTCTGGCAACCTGTTGGTGGGTACTACTTCACCGTCAACAACTTCTAACATTTATGCTAGTGGAGCATCAGGTAATGCATTTGCTGCTGGTTTTGATGCGGCAAGCGCATCGTCTGCTGCTGCTGCTTTCAGCAATCCCAATGATGGTGCGGTACTAAGGTTTTACAGAGCGTGGGCTGGTAGCGGCGTTGGCTCAATTAATGTCAGCGCCTCTGCTACAGCCTACAACACCTCTTCCGACCAACGCCTCAAGGAAAACATTGCAGACGCTGATGACGCAGGTAGCAAGATAGACGCTATCCAAGTACGACAGTACGACTGGAAGGCTGATGGCTCTCACCAAGACTACGGCATGATTGCACAGGAACTCGTTGAGGTAGCCCCAGAGGCTGTGACTGTTCCTGCTGACTCAGAAGAAATGATGGGCGTGGACTACTCAAAGCTAGTACCAATGCTTATTAAAGAAATTCAATCATTACGCAACCGTGTTGCACAACTAGAGGAATAAAACAATGGCAGTAACTTGGACAATCTCAACACTAGAACGCAACACTGACGACGGTGTTGTTGTAGCACACTGGCGAGCCTCAGACGCTGACGGTGAACACTCAGGTAGCTCATACGGCACTTGCGGCTTTACCCCTGACGCAGATGCTGACGGCTATACAGCCTACGCAGACATCACAGAGGCTCAGGTCATTGGGTGGGTAAAGGCTGACGTAGACGCTGACGCTATTGAGGCAAGCATTGCGGCACAGATTGCAGACAGCAAGGCTCCCGCGATTACTGTTGGAGTGCCTTGGTAATGATTGATCCAGTCACGGCCATCAGCATAGCCACTAACGCCTTTGGTACGATCAAGCGTATGGTAGCAGCAGGTCGTGATGTGGAGGATACATTATCACAGATAGGGCGGTGGTACGGAGCAGTAAGTGATTTAAATGAATGTCAACGAAGGGCAGAAAACCCACCACTATTTAAAAAGATTGTTGCGTCACAGTCTGTTGAGCAAGAGGCAATGCAGGTATATGCTCACCAGAAAAAGATACAGCAACAAGAGAAGGAACTCAGAGAACTCCTGATGTATTCCTACGGGCCAAACGGCTACAAAGAGTTGGTAGAGTTACGTAGGAAGATTAAGGAGCAACGAGAGAAGACTGTATACGCACAAGAGCGTAGACGTAAAGCGTTATACTGGAACACAATACAAGCCGCAGGTATCCTGGTATTAGCCTCTGGTGTTTACTTAACAATCTCTTGGATCATGGGACAAGGAAATGGATGAACAAACGAAAGACATGTTGGACGTTACTGCAATATCTACGGCTATACTATCGCTAGCATCTTGGCTACCACCTGTAGCATCACTGCTGACAATCATATGGCTAGGTATTCGCATCTATGAGTCTGACACTGTGCAGAAACTTGTGCATGGTGAAACAAAGAAAGAACTTGACAAACAAGACTAAATAGTGTATAATATATGAGTATTTTAAATAGTTTAATAGGGCCAGTGACAGGTCTTTTAGATAAATTCATAGAAGATAAAGATAAGAAAAACCAAATCGCCTATGAACTATCTACTATGGCTGAGAAACATGCTCAGGAATTACTTAAGGGTCAGCTAGAGGTCAACAAGACTGAAGCGGCACACAAGAGTTTATTTGTCGCGGGATGGCGTCCTGCCATTGGTTGGATATGTGGACTAGCCTTATTCTATTCTACCATCCTAGCTCCAATACTAGGCATCTGGTTTACTGTCCCACCTGTTGATAGCTCATTACTCACAAGTGTACTGATGGGCATGTTAGGCTTAGGTGCTATGCGTACAGTAGAGAAGACTAAGAACGTACAGAGAGAACGATAATGGGTGGTGGTGGATTCGGCAGAGCCTACGCAAGCGGCTCAAACACACAGATAAATAAAGCTGCTTTAGCTAAGGCCGCTGCTCGTGCGCCTAAGACTGTAGGTTCTGTCATATCTAAACAACAAGAAGAACTTGTCGATTTATACTCTAACCCTTTTTCATCTACTATAGATTCTCCTAGCATTGGTCTACCAGAACCTATTAAAGTTACGGGTTCTAGAACTGAGCCTACTACACCTGCGTTTAAAGCAGGAGATAGGGAAGATGTATATGACGACGCAGGAAACAAAGTAGGCTTTACTCTTTACAAAGAACAAAAAAGCTATGACGGCTATGGTAATGTAACAGGCAGTAAGGTAGTTCCTCGCACTACTTATTATGCTCCTTCAACTGTACAAAAAACAGCAGAAAGAAAAAAAAGCTACGGAGATAAGAGCATTGCAGACATAGCCGCACAGTTGGAAGCGGAAGCTCCTGCTAAGGCTAGAACAGGGATGGATTTATATAGCGAGTTTGACCCCAATCGTGGAGCTATGCAGGGCTACAGTGTTGACTCTTATAACAGAGAAATAAATGTAGAACAGCCTTTGCTCCAAGCGTTTCAAGATTTAGAAGTACCTGCGTATAAAGAGTTTGATGTTCCTGAGTTAGACACTGGCGGTCTTGATTACGATAAGACAAAACTATACACTAACTACGGTAAGCGTGGACAGCTAGAGTTTCCGAATGAAGCTGCTAGACAAGAGTATTACGAAAAAGAAAGAACAGGAACTTTCCACGATGTTTCTGAACTACTAGGTATTGATTCAGAACTAGGTCAGCAAACAATGGTGTGGGTTAAGAATCCACCAGAGCCTAGTAAGTGGGAGAAGTTTTTAGGCAACCCTGTACTACAGGTTGTAGGGCTGTTGAATCCTACTGTTGCGTTAGCAACTACAGGAGCTAAGTTAGCTTCAGGTGTAGACGTATCTCCTGTTGAGTTAGCTAGTAGTGCCTTAACTGGTTTAAACATGGCGGGAGTAACTAAGCCTCCTGCACTAGGTGACATACCTGTTGGTGGTGGGCCGCCTCAGATGACTAAAGGCACTGGCTTGTTTGGTACTACTTACGGACAAACACAGACTGCATTAAACGTAGCAGCCGCAGGAGATGCCAAAGGTGCTGCTATTGCTTTGGTAGGCAATGACATTATTAAAGGTGGGTTAGACAAAGTAGGGCTAGACCAAGCGACTATTGAACGTGCAGGTATCCAGTACGATGACTTTGAGGCAGGGTTAGGTAAGACTGTACAAAAACTAGCAGCAGGTGAGGAGCTAGATGAGGCTCTTGCATTTGGTTTAGGTACTTATATCAGAGAAGGCGGTACACTAGGCTCTATTGATTTACCTGAGACTAACATAGACTTAGGCGTTATTGAAGACGTTGTTAGAGATATTGTACGCCCTATTGGTAAAGTAGGTACAGCCCTTGCTGACTTTGTTGAAGAGGCTATGCCTGATATAGACGTAGATATAGATATAGATACTAGAGCATTACGTCCTCTTGAAGATGTTATTAAAGCAGGTGGTAGAGCAACTGAAGATGCTGTTAGGGCGGCAGGTAGTGTTATAGATGATACTGTTATACAGCCTATCAGAGAAGCAGGAAAAGAGTTTGATGATGTAGTAACACAGCCTGTTGGTGACGCTCTGTCTGCTTTAGATACAGCCATTAGACAGGCTCTTCCAGACATTGACTTACCAGATGTAGACCTGCCTAGTATTGACCTACCTAGCATTGACTTACCTTTTGACTTACTACCTTCTCTTATGTCAGACACAGGTCAAGACTTTATACCGTCACCTACACGCACAACAGACAGCTTGTTTAATGATGAGTTGTTTAAGTTTGAAACAGAGATAGGTATCAGCGATTACCCACTAGTAGACGAAGAACTAGAGTTGTTTTACCCAGAGTCTGCGCCACAGTTAGACTACGCACCAGATTATGACAACTTCTTTGAAAACACTATTTACGAAGCTAAACCACGGAGTTACGATTTCTAATGACTTACTTACAACTGGTAAACAGCGTACTACGCAGACTGAGGGAGGATGAAGTAACTACTGTTGCTCAAACATCCTACTCTAAACTTATTGGTGAGTTTGTCAATGACGCTAAACGCACCGTAGAAGACTCTTATGATTGGACTGCACTACGCACTACTCTCACTGTGTCAACTACAACAGATACATTTAACTATGTACTTACTGGCTCACAGAACAGAATGAAGTTGTTAGATGTTGTTAATGACACATCAGATTGGTTCATGCAGTACCGTGGCTCACGTTGGATGGACAATGCTTTTTTGATTGAGACTCCACCTATAGGCGCACCACAGTTCTACAGCTTTAACGGTGTTGACGCTAACGGTGACAATGCTGTTGATGTATACCCAAAGCCTGACGGTGTATATCAACTACGCTTTAACGTGGTGTTACGTACAGCAGACTTTACAGAAGACACAGACAAGCTAGGCGCACCTTCATCACCTGTCATACAACTAGCCACTGCATTGGGTGCTAGAGAGCGTGGTGAAACTGGAGGCACTAGCGCAGCAGAGTTGTTTGCACTAGCAGATAACACCTTGGCTGACGCTATTGCTATTGATGCGTCACAACATCCTGAAGAAACTATCTGGTATTCTTAATGGCACAACAATTACAGAACATTACCGTTGCCGCCCCTGGTTTTGCAGGTCTTAACACACAGGACTCGCCTATTGGTGTTGATCCATCGTTTGCCGCTGTTGCAGACAACTGTGTTATTGACAAGCTAGGCCGTATTGGTGCGCGTAAGGGTTGGGAAGCAGTATCTAGCAATGGCTCTTCTGTACTAGGAAGCAGTCGTGGCATAGAGACTATGTACGAGTTTATTGATAACTCTGGTGACAAGGTTGTGTTGTCAGCGGGTAACAATAAAGTATTCAAAGGCACTTCAACCTTAACAGACATTACTCCCAGTAGTTATACTCCTTCAGCTAACGACTGGAAGATAGTAACATTAAACAACCATGTCTACTTGTTCCAGAGAGGACATGAGCCGCTGATAGGCACAGATGAGTCAGGTTCTTTTGTGTTAGAAACTATGTCAGCACATAGTCACAGCACTGGTACTGCTCCACAGGGCAACGAAGTCCTAGCAGCCTACGGTAAGCTATTTGTAGCTGACATCACAGGTGACAAGCACACTATCTACTGGTCAGATACACTTAACGGTCACGCATGGACAGGAGGCGCTACAGGCTCATTAGACGTAACTCTTGTATGGCCTACAGGCTTTGACGAGATAACGGCTCTAGCGGCTCACAATGGCTTCCTAATCATCTTTGGTAAGAAGTCTATACTTGTGTACTCAGGTGCGTCCTCTCCTGCCTCTATGACGCTTACAGACACCATAGAAGGCATTGGCTGTATAGCTCGTGACTCAGTACAGCACACAGGCACTGATATACTGTTCTTGTCTGAGACAGGTGTACGTAGCTTTGGTAGGACTATACAAGAAAAGTCTATGCCTATGCGTGACATCAGCAAGAATGTACGCACTGACTTGTTAAACCTGATACCGCTACAGACTAACCCTATCAAATCTCTGTACAGTTCTGAAGAGGCTTTCTACCTACTAACTCTACCAGACAGCAACACTGTGTACTGCTTTGATATGCGTACTGCACTGCCTGATGGGTCACAACGGGCTACAACGTGGTCAGGAATGTATCCTCTGTCGTTTGCTGTGTTGGAAGGTGGTGAGATATACATTGGTATCTCTAGCGGCATAGTTGAGTACACAGGCTATATGGACGGTGCTGTTAAGTACGAGATGAGATACTTCAGTAACCCTATGGACTTTGGTAACACTTCCAATCTAAAGTTCTTGAAGAAGTTTAACATGACCATCATTGGTGGACAGAACACACCTACTACATTGAACTGGGGCTATGACTATACAGCGAATTATACTAAACAAGCGTTTACATTCGGCTCTAGCAACATTGGCGAGTACGGTGTTTCTGAGTATAACACTACAGCAGAGTACACCTCCTCTATTCTAATCAACACACCAAAGGTTAACACTAGCGGTAGTGGTGAGGTAGTAACCATTGGTATTGAGGCAGAGGTTAATGGTGCTGCTTTTTCTATTCAAAAAATTGACATACACGCTCTACTAGGGAGACTTATCTAATGTCTAATTACACTAAGACAACTAACTTTGCTACAAAGGATTCTCTCCCTTCAGGCAATGCTGCTAAGATTGTGAGAGGTACAGAGATCGACACTGAATTTAACAACATTGCCACGGCCAGTGCCACTAAAGCTGACACTGCTAGTCCTACTTTCACAGGTACTGTAACAGCCGCTACCGTGAACGTCACAGGTACACTGACGGCTGACACAATTACTGGAGGGTCATACTAATGGCTGTAAATTCTACTATGGGTAATCTTTTCAACGTAGGAGCTAGTTATTTACTAGGCCGTGAAGGAGAGCAAGCATTTGAGAAGTTAGGTCGACAAGCTCAGACAGGCGCTGAAAGGATAGGAACACAGGCTGTTGAGGCTACAGAGTTTAAACCTTATACTGTTACTAGTGGGTTGGCTAATATAGCTACTACACCTGAAGGCGGTTTTGGCATTGGTTTGTCACCAGAGCAAGAGGCTTTACAGCAACAAATCATGGGTCAAGCAGGTGGCTTCTTTAGTCAACTACAGGCTGATCCTGCGGCTGTACAGGCTGACATCTATGAAAGCATACGAGCTACACAGCGTCCTGAAGAGGAACGTCAGCGTCTAGCATTAGAAGAGCGTATGTTGTCACAAGGACGTTTAGGACTTGGCTCTGCCGCCTACGGTGGTTCTTCCCCTGAGTTACTAGCTCAAGAGACTGCACGACAGGAAGCTATGGCACGAGCTAACTTAGGTGCTAGAGAGCAAGCAATGGCAGAGCAAAAGCAAGCTGCGGGTATTGCAGGAGGATTGTTAGGTGCAGGTTACATGCCCCAACAGCAAGCATTAGATTTATTTGGTGCTGCTAATCTTCCTGCACAGCTACAGCAGAGAGGCCAGTTAGGCGGTGCTGAACTACAAGCCTTGTTAGGTCAAACAGGGCTAGAAGGTTACTTACAAGCCGCAGAACTAGGACAGGCAGAGAGACTAGCTAACCTAAGCACAATGGCTAATATTCTAGGCGGTAGCGGTACAGGAGCTACAGCAAGAACTGGTTTAGTAGATCAGTTGCTAGGGTTAGTCAGACCAGAGCAGGAAACAGGAAACATGCTGTCTTTCCCTGACACGCCTTCTTCATCTTTCTTAGGAGGAAGTGGTTTTTTAAGCAGTATTTTACTACCTGAAGTAACTAACCCATACGACACAGGTTCTTTATTTAGCGGGTACGTTCCATCAGCTATACCAACACCGGGGCAACCAATAAACTTAGGCAATATAGGCTCAGTGCAAGATATTGACTCAAGTGGTTTTAACGAATCTGCGTTTAACGCTGCACTAGGTCTTTAAGGAGAACAACTAATGGCTAGAGTAAGTATTGAAGGGTTGCTGACAGGTTTAGCGGGAACTCCTGATTTAAGAGAAGAAGGTATCACGAGAGCGAGTGCTATACAAGGTAGAGGACTAGGCTCTAATTTAGCTCGTTCACTGGCTTTACAAGCACCAGAGCGTCAGCAGATGATGCGTAGAGGCGCAGGAGGCTTACTAGGCGTAGATACTCGTACTGCGGGTGAGAAAGTACAAGAGCAACTATCTAGTCTAGATATAACTACCCCACAGGGTCAAAAACAAGCGGTTGCTTTAGTTTCTCAAGTTGATCCTGCTAGGGCATTGGCTTTGCAGACTCAGTTTAACGAAGCAAACATTGCTAAACAAACGGCTGAAAGAGAGTTTTCTTTAGAAGAAAGACGAGTAGCGGCTCTTGAAAGCGAAGCTAACATTTCTAAACAAGAAGCTGTAGGTAAACTCAATCCTCAAATGTATACTCCTGAGAGTTTACAGGCTTTTGCAGATAATTTAGAAAAAACTGGACAAAAAGATTACGGATTATTAAAAGAAATAGACTTAGTTAAAAAAACTTTTGAAATAAAAACATCAGAAGATATTGTATCTAAGATAGGCAAAAGGGCTGAACAATTATCTAGTTCTTCACAAAGACAGTCTTCTCTTAATCAAATGTCTCGTTTATTAGACACTGGGTTAAAAACAGGCTCTCTGGCGGGACTGTCTAAATCTTTTAAAGGCGTGTTATCTAGTGTTTTAGATGTGGAAATTGAAGGTTTAGCAGAAGCAGAAGCGTTAGAAGCTATCTCAAATAAATTAGCATTAGAAGTCAGAAACCCTGCATCTGGTATGGGTTTGCCTGGAGCAACTTCAAACAGAGACTTGGATTTTTTGATTGCTTCTATACCAGGTTTACGTAAGTCTGTAAAAGGCAATAGACTAATGATCGCTCTTGCTAAAGAGCAACATAAAATGCGTCAAGCAATTGATAGAGAGCAAGCAAGAGTCATTAAAGAAAACGGTGGTTTTGCTCCTCTTGATTTAGAAACGCAACTTTCAAGTTTTTATACAGAGTATCAAATTGATCCTGCACTTAGAAAAGAAGCTGAAGAATTATTAGACCCATCAGCAACAGAAAAAACTTGGTCTGATGATGATTTAGAAGCTAGGTTAGCAGAATTAAAGAAAAATAGAAATCCCAACCCAATAGGAAGACGTTAATGGCTATGTCTGAATACGAAGTAGGTAACTGGTTACTTGATAATGACTCTTTAAAAGGAACTGCTGAGTACGCTAGAAATGCTGATTTATTTATGAGCTTTTCTATTAAAAACCAAGCTAAAGAAAATAAAGAAGAGTTAGGGGATTGGCTACTTAACAACGAAAATAAAAAAGGAACTGCTGAGTACGAACGAAAAGCAGACGCTTTTATGAGTGTTGTCAATAAAGTAGATGAAAACAGAAACGAAGACTCTTCTAACATGTCTGCTTATATGCGAGGAATTGCTCAAGGAGCTACCTTTGAGTTATATGATGAAGCTAAAGCAGGAGCGTTAGCTGTTGGTGATTTTCTTGTTAACAACCCAAGTGATTCTGATTTTTCAGAGTTGTATGAAAGCAGAAAGCAGAAAGAAAACGAGTTGTTAGATTCTTATAGAAAAGACAACAGTAAATCTTACTTTGCAGGGCAAGTAACTGGTGGCGTTGCTACTCTGCCTTTAGGAGGCACGTTAGGCAAGGCAGGTCAGTTTTTATTCGGTGTCGGAGGCAGAGGAGCTACGTTAGGGACAACTGCCGCAAGAACCGCTGCTGCGGGAGCTACTCAAGCGGGTCTATCAGGATTCGGTATGGGTGAAGGATTAGAGGATAGACTAACAAAAGCGTCATTAGGTTTTGGCGTAGGTGGTTTAGTAGGTGGAGGACTAGGTGCAGGAGGTTATAAACTAGCTCAAAAAGTAGCTAACTCTTCTACTGGTCTTGTTAACAATGCCGCAGGTATGGGTGGAGTTGCTAAAAGTTCTTTAGAATTAGGAGAAGAATTAGAGCCTCAATTAGGTAAAATTGCTCAAGATGCTGCAAATGCTCGTTCATCTGCTTACAACTCTTGGCGAGAAAGACTAGATAAGGCTATTGAAGCTACAAAAACAAAGGTAACGAGAAACGCAGATCAAGACAATGCTCCTGAGATAATACCAATGGGAGCTTTAAAAGGAATAATAGACGGTACTCAAGGTTTATTAACAGATCAGAAAAACATACTATCTATTTTACAAAAACCAGATAAAGTAACTTTTGACACTTATCGCCAGATGTATAAAACAGCTTGGGATTTACAGAAGCAGTTACCTCCTGCTGAGGCCGCTACATTGGCTAAAAGACTAAAAGATTTAGAAGGTTTTGAGTATAGACATTTAGATAGTATTCTAGGAACAAGTAACCTAGGTACTGCTCGTAAGCAAATAGACCAAGCCGTTAAAGGTTTTGAAACTGGACAACTTCTTAATAAAGAATTAGTAACTAAGATAGCTAAAGGAGAACCATTAGACCCTACTTTTGCTATGCAGTTTTTACCAAATAACTCGTCTAGTTTGAGTAATTTTTTAAACCTGCAAAAAAGAATAAAGTCTTGGGCGGCAGAAGCTAAAGTATCTGCAAAAGAAGCAGATGAGATTTTATCTCCGCTACGAGCTAACGCCTTATCTGATGTTGTTAGTTCGCCTAAGTTATTAGAGGCTGTAGCAAATCCTAAAACAACCCAGGATTTTGACATTATTAAACACTATGAAGCACTGTTATCTCCACAACAGTTCAGATACGTTAAAAGTTTGGCTAGTAGTCCTAAAGGACTGATTGCTAAAAGAATAGAATCTTTGTCTGCTTATCAAACTGCCGCAGGTGTTTTATCTTTGGGAGGCGTAGGAGCAACAGTTGCGGGAGCAGGAGGAGCAGCAGGAATGACTGTTCTTGGTTTATATTTATCTAGTCCTGTTCTTGTTCGTTCTCTTGCGAATAAGCCTCAAATACTAGCATTGGTTAATAAAGTGTTAAACGCTCCCGCAGGAACATCTACAGAAGCGTTAGCTAAATCGACAGAGATGTTAGGTAAAGCAGCAATAAAGGCGGGTATAATAACGCCTACTACTGCTTTATCTTCTATGGTAGGGGCAGGAAAACAGCCACAACAGCAGTAACAAAAAAGCCCTATGCAGTCATCTACATAGGGCTTTTTAGTACCTACAACATTTACACTATCTCACATGCACCACCTACACAGGCCAACTCCTGGCTACCTGTTGTGTTGTCATCCTGCTCAAACTGTTCCAGAGCAGACCAGTCTACACTCACTGGCATAGCCGCTAGTAACTCCTCATACTTCTCAGCGTCTATGTCCTCATACGGAGCTTGTTGATATACATGATCGCTATACGGCAACAGACTAATACCACTACACAGATCAAAGTTATCCCATATCCACTGTGCAACTTCCAAGAACTCATCGTCTGTATAATAAACAGTAATGCTTGGTTTATGTTCACACCAATGGTTCTGGTAGGCTTTCCACAGCTTTAACTGCTCCATAGCACCTACCTGCTTAACTGTGGTGCAACCTTGTGGAGACTCGACAGGAAAGCTGAATACCAGTGACGCTTGGCTCATCAGGTCTTGCTCTACTGGGAATCCCA
>Ga0208793_1000697_pt1 | contig 21515 bp, 20 predicted proteins | sample 17_taG_FD_184092 | JGI IMG/M metagenome (GOLD analysis project Ga0208793, IMG submission 184092) | Marine viral communities from the Subarctic Pacific Ocean - 17_ETSP_OMZ_AT15314 metaG (SPAdes) (version 2) | ecosystem: Environmental > Aquatic > Marine > Oceanic | place: Pacific Ocean | collected...
TCAATACCACAATTATTGTAATCTTGGAAGGTATATCGGACTTCTAAATTATTATCATCAAGATAACCATATTCGTCATAACCCCACATAGGGTCGCAATTTGTATTTGAGATGCTTGAATTATCTTCGGACATGAAATAATCTAAGCCCACTCCTCCAGTCAACAATAGTAAAATCGGTGCGATAATGGCGATTATAACTTTAATTTTTTCTGCTTTACGTTGTACGGATTCTAATGCTCGGTCGACGATATCTCCTTCTAAAGTAGTTTCAACTTTAACTTCCGTAGCATTTTCTCCACCATTGAGTACTGTATTTTCAGACACTTCTTTAGAAATATTTTGAACTGTGGAAATTAATTCCGCCGCTTCTTTAAGTTGCTCTACTAAGTCCTTTCCATCTGATTTATTAGAATTGTTTAAAATACCATCATCCATTAAATCGGCTAAAATGTCTTCTTTGTCTCTTCCTGTGGCCTCAGCCAATAACTGGGATTTTTCACGTAATTCTTCGAGAGTCATATCTTCGATGTCCTTACGCTCATCTTCGCGCATTAGACCACACCTTTAATGAACTCTCCTCGGTCACGGTCTCCATAATAAAAAATTCTTTTATTTAGAGTAACGTAAAATCCATGGCGTCCTCCTGTTGAAGTTCCAATGGCTCTCGAAACAACTCTTGAGTCCATCTTTTGACGTGGACCCAATGTGCTGTTTATTTTACTGGTTAGTTCACTCAGCCACATCCATCCTGTGACTCCTTCGAAAGCCTCTTGAGCCTTCTCTCTAATTTCACTTGGTTTCAAATTATTTCTTCGATTATTTGCTTCAAAGGTTTCCTCATGGGCTAATCCTGTGAGATTATTTTCATGTGCGTGAGTTTCCCATGTATCGATGATTCCATTTCCATTAATGTCCTCAGCCCGAAATGATTGAGCGATTTTTTGGCCTTCATAGGTTGGCAAATAAACCTTGGCTATTCGACTTGCTCCATCAGGTCTTCTCATAATTTGAGTCACTAATCCTAAATCTTGTAAATCTTGCAAATGTTTGGTTGCATTCGACCTCACAGTTCCGACTGCCTTGCCAATATCTCCTTGAGTCATTCCTGCAGGGATTCCATATTTATGATGAACTAATTCAGGATTGAATTGCAAAAGATAAGTTAGAATATCTCGATGCGTACGATTAAGAGACTCGTATTCAGCACCATAAGAAGCCCAATCTATCTCGGGACGGGCACATCGGGCGCATAGATAACCAAACGCAATTTTAGTCATTTCGTCTGAGTAGCCTGGCTTTTCACATTCAAAACATTTAATATAAACTGCAGGGTCGGCACGAAACTCTTCGGAGTCAAAGGTGTACATGCGAGATTGGCTTGAATCTGCCCAAGTTCCTCCATCTTCAAGTGACCACAAAACATACTCTCCCGACCAAGGCGCTCCTGTACGATGTTGCATAACTTCGTCCACATCTTGAATTGTAATTCCTGTGGGATTAATAATTGTCCCAGGTGTGCCATTTGGTAACACCGTTCTCTCTTGATACGGACTCAGAGGATGATTATAATGATGTTCAGCCTTTGCTCCAATATAAAACAATGCTACACTTCCCTGGTAGGATTCTACACGCTTAGGTTTGTATCCTTCGACTATAATCGCATCTGAGCCTTCGGCCTCATAATCTTGCAAAGTTTTTTGACTTCGAGGAGGCAACTTAGTAATATTTAGTCGAGATTTAGAAAATTTCTTTGCTCTTTCTCGAGCCGCTGCTAAGGCCTTACCTAATTTGTCTTCTCCTTCTGCCAATTGAGTTCTAGCCTTGCTTCCTTTGCGCCCTTTGCGACGATATGGATTGAAATTTCGCTTGGCTTTCTTGTCTCCTTTGCTTCGGCGAGACTGTCGTCTGGACTGTCGACGTGCTAATTCACGTTCGAGACTTTCGTAGGACATACTTATCTATCGGGCTCACGACTATTTAAAGTTCACCATTTACCGTAAGTTTTATATGGCTAACCGATATATTGCTTACTATGTCGTTAGAATTAATTACACTGTTAGGAGTAATTCTTATTGGACTTGGCTTAATGCTACAAGGATGGTTCATCTTAGATATGAACAAAAGATTCAGTAAATTGTTAGGTAAGTTACTGATTGCTATTAAGGAGGATGATTGAAATGGAGTATTATGGCGAAGATTTCTTAGGTGTGAAACCTGCATGGGTGCAAGGATTGACTCCTGCTAATTATGCTGATTATGAATCAGTTTGGCAAAAAATAGACTTTGCTAATTTTGAAGATATTTTTTACGACCTCATCGAACAGTGTAATCTCGGAGAAATTATTTTCCAAGAAGAAGAAGTTTCTAATTATCTCGCAAGACGATTACAGGGGCAAGGTTTTTATTACGAAAAACAACCTTCTCCTATTAAAGACCCTGATGCGTATGCCGAATACAGTGGATTACGACAACAAGCCCTTCAAGACATTCGAAACTCAACAGACTATGCTAAAACATGGTGGGATGTCTTGAAGCCATTAACAAGTTCAAAACTAAGTTCAACACAATTAGTTTTTACTTTGTCAAGTCATGGAGGCCCTGATACGGCTGATTGGACAGATTGTACCCTGTACGAGCAAACTCACGTGGATGATTTTCGGGAGTATCCTGGGAGTAAACTTTGTGAAGTGAAATTGCATGGATATCTTTTAGTAGACTCTGCTTCTGCTTCCTTACCTTATCAGACACCAGTTGCTTATTACATTTATGATGTAGACCTTGATGAGGATGCTGTTTTAGATGTGGTGGAGAATGTTTATGAACCAGATTGGGATTCAATGCCTGGTGGGCATGATGACTACTAAATGTATTAAATACTTTAGAAGTTAATTTTTCAATATGGCCTGGGAACTTTATTCACCTCCTGAGCAAATCAAGGCAAAGTGGCCGAGGTTTGTGATGTTGAGTGCACTTTCCTTAGTGCTTATTTTGATACTTGGTGGATTTTTAGCATGACTGATGAAGATAGAATCGAAGAACTTAAACGTATTGCAGACCCTGTTAGAAGCGATGAGTATTGGACAAGCGGCATAGACATCGCACCCGAAGGTGAACCTATGGTACACCGAGACTTGCGAGGAGAATTGAACATCAAGGTGCAAAATGTGCCAAGTCAGGATGGTGAGACAATAACTTGTTGGGTTCAAATTATCGAAGGAGACCTATTCACAGGGATTGGAAAACTTATTGTTGATTCATTCACCGAAGATTCATTAGACGATTCTCAAGTAGAGCCTGATGATATCATCTATTATCGAGAAGGTTCACAAAGTGAAATGCCCAAATACGCAGGGATTCATGAAAAGGCACTAAATTGGTAAGACTTATAAGGGTAACTTAATCTACTAAGAGCATGAGCCGCTCTAAAATTACCACCTATTTACTAATTACATTACTTAGTCTTGCAGGGTGTCTTAGTGAATCTCCTGTAAGTGGAATCGAAGAAACCATAGAACCTGAACAGGTTTTTGAAAGTTGGGATAATCATTCTCATCAATTTTGGAATGTTGCTCCCATGAGTGTAGGAAATTCATCTAGTCTAAATACTAGTGGAGGGGATTTCGTCAATATCACTTTAGAACTGGGTGCGTATTTTCATGAGCCTGTTTTGTGGGAACAAGGGTATCTTAATTACACCTTAACTCACGATAATGAAACTGTATTTACAGTTATTCTGAATCACAAGCAAGAAACTCACTATGTTAATGTTACAAACCTTACACATAATTTAACAGTTACGATTCAAAGTACAGGAAGTGACGACCCTAGCACTCCTGAACCTGGTGATTTCTTTATTGTATCCGTTAATTATCGTGTCTTTACTACTTTGAAGTGAACAACGCTAAGTAACTCTTATAAGGGATTGATGCTTAGGAGTAATTAGTGGAGAGAGAACGGTGAAAACATACTTACTCAAAAAAATGCAACAAGAGGGCTACTATCTAAAGATGGTAACTCAAAAAAGAACCAATAAATCATTTGGAATTCAACTGATGACTCCCCAAGACAAACCATTTGTTAGAGTTTCTCATCTAAACTTCGATACGTGGCTAAACAGCAAATATATTGAAAAATCTACAACTCGCCAAGTCCCTAATGCAAAAGACCTTAAAATAACATATTACGTACTTAATAAAAATTATCAATTTGATTTGTCTTCTTTTGGATTGTCTTTGGATAGCATTCAGGTTAATTGGCAAAATTACACTAATACTTCTCTCCATGCACTACTTACTCTTGATGACTGGAATGAAGCCTCTCAATTGATTCTTCGAACTCCTCCATTGTTTACATTAGATGAGATACTAAGATTGGCTAAATTTTTAATACCTGTGGAGGTCGTTCCATCTGAGTACTCGTATTTCGAGCAATATGCTTCTTTCACTGAGGACGTTCCAGTATTTGATACCATTCTTAATGAAATGTATGACCTTTACTTGTTGAATGCTCTTAATCCTGTGCCCTATGACACATTTCATGAAGCCTTAGAAGCGTTTGTGAATCTGGCTAAAGTTCGAAGAGTTGTTCGACAACGGCGATGAACTTATATAGGTATGAAACGGAGGAGATATCATGGATTACACACTACTAACCATTTCAATTGCTTATACGACTGCCATGGGACTTTGGTTGATGAATCATGTTAGGTCTATCTATAACCATCAATTCGACGTTACTGATGCAATCATTGCTAAACTAACTCAAGCAGAATCTAAATCTGTTCAAGAACCAGACTCTAAAGACTACTTGTATGGTGTGAGTTATCCGTTACAGGAGGAAGAGTGAAATGGATACCTGTGAGGTGTGTCAAGGCACATTTGAAGTCTTACAACGTCGTGATGAAGACCAAGGCGAGATGACTCGTGTCGTCATGTATAAAAGGTGTGCGAAATGTGGAGCAGGACGAATAGATTTTCACCCTTATATGCCTAAAACTGTATTAGAGGAGGAATAATCATAGACCCTCAAACTGTAGAAATATTTATGTCCATAGTGGCCATTTTAACAAATGTGCATTGGTTTCCTCAATTGGCTAGACTGATTAAGCGTAAGCAATCTGATGATTTCTCGCTTTGGACTACTTTGATTCTATTGATTAATAACGTCATTTGGTTTGGATATGCAGGGTACATTGGAAGTGTTTCACTTAGCATACAACAAGGATTATCATTAGTCATGTTGTTGTTTTTCGGCTCGTTAATTATTCATTATCGAACTACAAATTTACTATTTAGTGAGTCATTTTTAAATCGTTGGAGGTCTTCAAGTGTCTGATTATGTGGCAGTAGGGGGGCCTTGCCGTCGTCAATGCGATGTTGATAAGCAAACATTAGTTTGTCGTAGTTGTGGATTAAGTTATAAACAAGTTGCTGAAAAAACAGATGTTTTAAATGGTTCGGGTGATGATAGATGAGTATGTTTACAGTTGGCGACAGATTAAAGAATAAACACACAGGTCAAGAATACACTGTTTGCGAAGTTATTATTATGGATTTTGGATACACGGTCTATGAAGTCGCTACTGACGATATGCAAACGCTTCGATTTAATCAAGATTATAGTAAACATTACCAGGTGATTTCATAATGTCTCAAGTTTCATTAGCCGAGATTAAGAATATGACGTTATCTTATGCCATCATGATGTGGCATAAGCGTCAAGAGTATCAAATTTCAACCCCTGTCGAGATTCACACGGCTCATATTCGTAATAGGTTTCAATCATCTCTATGGGCTCGACGTATTCAACAAGTATTTCAAGAATTAGTCGAGACTCACCCGTATTTTAGATTTAATGATAGTGATGTTTTAGAGTATTTTCCGCAATCAAAATGAGAGCCTTTATGTAGGAATACTACTCTAACTATAATTACGGAGGTAACTCAGATGAATAAAATAAGTGAAGAATCGAAACAAGATATTGCAGACTATCAAACTCTTGCTACGCTTCAAAGCCCTGTTTTGGGAGATGCGTCTCTTGTCAGGATTTTGAACATGGTCGCAGAAGTTCAAGGCGAAGAGTGGCTTGAAGAGTAATTAGCATATATTAAGTAGTTGAACGTATCATGATTAGATATGTTTAGGGCTGAGGATACCTCACGGGCGAACTATCGTTCGCTTTTTGAGTATGCGGCTGGAGCAGAGGCTCGCCTCGCTCAAGACCGTCGCCTCGCTTATTACGAACAGGTGTTACCTGAGATGTTGACTCGTGTCAAAGGTTTACCTTTGATGTATCAAACCTATTCTAAGCAGTGGACCCCTGAGTCTCCTAAGGATGCATTCTGGGTTAAAAGGCGCGTTCCCGACCTTTCGAAACCAATTTACATTACCGATGATGACGGCAACAAAATTCAAAAAGGATTTGAAACTCAAGACTTAGTCATGGAAACCGATGAAGACATTCCTTCATTCATGACTCGCAAGGGTCGATTTAAAGGACAGCACGGGTTCAACAAAGGATTTAGTTACTTAGCCCCTATTTATCACGTAGAACGTGACCAGATGCCTTTCGTCTTAGTTGATTTAGACATTGACCGTGCTGACTTTAGTGAGGCTGCTTGGAATAGGTTACTAACTGCAGTAACTAAGGTTTACGATTGGTTTAGATTAAATGGATTTGACCCGTTGATTAACTTTACAGGGTCGTCATTCCACATTTGGGCTAAGGACGGTCAAGTAAGAAGTTATGCAGAAACGAAACTGTTACTAGAGCAACTAAGTAAAGAAGTAGATTTGCCATTGGCCGCAGGTGCGGCTCACATCAAGGGACAAATTACCATTGATTATCCACAAAACAAATATCGTGCACCATTGCGATTTCCGTTGTCAATTCACGGCGATACAGGATTGGCATCAATAATTATTCCAAGAAATCAACTTCGAAAGTTCGACCCATTAACCAAGGCACACCCTGACCAGGTTTTAAAACAATTGCCGAATCACTTGGCAAAGATTGATGCTTGGTTTTCGGATTTACCACAGACTAAACCGTCGGCCGAAGCGATTATTACGGCTCACTTAGATACACTAAATGAAGACGACTTAGAGCGTTGTATGTGGGGTGACTGCGGTGTCTTGGCTGACGAGTTAATGGCTAAATTACAAGCCGCAGGATATACTGACGCCGTGTATGAAATTGGACGAGCCTATATTCATCCGTTCGAAGAGTATGATGACAAAACTTTTATAGGAGGTCACGTCGTCGTCACTGTAGACGGTGTGTCTTATGATGCATTAGGTGCAGGTGCAAAGCAACGTTGGGTTGATGGCCCCGTTATTCAAGAAATCTTAGCCGAAAATGGATTTTCCGAGTTAGGTCCTTTACTTTCATCACACCTCACAGTGAGTTGGATTACTTCTACTTGGGATGAAGTACAAGAAACTCGACGCCACAATTTCGCAGGCAAGTTAGTTGATTTTGAGTCGGAAATGAGTTCTAAAAGATGGTATAGTTCAGGTAATGTGCATCCATGGCAATTGTTTTTAGACACGGAAACGCTCAGTCTTGATGGGCAAGGAGAGCGGGATAATTACCCGTATGAAGACATGAAAGTCTTGGAATCTAAATACGGACTTAAGCCAACTAGTGCCGTGATTTGGGTTTCGGCCATGCCCGAAGTCGCCGCTTCTTATATGATTGGTCAAGGGCTTCTTGACACTTCCGATGAAGAAGTCAAAGACGATTATGGATTTTCTAAATCAGACCTAGAAACGACGGAATTCGGACAAGTTTATTATCCACCACATGTTGACCAAGTTGGTGAATATCAAGGCACAATTATTCTTGAAACTGATGATGGAGACGGTGGCTACCTACTCTCGCTAAATCGTGACTACACAGGACGATACGGACTTAAGCGAATCGGGATGGCGGCTGAAACTGAATACAAGAAGAAGCGTCAAAAGCCGACTCCCGAACCTGGAGTCGAAGGAGGTACGGATTTAAAGCCCTCTCGACGCAAGCCTCCGATGAAAGTCAAAGGTTCGGATGTGTATTCCGTGCAAAAGCACCGTGCCGATAAACGAGGTTCACATCGAGACATACGTATCGGATTAGACGGTAAACTTTTGTCTTTTGTTCCTGTTGGGCGATACGAGAAAAAGGATGAAGATGGCAAATGGCAAAAGACTGATGGAAGTAGATTGCCGAAAAAAATCGGCGAGGGTGTGAGTGTTATTCGTACCGAAGACCATCCGTTTGATTACTGGTGGTTCGAAGGAGAGATTCCGAAGGACAGTTACGGTGCAGGACCTGTTTCGTTAGAAACACATGGTACACGGCGTATTATTGAATGGATTCCCGACGAGAAACTAAAGGTGGAGTTTATAGGTGGGAAATATGCGGGAACTTACACCTTTGAGCGCAGTAAGAAGTCGAAGGATGGTAAGGTATGGTGGATGCGAAAAAGTCGCCCAGTACCGAAAGACAAGACGGACAAGAAAACTAAAAAGGCTGAAATAACTGATAACAGATATGGCAAACTTAATTTTAATCGCGCATTCAGTAATTGGAAGGTAAACTCAAACAACCGCAACTATAGTTCTGCTACACATTATATCGATAAATTATTAGACGAAGCAAAATATACGCAGGGCAAAATAATTTTATATCGAGCCCTTAGGCTTGCCAATCCCGAAGATTTTGACCCGACAGAAACTGGTGAGTCTTGGACACCTGATAAAAACTTCGCCGAACCATATTTCGGATATAAAACCTCAAACAAAACATACATTCTAACGGCATTAGTTCCTGCGGAATCTGTTGATTGGAAGGAATCTGTTGCACGAGCCTTTGAATTTGGCCCACCAAGTGATGAAAAAGAAATCGTATTAAAACGAGGTGCGCCGATTGAACTTATAAATCTTCCTATGGAGTTATCTTTTGCTATTGATGCAACTCCTGAAGCCTTGATTCGAGCGACTGAGGAACTTGAAAGATTCGTAGATGAATCAGGGAAAACGTGGGAACTCCGACGACCTGGTGGATGGGTTCAGGTTGAGTTAGAAGAATCAAGAGAAACCTTTATAATGGCGTTTGCAGAGTGGTCTGAAAAATTCCAAGCAGGAGCGTTGCCACTCGTCGCAGGAGGTTTATACTTTGGTCATACTTGGAATCAAGATGAACCTACTTTTAAGTTAGACTCTCAGCGAATGATACGCGATGCATTTGACCTAGAGCCAGGCCCTAATGGGTGGTCACAGATGTATGGTGAGTGGATTTATGAATCTATTTCGCAAAATACCATTAGTGGTAACAATATTTTACCACCGACGGCTACTAAAAACCATATGCAGGAGTTTTGGAATCAATATTGGAAAGGACATTTTACACATGATGTAGAAGTGAAAAGGCAAGTCGATGAAGTAAATCGTCATTACATTGAGAACGCTATACGATATGTCGAGAATCTACTAATGATGGCAGGGTATGCCCAAGGTAAAATAATTTTATATCGAGCGATTACACTTATTAATCCCGAAGATTTCGACCCAACGAATACGGGTCAATCTTGGACGCCTGATAAAAGTGTAGCCACTCCGTATTTTGGCCACATGAGATTCCATTCTCGAAAATTAGGCATACTCCATGATTCAGATATTCAAGAGTCTAATACATACATTTTAAAGGCTCTAGTTCCTATCGAATCTATTGATTGGTATACGACTGTTTTGCGAGCCTTAGTGTTTGGAGAAGGTGACGAAAAAGAAATCGTGTTGAAAACAGGGGCTCCGATTGAACTCGTCGATGTTCCGTTCGATTTGTCGTTTGCGATTGATGGAACTCCCGAAGCCTTGATTCGAGCGGCTGAGGAAGATGATGAAGATTGGTGGTTTACTATGAATACTCCATTAGGACCTGATGAAGAGTTTGGTCCGTATGATTCTCATGACGATGCCATGAAAGGAATAGAACGAGTAATGCAAAAGGTTATATCCTTACAAGATGGTTACACTCGAGATTTCCCTCGACCATATCAAGGAAGACGAGGCTCAGGATTTGGACTAAGAGCCGAAGACGACGGAGGCAAATCCGAGTTCGAACAGAAATACCTTGCCAAAGTCCGTGAGTATGAACAGTCTGAAGAATGGTATAATGATGTTAGAAATGTGGAACTCATGGACGACGAAACCTTCTATTACACGTTAGAAAGACGTCTTGAATACCTGTTTCCCGATGTAGAACTTCCTTTATCTCAAAAGGACTACGAAGAATTGAAATCGGCGAATCCTAACTTGGTCGACGAAGAACGTTCCATCGCTCGAAGTATTTCCGATGATATGTTAGATAGAGTCTATGATATGTTGTTTGCTCGCCAAGGCAGTTATGAAAACTACCTGATATCTTGGTCTAAATCACATGAAGCCGAGTATCGGGATGGCAAAATTCTACTCTATCGTGAAATCACCATGAATAGCCCTGAAGATTTAGATACTGCTCGTGCAGGCATTTTTTGGACTCCTGTCTTGCAGGCTGCCAAAGCACATTGGGGGGGAATGGGAGAACACTTCCTGTTGCAGGCATTAGTTGATTTTGAAGATATCAATTGGAAGTCGTCTTGGTATGCTAACCTAATCCATCCCGAAGAGTGTGAAATTAGAATTCGCCAAGGAGCGAAGATTGAATTGTTACCTTTAACACGTCCACCATCCCGAAGAGTTCCAAATCGCCAAGGAGAATACGTTTATCCCGAAGAAATCGTGTTTGAAATCGAAGCACCTAATCCAAATATTTTAGCCGTAGAGCGAGGTACAGAAACGGAACTGCTTGAAGCCATCAAGGATTTACCCGAAGAGTATCGACGCTTGATAGGCATATATCCTGTCGAACCGCAACCGACGCAAACAGGTTTTGCCTCCGAAGATATCGACCTCACCGTCGGCGAGGCTTTCGACAAGGCTTTAGCCGAGATTCAAGCAGATGTCGAGGCCGTTCAACCACGGAGCAAAGACCTTTCCGAGGTTACTCTTGAAGATTACGAAAAAACGAAACAAGTTTATCAACGTTTCATGATTCCTGCAGGTATAACAGGCAGTATCATTAAAGACGAGTGGTATTACGAAACTGAACCTATTTATCTTTGGAGCGATATGTTCAAGTTTGTTGATGATATTGAAATTTTGAGGTTTGGAGAATGGAGAGCAAAAATTGATGCTCAAGAAAGTGAAACGGAACGGGATATTTTTGCATCTAATGAGATAAATTACGCGTTTTATTGGTTTGCAATCGTGCAAATCAATTCCATCTACAACTGGTTACTCTCTCGCTTAGGAGAACGTAAAATGCACACAGGTGTTTACGCAGGACCTCCTGTCGAACTGCCCGAAATCATCGAGTCGCAACGAGACGCGACCGACATCGAAATATATCGATGGTTAGCGACTTCGCAAGAGGAACAACCTGTTCGTCGATTGCGTAATCGAATGCGTCCTGTTGACGTAAATTACTATGGTGGCTATAGCGATGTTTTTTTTACTGACAACGATTCTTTTGCCGAGTTCCCTCGCGGCGTTCGAAAAGGGCTCCAGGCCTTGTCTTACGGCCCTTGTTGGTCTTTGTCTCCTGATGCTTACACTCGAACAGACCAGTGGAAGTTAGCGCAGGAAGCCGTTATCCATAAAATGGTAAATCCAGAAACAGGTGAACCATTACTACAAGTTGGTATTTCATACAAACATATTAAAGAGCAGATAGCCCAGAAATTTGGAAAGAAATACTTCGATGTCAATACCTATGTCATTGAAAAATCCATTCCTGCATCGGGTGTAGATTGGTACTCCACTCTTATTTCAAGCGCCCTATGGGGCGATTCACCCGAATATGAAGTTATTCCGAAACGTGGCGTATTTTTGAGTGAAGAAATAACTGACTCGTCGGATTTCGAACAGGAATTCAACCGAGTAGAGACAGTAGTGTCAGACTTATTTAAGGAGTTTAGTTGGTGGAGTGATAATCAAAAGGAATTGCATGATGTTTCCGATTTGCATGATGATGAGGCAGGTCGCAAAAGATTGCGTGACGTAGAATCTCACTTAGCGAAGTTAACTCGACCAGGCAGTTTACTTTGGTCTTCGGGAGATGACTCGGCTTATGATGCTTATCCTGCGGATTTACGCAATCCTGAATATATTTTTCAAGATTCGGGTATCTTCGTGGATGAGGATGGCGAATTTGATGGATTCACTGATGAGGAACGTGGCGAAACATACGAAGAAGGCCACTATTTCACTCGTCCATTCGAGGAGTCTCCTGATTTAGATATTCGCTTGCGATACGCTTATACACTTAATCGTTTAAGTAAATTAGCCGAGCAGTATTTCTCGCGTTTACGAAGTTTACGAAATAGATTAGAACCTCAATTTGCATCTGGTGAAGTTACCCTTTACAGGGCTTTTTCATTACCTGAGGGAGAAGTTCCGCAATTACGACGAATGACGATTTTTCCACTTTCCATGCGAATAGGCGATGCGAGAAGAATGGAGAATAAGGAACAACGAGTAAAATACAATTACGAATCCTATGGAGCGCATTGGTCATTAGTGCCTGGTTTCGAGTGGTCCGATGATTTTCCAAGTCATTACGGTAAACCATACATAATGGAAAAACAGATTCCATACACGGACGTAGACTGGTTCACTACACTACTCGTCATGGCGTATGGACGAGAACCTGAATGGGAAGTCGCCGTCAACGAAAACGTATTCTTAGCAGAAAACGAAGTTAAGATTCCTCTGTATCACGTGACGCCGCTTGACCAAGTTCCTAACATCTTAGAAACAGGATTAGAGCCTCGCATTGGACCGAGAAGCGAAGCCATGGAACTTGAACCAAGGGTTTATTTGTTTGGCGACCAAGAAAGTGTCGAACAAGCATTGATGAATTGGCTAGGGGATGAAATGTATGGTGCCGAATGGCGCTCAGGATATGCAGTTCTTCGAATAGATTTGCCTGCTGATTGGTTCAAGCAACGTAGAGTAGAAAAAACCTTTGACCCTTATGGTTCAGAACGCTCTTGGGAATGGTCAACAAGTGAAAAGATTCCTGGCGAATTTATAGAAGTCATAGATAAATGGACATGGTCCGAGGACGAACTTGTTGATTTTCAAGCCGATTTCGGAATGCCTGTCTACGGTAAATATCTTCGCGATGCGCGAAACCAAGCCGAATTAGATTTATCGACCATTTCGGATGATTACAAATATTTCCACTTGTCTTGGGACCGATTTGTCATCAATCAAGATGGAGAAACATTTACATTCACTCCAAGAGTTCCTGAGTATCCTTTCGGTTGGATGAGTGGCTCGATTGAAGACGACTTTACTCCACGAGTTTCCTTGAGTTCCACTGTCAAAGGATGCTTAGAGGCCTTACCCGAGGACTCTGATGGAAGATGGTATGTTTACGGCACGAAGCAAACCGACAATATCATTTCGGTTCGTGATTATTTTGAGGCGTGTCCTGATGATTATGGAAGAAGTTTTGAAATGATAAAATGGATAAACTCATTACCTGAAGAAGACCAATTGATTATTAAAAATTACGATTCTCCTTGGACGGGTAGAGATTTAAGTGAAATTGATTTTTCGGAAAAATATGCTGAAATAAATGTGAGTGATTTACCTCCGAAATATCGAGACTTGTTTTACGGTTGTGTGCCAGATGCCATGCAACATGATGAGTATTGGTCTTTAGAACCTATTACCATGGATTATTTAGGATACGTCACTTGGGAAACATTACAACCTGAGGGAACTAATGATTGGCTTTACCTTTCCGCCCCTGAATCTACTGAAATAAAATACCCGCTTCGCTTATATCACGGAACGAGTGTCCGAAATTGGCGAGCCATCCAATCCTCGGGAGAACTACGCACAGGTTGCCTTGCTTCCTCGCATGGATATGATATCGACATGCCTGACACCTATATTGATTTAGCCATTGGAGAAATCGAAGACAATCACCCCGACATCAAGGCAGGCGGACTAGTGTTAGAAGTCGTTTTTCCAGACCAAGCCACAGCCAACCAGTATTTACAAGCCGATACTACGATGTATGATTTAGGCATGGCAGTCTTGGAAGACGACTTATACACGCGTTACGCTCCTGCCGATTGGCAACCTGAGGATGCCCAAGAAGGTTGGTACTACGGTTCTTGGGATTGGTTTGAAACAGATTTCCAAGATTTAGTCAAATCAAATCAAGCCACGAAAACCATACCTTACTCTCCTCAAGACCTTTCGGATTGGCAAGCGAGTTACCTGTCCGTTTACTCGGTTTGTATTAAAAAACCGATTCCTTTAAAATACATCACTGTAGATTGGGGCTCAGAGTCTCGGCGGGCGGAAGAGGAAACTTTTGAAACTGTTGGAGAGGCTTGGGATAAAGCATTAGTTGAATGGTATGAAATTGTAGATTGGGCAAAACATGAACGGGAAAAGGGCTTTAGAGACGTATCTACTACTGAACTCCAACAAGCAATTGAAGTTTACAATATCCTTAATCGTGTTTCCAATAAAATTAGTGAATACCATTTCTTAGGTGGCAGTATGGACGAAACTGTAATCGAACAGTTAATTCGGACGTATGCTAGTGACGATTTGGAATTACAAAAAACATTAATTGAACATTATGAAGAACTACATATCCTTACAATTCCATATGTAGTTAAATCGAAAACCATGAATTATTTCTTTTATTATGGCATTATAGAGTGGATAATAATGATGACTTCGAGATTAAATTCTCTAAACTCTTATGGTGGTAAAGAATTAGACGATGCAATAAGTAGTCAATTTCAAGAGTCCACCTTGAAAGCCTATCGTTGGATATCTGTCGGTAATGATGGATTTCCAAGTCGAAATATGAATTTTAATAATTATGCTGATTTTTCTTACGGCGCACATTGGTCACTCCACCCTGAAGTCTACACTTGGACTACTGAGTGGGAGGGGGTTCAATATCAAAAAGATTACCTCATTGAAAAAGATGTTCCTGTAGAAGACATTGATTGGTTTGAAACCTTAATTTCTTGTTTGTTCTTCTTAGATTCTCCTGAGTTAGAAATCATTATGAAACCGATGACCTTCATAGCCGAAACCATTGACGAACCTCACCTATACTTAGATATGGATGGATGTTTTGCAGATTTCGCAGGGGCTATCACCCAACGAGTTAATGATGTGCTGCAGGTTCAAGATGTATCCGAAATTTCGTCGAAAAGTTTGCGTCGGGCGGCGAGGAAGGCCAAGGAATTAGGAATCACATCTGTTACTGAACGGGATTTTGATTTATCATTGTCTCACGACCCTATTAACAAGAAGGTTATCGACCGTATGTTGTATAAAATTGCTTCAGAGCCTGGCTTCTTTTACAATTTAGAAGTTATGAATCGCGACGTTTTAGACGAAATCATTGCTAGTGGCCGTCCCTTTTCATTCTTATCTGCTCCGATTGGAGGCACGAAAGATTATTCAATAGAAGATAAACGGGCTTGGGTTCGTGACCGATTAGGTTTAGACGTTACCGTTAATGTAGTTCCGAGAGAGGAAAAGGTTACCTTTTGCCAACCTGGAGATGTTTTGATTGATGACCATGTAACTACGATTTCGGAATGGACTGCTGCAGGCGGTCATGGAGTCTTGTTTCCGCAAGAAATTGATGAATTCCTACGAAAGCCTTATAATGGAGGGACTACTACATATCAAGCAGAGGAAGTGGAAAAAGTGAAGCAATATCCAATCGTATACAAGAAAAACGCAACAGGAACACTACAACAATGGCAAGTTTTGTTACTGCCGCAAGAGTCAGGAGGCTATCTCTTGACAACTGCGAGTGGAAAAGTAGGTGGTAAAATCACGCAAGGTCGTGGCAAACTAATCAAGGAAGGCAAGGTTAATCGAACTGCTCTTGAGCAGGCCGAACTTCAAGCCGATTCTAAGTTCAAGAAAAAGAAGGATGAAGGATATTTCCCCACGAAAGAAGAAGCACACCAAAATTTAGTATTGCTTCCTATGAAGGCACTAGACTTTAAAAAGCGAAGTCATGATATTACCTATCCTGCAGTAGCACAACGTAAGTTCGACGGTGTTCGATGTTTAGCAATCCCTCAAGCAGATGGTTCGGTTAGATTGATGAGTCGCACTGGAAAGACTTGGACACATTTGCACCATTTGCAAAGTCAAATTGAAGCATTGAATCTCGATTCTAATATGGTATTGGATGGAGAAGTTTATTCCGATACATTGACTTTTGAAGACGCTACAGGATTAGTTCGTCGTCAAACTTTAAAGCCTGGTGATGAAGAAAAAATGAAGCAAATTGATTACAGATTATATGATGCTATTTTGTTGGATAATCCTAATGCAACTTTCTTAGACCGCTACTCTAAATTAGCGGCCTTGTTCCCTCCTGCGTCTTCAACAGAAGGACGACGCATGGGTCATTTAGTATTGACAGAAAATTTCCCTCTAAGGAATCGAGAAGATTTGTTGGCACTACACAGGCAATTTACTACTGATGAAGATTTCGAAGGTGTCATGGTGCGAAATTTGCACGGAACTTATGACATTAATAAGCGTTCAAAGCACCTGCAAAAGTTCAAGGAGTTTCAAGATGCCGAGTATAAAATTGTTGGCTATAATGAAGCCAGTGGAGACTGGCAAGGAACTCCGATTTGGATTTGCGAAATGGCGGATGGTCGTCAATTCAATGTAACTCCGACGGGAGATAGACCATCTAGAATCGAAATGTTTAACAATATCGAGGACTATATGGGCAAATTACTAACCGTTAAGTTCTTTGAATTAACGGCTGATGGAGTGCCGAGACACGGAGTCGGTCTAGCAATTCGAGACTATGAGTGATTAGTTTCGCTTCATAGCCGCCAATGTTAAGATACCAACGATAGTACCTGCGAAGAATAGTTCCGTTAAATTACTCTTTTTCTTGACTTGTCCTTCCATGGAGAAATTAGCCGTTCCTTGGTCTTCTTCCATAACTTCGTGAATTGGTGGCAGTTCGTCAAGTTCATATTCAATAGCCGACATACACTCTCCACAAATTGCACCCTGCGGACCCATATATCCTGTCTCAGTTTCCTCGATTCTTGGATGGTCTGCTATTGGATTATCACCAGTCCGAATTGTGCAAGCAGAGATGTCTCCATTTTCAATACAATCTATGCAAAAAATCTCATCGCAACAATTGCACTCATATATTTCGCCATCATCTGCTTCAAGTTCTCCACATTCGCAGGTTTCACTGGCGAAAGTTTCTGCAGACTGAGCCTCAAACTCTTCATTCTCAGATTCTGTCGAACCATCATAAAAATTGAGCATCCGCGGGTTGCCATGTAGGCGATGAAGATTATTTTCTTGCTCGTACCATGCAATCGCACCCCAATAATTGTGGATGTGATTTTGACACATTAAATGTCTTTGTGTTCTGCCGTAGTAATTAGGTATACCAGGTACGGAAATCATTTTACCGCCACAACTGGTTCCATCAATGCCATTCTCATCGCACTGGTCGTAAGTTGCATCTTCGACGGTCTTAAGTTCTCCTAATTCAATAATCTCAACCATTTCAGTTCACCTTGATTGCGCCGTTTCCACATCCGCAACCTTCGGCTGATTTAGTTGTTGTAGATTCTGCAGATTGACTTTCAACATACTTTTTGTTAGCATAAAGTGGAATCAAGACGAGTGAGGCTATGAATGCTATTCCTAAAAGTCTCATTTTAATCACCTTAAACTGCCAATCTAGCACGAAGTGAAACTTGATTGTACCAAGTGTAAGCCCCTAAATAACCAATTAATGCAAGCGTAGATAGCATCCAAAGGGCTTGAGGAGTATTTTTAGTATCCCAAGAAGACCTAACTGCTTTTACTACTGCGCCGATTACAGGCACATCTTCAATCCATTGTCCAAAAATTATGGACGCAACACCCGTAATGGCTACTATAACACCGACAATTCCAAAAGTCATTGGCCAACTCATTTTTCTAGATTCAGCACCAAAGTGAACATCCGAACCAATCGGTTCAGTAATCGGTCCAGCGTAAGGAGTGTTTGTGTCTGCAGGAGTGCTTGTAGCCGTTTCTCCTGAGGTTTGTTCTTGACTGCCTTCGGCACGTCCAGCCCAAACAAAGTCTTGTGCAGAGTGGCTTCCAATAACATTTCCAGTTCCGACAGGATAAGTAATAGGTTCGTTCATACCACTAGTATCAGCCTTTCGACTACTTAAAGATGTCTCTGCTCGATAGTTTGAAACAGGGTATAATGCAAAGGTATCTGCGAATTCCTCCGTTACATAACTTTGGCGTCGTTTATATCCGATATCAGGTTTCGACTTTCCTCGATATCTTGGACGTAGCCTAACTCCTCGTTCATTATCGCCTCTAATCAAGCGCAAAACTGCAGGATGATACCGATACGCAATCGGAATTCCTTTCCACATAGAGGATTCGTAATCTGGTGAGCGATATCGGTCAAGCCATGAAATCGCTTGAGGAAAATTCAGACTCGTAATCATAGAATCCCCTCAGGATGGTTTAAACTCGGCGGTTTTCGAACCTTTTTCGGCCAACCTTCGCCAGGTTGTAAGGTAAAGTAAATACTATTAAGCACTCGGTCCTCGGGTTCATCAATCTCTATCATTTTAACATAGTTTTGGTCAAGTTGATGATATGTAACAGATATTACAACGTTTGGAGCAGTACCTAAGATTAATGCATCAGGGAATGTGAGTGAGTTTAAATGTTGGTTGTTATATTCTGTTGCACGGGCATCAATGTTTAATGGAATATCCCACCCTGCATTCGTGACAATTTTTTGAGTCAAGTCATATAATAATTCTATTGTCCAAGGAAAGTCGCCATCGAATCCTCCAATTCCTGTTTGGCGTCCCTTAGAAGTCCACCATTGAAACGCTGGCGAGTCACCATAAACTTCTTCTAAACTTTGCCAATCGGTTGAGCCATCATCAAGATTCGTCAAAAACTCCATAGCCTGCGACTCTCTCATGTTTTCATGACGGCTGCCATTTGTTGACTCTAAATATAAATTAAACATCTCATACAATTCAGGATTCGCATAGATGTCCATAATTTGAATACTGTGAAACAACTATATAAAGAGAACCTTCAAATACCTTGACCGTTAATGTAACCTCATGTGGTGGACTGTTGCCTATTTCATTGTTTTTACTACTTTAGCGTGGTTTTGGTTTCGAACACTTACGAATCGTTACGAAGCGAAAATTACTCAATTACAACAAGACCAAACTACAATTGAAACTGTAACACACACCTTTGAAACTACTTTGGCAGAACAACGAACCTTGTTATCTCAATTACGCACCGAACGTGATACTAAGGCAGAAATGATTGACACCTACATCAATGAAATCGAACGACTACACAACGAAGTTCGCCATCAAAAAGGACGAGCGGCTTCACAGGCTACTTCGAAAGGACAAGCCTTGGAAAAGTGGGCACCGTTTGTCGACCATCCCGAAATTGACTCTGATTGGAAGATTGAAAACTGGTCATTCTTAGGCAGTCCTATCGATTACATAGTTTGGCACTACTCGACGAATAAGGAGGATAATCTAGTTGCGGGCAAAGTAGTATTCTTAGATGTGAAGGCAGGGAAATCTAGTTTGACGACGAAACAAAGAAGGATTCGAGACTTAATTCAAGCAGGCCGTGTTGAGTGGAGGACCATTCGGCTCGATTAGAACCTATTAAATAGTTGTCTTTGTAATTAACTTATGTGTCGCTCCAAAATCTTAGACAGGAATCATCTGATTTCGACTTATTTATTGATTACATTGGACTTGGCGAGGTAACTGAGTCTCAAAATAATTCAACTGAGTTTAATTCTTATTTAACATATTCTTTAGACCCTGCACAAACTGAATTGATTTATAAAAACATTGAAGAGTTAGTTTACGAACAAAGAAACTTAAGGATGTTCGAAATTAATCATCGACAATATATTTCACCAAGAGAGGATTTGCGTAATGTAGAATTACATAAACTGCCGAAAGGTTGGTATATATTAATACCGACCTCAATTGACCGAAAAAATAAAATCGACAAGTTAGCAGACAAAGGGGTTGAAATACAGTTGAAAGATGTTACTTTTGATGGAGATTTGTTCTACAAGCCCGATTTCGCAGAACGCACTACGATTGCTTTCCTTTATAATGGCGTTGATAAATCTATTTTAGTTAATCCTTATCAATTGTTAGATTATGCCGATATTGGTGAGTATGGACGCGTATTTATCAACCCTACTTGGTTGGAGAATCCGAATAAAGAGTATGTTGTTTTTCCCTTGGTTGGGTTTCGTAACTCGTTAAGAACTTTAAATTATCCTGTCTCGTTTTACTGATACAACCTACGAAAACTCTTATAAGGGTGTGCCACCTATGATATATTGGAGGAAAAATAATGTCACAAGTAGAATTATTGATGAAGCATTTTGAAAACGAAACAAGTATTACGCCCGTAGAGGCTGCAAGTGTGTATAAAATACGCAGTTTGCCTCGCCGTATTATGGATTTGAAAAAGCGTGGTTACGAGTTTGAACACGTTTGGAGAGTTGATGGTATGGGTCAACGATACATGCGTTACGTTTGCACGAACCGTCCTTGAGTTGAGTATCGTGCCAGAAGGTCCCGAAGTAAAGCGTATTACGGAACGTATTAACGATTTTTTCCAGGATACTACTTTAGAATCCATCGAAGTCATAGTTCCTCGGTATGGGGAAAAGCAACTGCGAGGGGAGGTGGCGGAGTTTCAATCCGCCCTCCCATTGCAAATTGAATCTGTACAATGTAAGGGTAAGTTTATTTACTTTACCTTGGAAAATGGTTGGACTGTTTGGAATACACTGGGGATGTCGGGAACTTGGCGTAAGAATAAAGTCAAGCATACTATGTTGACATTTCATACATCTAATGGTAAAATGCATTACAAAGACATGCGTCGTTTCGGAACGTTTAGATTTTGTTCCTCGACCGATGAGTTTGAGAAAAAGTTAGCCTCATTAGGTCCTGATATTTTGGCCGAAGATGTTTCTGATGAAACTTTCATGTATTGCATGAGACGTTACCCCAATAGAACAGTAGTTCAATCCCTCATGGACCAAAAGGTCTTGGCAGGTGTTGGTAATTACATCAAAGCCGAGGCTTTGTATCGGGCAGGTATTTCTCCTCACAGAGTAAATAGTAGTTTAACCGATGAAGAACTGGTTCGATTGAACCAGGAAACGAAATGGGTGATTAGAGCCTCATACGCATCGAGAGGGGCTCGGATTTCAACCTATGAGTTACCAGATGGTTCAACAGGAACTTATAATTTCAAGTTCTTAGTTTACCGTCGTAAGACAGACCCCGATGGTTTGAAGGTTGTTCGAGAGCAAACTCGAGACAAGCGAACTACACATTGG
>Ga0208793_1000698_pt1 | contig 21509 bp, 12 predicted proteins | sample 17_taG_FD_184092 | JGI IMG/M metagenome (GOLD analysis project Ga0208793, IMG submission 184092) | Marine viral communities from the Subarctic Pacific Ocean - 17_ETSP_OMZ_AT15314 metaG (SPAdes) (version 2) | ecosystem: Environmental > Aquatic > Marine > Oceanic | place: Pacific Ocean | collected...
GAACTTCTACAGTTTACGATCAAATATTAGGAACTAACATCAGAAGACCTTTCTTACACGTAAGATATAGAGCTTCTCAAGCTGATGATAGAAGAATGAAAAACTGGATCACTGGATCTGTAGGTGGAGCTTCTACCTCTGATTTAGATGCGATGGAAGTTCACTTCTTATCTGAAAGATGTTTAGTGACTCAAGCTGCTAACAACTTCGTGTTATTCACAAGCTAGTAGCAATCAATTTTATGTAGTAGTTACCCTTGTTGAACTGACAGGGGTAATTATTACTCTTATTAAAAATTATTTAATTATATCATATTATGGCAGCAAATGCAAAAAAGCCTACAGTTAAAAAACCTGTAGCAAATAAAGAAATAGTACAAGAGCAAGAAGTAATGACTGCTCCAAAGAAACAAGAACCAGTTAAACCAAGCTGGGAAATAAAAGACAGAATGTATCTTGTAAAAGGTCAAGCACCTTTAACATATACTATATCTGCTAGACACAGCAGAAAAAACCCTTTATTATATTTTGATAAAGAACAGGGTATGCAAAGAGAACTTAGATATGCAACAAATCAAAACTCTCCTTTTGCAGACGAACAAAAAGGTCAATCAACACTAGGACATATTATGTTTAAAGATGGTGCTTTGTTTGTTAAAAAAGAACAACAAAATTTACAAAAATTACTATCTTTATATCATCCTCTACTAAACAAAAAGTATTATGAACATAATCCAGCAGCTATAGCAGAAGATGAATTAGAAGATTTAGAAGTTCAAATAGATGCAATGATGGCAGCTAGAACAATGGACGTTGATGATGCTGAGGCAATACTTCGTGTTGAATTAGGATCTAAGGTTTCAAGTATGACAACTAAAGAATTAAAAAGAGATTTAATGTTGTTTGCTAAAAGAAACCCAGACTTGTTTATAGAACTAGCAAATGATGATAACGTTCAATTAAGGAACATAGCTATAAAAGCTTCTGAAATGGGTATTATCAAATTGTCACAAGATCAAAGAACATTTACCTGGGGATCAAACGGTAGAAAATTAATGACTGTACCTTTTGATGAAAACCCGTACTCTGCAATGGCAGCTTACTTCAAGACCGACGAAGGTGTAGAAGTTTATAGGTCAGTAGAGAAAAACTTAGAATAACATGTAATATTAATATTAGCTGGTCACTTACTGTGACTGGCTGGTATTATAATAAAAAAATAAATAATGGCTATAAATGTAGATTTAGTTTATAAAACTGTCTTATTAATACTTAACCAACAACAAAGAGGTTATATAACTCCAGACGAGTTTAATAAAGTAGGTAATCAAGTTCAGCAAGGTATATTTGAAAAATATATGAGTGACCTGAATCAACAGTTACGTATACCGGAAAATGATAACGAGTATGCTAACAGAGTTAAAAACCTAGAAGAAAAACTAGATATATTCAAAACAATAGCCGCACCTACATTTTCAACAGATCACTTCACGACTGCTTCATTGCCAAACTTTTATAGGCTAGGTACTGTTATATACAACGATACTATTGAGGCTCAAATGGTGGAAAGAAAGGAATGGTACAAAATAAAGAAAGCTCCATTACTTGCACCAACTAAAAAACAACCTGTATTTTTATACGAAGACACTAAGATAAGTGTATATCCAACAAGCATAACATCTGATATTCAAGTATCTTACTTGAAGCAACCTGCAATGATAAATTGGGGATATTCAGTTGGTAGCTTAGGACAATATATTTATGATGCGAGTTCTTCAGTAAACTTTGAATTACATCCATCTGAACAAGTTGATGTTGTTACAGGTATATTATTATACTCAGGGGTTATAATACAAGACCCTACTATAATACAAGTAGCATCTCAAAAAATACAACAAGAAGACATAAACGAAAAATCTTAATAATACATGGGCTTAATTACAGAAAATAATCAGCAATATTACGCAGGTGTACAAAAGTTCTTATCTGCAGCTGGTGCTGGGCAAGCCTTCACAACTACATTTGATACTGAACTAGTATTAGGTAGTTATGATCCTCTTCAGCCAACCTACGCTTTAAACAACTTTAAGTTATACACCGCAAATGCCGGTGTTTTAACATATACAGAATACACCTCAGCTTATACCGTATCAGGTAATACTATAACGTTCACAGGTAATTTAGCAGCTAACACAAGTGTAGTTGTTCAATTAAAAATATTAAGCGGCGGTGAATACGGAAACAAAGATGCTTATGGTAATACTGTTGAAGAAAACTATGGTAGCTACGGTTATATATCTTTAGAAGATGTAATAAACAACTTCCAAATAGCTTATGTTGGAACAGGTAAGTTAATACCCAGCTGTAAAAGAACTGACATAATATTTCACGCTAAACGTGGAATGCAAGAATTTAGTTACGATACATTAAAAAGCATTAAATCACAAGAATTAAATATACCCCCTGAATTAAGTGTTGTGATACCACAAGACTATGTAAACTACACAAAGGTATCTTGGATAGATAAGTTAGGCGTTAAAAGACCTATATATCCTGCAAACAACTTAACTACAAACCCATTTGAAAACCCTATACAAGACTCTAAAGGTGTACCTACACAAGATAACTTTGGCAACAATGTTGAAGGAACATCGATAACAGAGGAAAGATGGAGAACAGCAGATGACACTTTAATAAATCAAGACAACCCAGAAGATTTATATAATCAAGGATATGACAGTTGGGGCTGGGATGAGCAACTTTTAGGTCAAAATTACGGACTAGATCCTCAGTATGCTCAAGTAAACGGATGGTTTACTATAAATAACAGAGAAGGTAAAATGTCTTTTTCAAGCAATTTAGCTGGCGCGCTTATAGTTTTAGAGTATATATCCGATGGATTAGCTTATGATATGGACACGCAAGTTCCTAAGTTAGCAGAAGAGGCTCTATATGCTCATATAAGCCACGCTATCGTAGCTTCTAGGATAAACCAACCTGAATACATAGTTAGAAGATTAAAGCAAGAGAGAAGCTCTAAATTAAGAAACGCTAAAATAAGATTATCAAATATAAAACTTGATGAAATAGTTCAAGTAATGAGAGGTAAATCTAAATGGTTAAAACATTAAATTAAATGGCTGAGATTAAAAATACATTTCTTAAAGGCAAGATGAATCAAGATCTTGATCCTCGTATAATACCTAATGGTGAATACAGGAGGGCGTTTAACTTATCTATAAGTAGATCTGAAGGATCCTCAGTGGGTGAGTTTGAAAATGTATTAGGTAATGTACAAATATCTGATTTATCCCTAGTGACAGGAAGCAACGATCCTAATATAGAAATAATAGGAAATGTTATAGATAAAAGTAGCAACATAGGTTATTTTATTGCAACAAACAACACTGATCATTATATATTTAGTGTTAATTTAGGAGTAGGATTACAAGCTCCATCTATTTTAGTAGCAGGATCTTTTTTAAATTTAAGTAAAGATTATATTATTACAGGTATAAATATTATTGAAGATTTTTTATTTTGGACAGACAATCTAAATCAACCTAGAAAAATTAATGTTACAAAACCCTTAGGGTATTATACTAATGAGGATCAAATATCGGTAGCTAAATATGCTCCGTATAAACCTATAGTAGTAATGGATCGTATTAATAAAACAGTTGTTGAAACAACAGGTACACCACCTCTAACTTCTACAATTATTTTAAACAATACAACAGGTATTAAAGTAGGTGACATAATTACAGATAAAGACAAAGTAGCATCACCTCAATTTATACAAAGCTTGATAACTGTAATAAGTATAAAGTCTTCGACGGAGGTTATTTTATCTTCTGATGTTGCTTTGCCTAATGATTTTTCTTTAGACTTTAGTAGGCCTTCTATGACTAATCAAAGTAGTAAGTACATGTCTAATAGGTCCTCTGGAGATGCTACTATTACAGGAATTTTTCCTAATAAAACCTATACAATAGAAGCGGTTGTACAAACAGATACTGATTTTTTATACAGCGGTAATAATGGTATACCTAAAATAGGTGACTTAGTGACATCTACGGTTTCAGGAATACCTACAAATACAAGAGTTGCTAGCGTATCTGTTATTGATGATGAAAATGTTAAACAATCTATAACTATAACGCTAGACAAAGATACCACAATAGCAGACGGTAGCTTTATTAGTATAAGTGACAATCCGGATTATGATATAGATTGGAAAGGAGATGCTGAGTGGTTGGATGATAAATTTATTAGATTTAGCTATAGATTTAAATTTGACGATAACGAATACTCTTTAATGGCCCCCTTTAGTCAACCTATGTTTATACCTAAGCAATATGGTCAATTCGGTTGCGGTATAGAATCTGTTACAGAGGATATGGATAATGCTTACAAATCAACTATACTAGCTTGGTTTGAAAATAATATTGATAATATACTATTAAAAATACCAACGCCTGATGATAATTCTACATTTGAACAGCTGATTGACAATTTACATTTAAGTGAAATTGATATATTATATAAGGAATCAGATGCTTTAAATATTAAAGTTTTAGATACTTTAACTATAAATAACACCGACGACACTTTGCCGTCTATATCTTATGATGATGCGTTACACGGATCTATACAACAGTATTTTATAGAATATAATTATACGTCAAATAAACCTTATAAAACTTTACCTGAAAATCAAACAACCAGGGTTTCAGACAAAGTACCTATTAGAGCTCTTAGTCAAGAGGTTATAGGTAATAGAATTGTGTATGGTAATTATATAGATAAACATTCTAGCCCTAGTAAAGCGGCCTTTAGTGTTACCGCACAAAACAAAAGCATAAGACACGATAACTACACTCAATACCCAGCTCATACATTAAAACAAAATAGGACATATCAAGTGGGTTTTGTATTATCAGATAGGTATGGTAGACAATCAGATGTTATACTTTCTTCGTATGATGTTGATTCGAGTATACCAGGTTCAACTGTTTTTCATCCATATAATACATTAGATAGACAAACTACTGACCCTGTTCTTGATTGGCTGGGAGATGTTTTAAGTATACAGGTTAACGAAACTATAGCTACATCAACCGTTTCAGGGGACGGTCAGCCAGGTGTTTATTCCTTGTCTAACCCATTAGGCTGGTATTCTTATAAAGTAGTTGTTAAGCAGCAAGAACAAGAATATTACAATGCTTATCTACCTGGGTTTATAAATGGCTACCCCGTTACAGAATCTGTTGAAACTAATAAAAGTTTTTTTACAACTTTAATTAGCGACAATATTAATAAAATACCTAGAAATTTAAAAGAAGTTGGACCTAGTGACAACGAATATAATAGCGATGAGACGATTACTATTAGGGTAAATAATCCTACTATAGATAATAAACAAAGCAGCCCAGCATATTTAAAAGATACGCCGTGGAATGCACAGTATTACCCAAATAGTATTTCTCAAAATGTATTAAGCATTGCTACAGTAAGAGATATGGAAATACAAGCTATTCCGTTTAAACCAAATGTTGCTGCGGGAGAATATGGTGAGTCTGAAATACTTAGTACATATACGTATAATGATGATAACCCAGCTCATGGAATAGACACTGTAAACGAAGTTCCAGAACCTACAGGAGCAATACCCTGGGGAACAACAGGACCGGATCCATCAATATATGATTCAGAGTCAAACCCTTTTGTTATAAAAGTATCTTCTACTGAAAACGGGAACAATTCAATAGGCGCTAGGGTTTTTACTACATCAGTTTATTCTACTCCTCCAGCTAACGACAATAGACTTTCTATGGTCCCTTTTTTATCAATAGCCGAAACAAAACCTGTCTACTCTATACTTGATATATTTTGGGAAACATCTTTATCAGGTAATTTAATAACATTAAATTCATTAATAGACTCTCAATACGGAGGATTGGTTAGTGCTAATTTTATTGCGGCATCTTTTCCTGAAAGTATAAATAGCGAACAAGTTATTGGTAGCGACTTTGATTTTATAACAGGTAGTGGTGCGCAGGCATCTAGCAGTAATATTACCATAAACAGCTGGGAGGTAACGGCTCCAAATCAGACTGTTCCAAACAATACTTTCTCTGTATCTGTGAACTCATCAACTAATAGATTCCAGATAAAATCAAATGCTAGCTCTAGATTTGTATATACATCAAATAGTAGCGTAAATGATGTGTATAGCATTACAGTGAATGTTACTTATACCGATGGATCTGGTACCTACACAAACGACATTACATTAAATAATATATCATTAACAAACGTAGCACCTAGAAATATAAATTGCTCCAATCCAACAAATTTAAATAACACTTCTACAATAATAAAAGATTTTACTGTAGACGATAACGGAAGCTCTGATACATCAGGATCACCGGCTGTAAATACTTTAAACTTATTATGGAGTAAAGTTGGGCCAGGAACTAAAACAGTTAATGGGGTTACAACCACTTTAGATTCTGGATTTTTTGAGTTTTCAAATACTAATCCGGGTAGACTTCAAATGGGTAGCGGGTATACCTTAACAAATCAAGTTACTTATAATGTCACTGTGAAAGTTTCTGATTTAGACGGCACAGGATCGGATTCATTGTCAACAGAGTGCGCCATTCAGTTTACAACAGGTATACCTAATGTACCCGTAGCAATATGTAGAGGAAACCAAAGAACGCCTGACACGGTTAATTGTACAGAATCCATAGAATATCAATTTTTATCAAGCGATATAGCAGGAGCAACAGGGTCTTACCCTTCAGGATATAACCAATCTGGTACTATATATTACAACGTTAGTGATGAAGCACCTTCAGATGTGCAGCCTGTATCAACAGGAGCATTGACTCAGGGGATCATGTATATTGACACATCTTTTAGAAATACTTCTTTAACCGCTACTTCGGAAATATTCTATACAATACAGTATAGAGCAAATCCATCAAGCTCATGGACCCAAGCAACCACCTCTAGCGGATCAACCGTTGCGCTTTCAGAAAACTTGTCTAGTGATAACAATACCGTTGATACTGACTCATTCGTATTTAGTCTAGCTGGTGAATATAGACTAATTACCCAAAGAATTACAGGAGTAGGTTGTAGTGACGGAAGTAGCTACTTTAATGTAGAGTTTGGAGACGACACATATGGCACCACTAATTGTCCTCCACCTATAGAGTAATATTAATAAAAAACAAGTAATAAATATATTATGCCAATAACATTAGAAGTAGGATATTTCAACTCATTTTACGTGAAGCGCATAGCTGATGTTCCTGTAGGATTACAAAAAACAGGAGACACCGCTTGGACAGCACCTTCTGGTACTACTATAGAGGAAGATTGGTATATTGAAGAATCAAGAATACGAGGAGGATATAATAACACTTCTACGGATCTAGGGGTTAAGGCTTATATTGTTGAAGATAACGACTCACAACAACACTTATCTAATTCTCTTATATATTCTGGTCCTTTAAATTCTAGAACAGGTATTAATCAAACAAATCAATTTAGTACTGCTGAAGAAATAACTAGAAGCGTTGATCCTATTAATGGTAGTATACAAAAGCTATATGCTGAAGATACTAACTTAATTATATTTCAAGAAAGAAAAGTAAACAGAGCTTTAATAGATAAAGACGCTATATATTCAGCAGAGGGGAATCCATTAACAACATCAGCAAACTTGGTTATAGGGCAGATAGTGCCATATGCTGGTGAGTTTGGAATATCCCAAAATCCAGAATCTTTTGCTGTTTATGGATATCAAAAGTATTTTGTTGACAAAAATAGAAATGCTGTATTAAGACTATCAATGGACGGTATTACAGAAATATCATCTTATGGTATGCGAAACTTTTTTAGAGAAAATTTATTGAGCGTAGCAACCGACGGTAAAATAGTAGGGTCTTATGATGTGTATAATAAAAATTATACATTATCACTTCAAGGTTACAGTGGAAACAGTTCTGCTTTTCAAACATTAAGTTTTGACGAGTCTACTAATGGATGGAGTAGTTTTTATTCTTATAAGCCTGACAACGGATTTAGTTCTAACGGTAACTTCTTCACTACAAAAGGTTCTAATGTTTACAAGCACTACGATAGTTTTGCTCCAAGAGCTTCTTTTTACGGAGGTACAACTAGTCCTAGTATAATTGAATTTGTTATAAATCCTGACCCTACAAAAGTTAAAACATTTAAAACTATAAATTACGAAGGAAGTAATGGGTGGAAAATTAGCTATATAAAATCAGATGAAACTCAACCTGCACTAGATGTTGATGATCAATGGGTTTCTATAATTGATCAATCCTCTCAAATATATAGTTATGAGGAAGGTGCTTACGTTGAAAACAATGTTCAATATAGAGCTGGATTTGATAGAAAACAAAATGAATATGTTGCCGCTATAAAAAACAATGGGGCTGAAAGTGTAACAAGTATATTGCCAGGTCAGGTATTAATTGGAGGTAGCGCCTCGGGTTTAAAAGGGCACTACTTAAGTGTATATATGAGGACTGATGATACAACGGATCCAGGCGGATTAAAAGAGTTATTTGCAGTGGGCGCAAATTACGGAAGATAAAATAATTTAAAACATAAAAATATGGGTAATTTTGAAAAATTCGCAGGTAGCATGGGTGGCGGACTTTTATTAGGTGCCGCAACTACAGTTGTTGGATCTTTGATAGGAGGAGGAGCTAGGCGAAGGGAAGCTAGAAGAGCTAGAGAGCAAAGAGACATGCTACAAAATAAATTAAATAGACTAGAAGCTAATCGCCAGGAAATAATAAATCCTTATGCTAATGTTACTAACTTAAGTGAACTTGCTACAGACCTTACTTCTACGCTGTCAAATCCATACGCTAACTTAAGTGTAGCTACGCAGGCTGCCGAAATGGAAGTAGAACAAGCTGATATATCACTTGCTAATACTTTAGATACTTTAAGAGCTACTGGAGCTGGTGCTGGCGGCGCAACCGCATTAGCTCAAGCAGCTATGAAAAGCAAAAAGGGGGTTTCTGCTAGTATAGAACAGCAGGAAGTAAATAATGAAAGATTAAGAGCTCAAGGTGAACAAGAATTAGATAGAATGAGAATGCAAGAAGCTGCTAGAATCCAAGGTATTCAAATAAGTGAAGGAGCTAGAACCCAAGGCTTAGATGCAGCGGGACAGCAATTTATGTTTAACGCTAGAGAAGGAAGACAGATGCAAGAGTTAGATAGAACGTCTGCTTTGTTATCAGGGGCTCAAGCTAGAGTAATGCAATCAAATAATGCGAGGCAAGCGAACACTGCTGGTCTTATAAGTGGTTTAGCAGGGTTGGGCGGTAGTTACTTAACGGGTTTAGCAAGACAAAATTCTAGTCAATATAATGATAACCCTGGTGAAGATGGACCGGAATAAAATACAAAAAAAATGAGTTATACAAATCCTAAGCAGTACATAGATAATCAATCCGCTCAGATACAGCAGAATTTACAAAAAAACTTAGCAGCTATAACTGCTAAAACTACTTCTGATATAGGTAAAATATATGCTGAAAATTCAAGGTTAAATAAAGAACTTATTAAGCGGGTTGACAGTAAAATTAGTAAGCAAACTAATGCGGCAATTCAGACACATAAAAAGAATCCAAGTGTAAAAATGGGTGAGATTTATAAATTATCTAAATATGTTGCTGATATAAAAAAATCAAATCCATCTAGCTGGACTGAAAACCAAAGAAATACAGTTTCTAGCTGGGACTCTTTAGCTGATCGCATGCAAAACACTTTTGAAAATACGTTGTCCGCTGACCCCACTGGAGCATTAAAAAAGACAATAGGTCAACCAGGTAGTATTGACAATCAGAGAGATTATGAAAAAAACCGAGTAATCTTGGCTATGTCTAATTTGATACCATCTGAAAAAATTTCTCAATTTCCAATTGATGAAACAGGTTTTATTAATTATAATATATTAGTAAAAGAAAATGGAATTGAAATAGGTAATGTTATAAATGATACACCTGAAAATACTATGGAAATGTATTTAATTCCAGACATAATAAAAAGTATTGACGAAGGAAATGCTAAAGTTGCAGCTATTATAGACGCAGGTAATCCGCTTTCTACTTATTACGAAGGGGGTGAACCAGCTCAATATAAAGATAAAAAAACTGGAAAAGTTATAATGGAGGGTCGTAAAATGAATTTAGAAAAAGTAAAAAATACATGGATAGAAACTCAAAAGAGTAACGATTATATTGGCTTAGATAAATCAGGTCAAGTGTCTTTATATCAAACCCAGTACAAAGATAAAAATGATCCTAACTACAGTTATGACAACCCTACTGAGGACGAGCTAAAGATTATGGAAGAAAAATATATTGATAAAGAATTTAATAGATTTTTAGCGGCCAACCCTAAAATTTATGCAGCTTTAGAAAACCCAAAAGCGCCTAAGCCAACCCCAAGTAAAAAACTAACAGCGGCGCAGGTAAAGTATAATGATCAATTTGAAATGGCAAATACCGCTATGATTGATATGAAGGAATTAATGGAAACTCCACTAAAAAAAATAAGGAACAGAAAGTTTACCATGGAGGAAAAAGGAGCTTTTGTGGATGTAATTAATAGATATCGGAAAGAAGCAGAAGGAAAAGTGCAAACAATGGAGCAAATAAAAGCTGACTACATTTTAGAAGAGGGTGAGGATGCATGGAATGAGAATTATGGTAATTTAGATTTAAATACTGTGGGATATGTAAAAGTATCAAATGGTAAAAAAGTAATCAAAGACCTAAACATTGGAACGTATGACCAAAAAATAGAAACGTTTGTGGATCTTATATACCCTGGTTTAGAGAAAACTAAAAGAAACAAGATGAAAAAAGGTCTAAAAGGTAATGAAGTTAACCAGGATTATAACTAATAAAATTAAATAAAATATGCCAGTAAAAAGATATGAAGTTGACGGTAATCCTTATGATGTATCTGATGCTAAAGAACAAGAGTTTTTAAATAAATTTAGTAATGCTGTTTTGATAGGTGTTTTAGATGAAGGGGGTTCGGTTGTAGAGCAAGAAAAGAAAGACGAAGCGCAGGATTTTCCAACAAGCACTGTAGAGGATGCGGATGCAGTGCAGCAACCAATGACAGCATCACAAGCAGGTTTTACGGAATCACCTTCGGTAGATACTCCTTCGGAATCACTAGATCCTGAGCCTATATTGCTAGATGAAGTCGTTGTAAAAGCTAATAAAAATGCCAAGCGATCAGCCGACGAAATAAATAATATTTTTGGATCTAGTGTTTGGGGTGATACTAAAAACGCTAGTGATTTAAACCTTTTAAATACCAATGTTAAGAATTATGCTAATTTAAAGAAAGGGATAACCATAGAAGATGTTTTGTCAATGGGTACAGCCAATACTGTTACTCAAGGTCTGCAGAAAAAAAACAGAACTACTGATCAAAACAATTGGACAAATAAAAATAAAGTACTAAGTAATTTAACTAGTTTATTTGATAATTACCAAGGGGTACCCGTTAGCGAACTGCAAAGTTTAAGCGGAGATGTATATGCTTTAGATTTTGAAAACGATGCATCTCAAGATTACTTAAATAAAAAAATAAACAAATTACAATTTGAAATAGAAAATTCACAAACCGGAAATACTTCTGATCAGGAAAAAGAGCTGGAAAACCTAAAAAAACAGTTAGATGATAGTTTTAATGGGGGTGGCAATTTTAAAACTATAAACATTAAAGAGGCTAGAGACTATAGATTACAGGTAGTTAAAAATAATAAAGTACAAGAATTTATCGAAAAAGGTCTTGACCAAGAGGCTATGATGCCACGTATAAAAAGCACCGGTTACAAAAGATTATCTAGTAACGGTAAAAAAATAGCTGATTTAATTGATAAATATGATACAGCTAGTGCTGAAGATAAAAAAGAAATATCTAAGCAAATAGATATATTACAAAGTAAAATAGATGAAGGTGGTTCACTATATGACTTAGACACAGGTAAAGTTATAGATATAAAAAATGCTTCTCCTAGCCAGATAGCAAGCATAGAAAAATCAAAAACGATAGCTCAGACAAATAGCCCTAAGGAAATAGAAAAAATGTTATTTGATGCTAACTTTGATTTAGTAGCTTTAGCCAGTGAAATAAATGATGTTGAAGATTTGAGGGAGGGGATTATAACCCAAGTAAAAGATTCTTTTGATGATAAAAAGAAGCGAATAATAGATTATATAACGACAACAGGTAAACTTCCAGAAGGGATTACTAAATTAAAAGGAGATGACCCTTTAACTAAAGCTTTTAATAAATCTTTAGAAAATTATGACGTAATAAATAAAGCACTACTAACGAATACTAATCCTCTTAAAACAGAAAACAAAGAATATTGGGATGAGTTTGTAGACGGAGCAGCAAATGTAATAGGTTCAGATATAACAACTAGAGCAGAGGGTCAGAAATTATTCGGTGAATCTTTAAAGGCTTACGGGTTTAACGAAGGGGATGTAAACGCTTTAATGGAAAAAACAGAAACAAATGTTGGTCAAGATATACTCAAAGGTTTACCTCAATTAGCCGCGTTTGTTGGTGAAGTTGCAGCTACTAGAAAATTTACAGGTAATAGTATAGCTAAAGCCGCTACTTGGGGCGAGAAAACTCTTAATGCTTTTTTTAAAGGTAATAAATATGTTAAAGCTGGTATAAAACCTGTATTTAAAGGAATCACAGAGTCATTAGAGTTTGGTGCTACAACTGCTTTAAGTAACACTGTTTTTGGTAAAGATGAGAGTGTTTCTGAATCAATGCTTACCGGTGGTGCTTTTGGTTTTGGCGGTACTGTTGCTAATGGATTTATTAAAGCGTTGAACAAAGGTTTTGCAAGACAGATAGCTGCAAAACCTTTATATTACTTAGATAAGTCTCAAGTTTACAAAGATTTTGTTAAAAAAGCTAGTGAATCAGCAGGTGGAGCAACTTCTTTTATGGTAGGTACTGCTCTAGTAAAGGGAGAAGACTTTGATTACAGTTTTAATAATGTTGGTAGAACGTTTTTAACTGAATGGGGTAAAATGTATCTACTAGGTGCTTTAAGAAGAACCATAAATTCACCAGCGGGTAATGTTAATTCTATTTATAATAGATTTAGCGAAGACATATATAGAATGCAGCGTTTATCCGTAGAATCTGCTGCAGGCGGTAAAAAACTAGGTATATCAAAAGAAGAAATAAAAAGACCTAAAGCAGACACTAACGATAAAGTTGAAAAATCCTACAATAAGGCTATTGAAGAAGTAGATAAAAAACTATCTAAAACAGAAATAACTGAAGAACAAGCTAATCAAGAGAAAAAAGAATTAGAAAACAACAAACTATCAGTTGAAAATCAAATAGGAATAAACCAAGCTAAAGATTTATTAAAACAAGAAGAGCTAAATGGAACCATGCCTACCGCTGGTGAAAAATATGTAGCTATTCAAAAATTAAAAAATGGTGAAGATTTAAAAGAAAAAGATTCTAAAACTTTATCTAACATGGGACCTGAATTAGTTGTAAGAGATTTAGGAATTAAAGGAAATTCAGCTAACTTAGATTTAGCTAAAGAATTAATAGATACACAAACAAAAATACAAGCCGTATTAAATGGTCAAGTTTATGCAGCTACCACAGATGGTTATGTTCAAATTTCAAATAAACAAGGTGAATTTAAAGCTTTAGATACTAAGCTAAGAAAAGAAACTTATAAGTTTTTAGTTGAAAGAGCAGAAGCGGGAAGTTTAGTTGATCAGTTAAAAAAATCCAACAAAAAAAGTTTAACTGCTGTTGAGCAAGAAGCTTTAGATGAATCCATAAAAGAAGCTGAATTAAATTTTAAAGATTTTACTAAAGGGGGCTATAGATATATTGAATTGCAAGAAAAGCTACAGGAAGATGCTACAAAAAGATACGAAGCTGATATTAAGAAAGGAAAAGAAGTTGAAGGAAGCGGAGTTAAAGGTACATTAAAAGAAGCTAAAACAACAGATGAGTTTGTAAAATTATACGAAAAAGCTGGGTTTAAGTCTAATGAGGGAACAAAAAATAAAATAGCATTTACCGATTCTGAAGGTAATAGAGTAGTTAATAGAGTACAGGCATTAGAGGTTAGAGACACATCAGCAGCCACTCATGAAGGCTGGCATGCTGTTTTGACTGATAGTTTAAAAGATTCTAGCGGTAACGTTACCACGGAAGGTATTAAAGTAATAGATAACATACTGGGATCCTTAACACCTATACAACGAAAAGCCTTAGATACGGATGTATTTTCAAGATATGACACAAGTTTACCTAAATCAAAATGGTATGAAGAAAATTTAACAATACTTTCAGAGCATATATCTGACGGTAGAATAAAATTTTCAAAGTCCATAGGAGAACAATTAATTGATTTAGCTAAAAAAATAAAAGGTGATTCTTTTAAAAATTTAGAAATAGATGCAACTACAGGTAAGGGGATGTTTGAAATGCTTGAAGGTTTTGCTAAAGGTGAGAAAAAAGCTGTAAAAGCAGCAGGTGAATTTGCTAAAAAAGAAGCTGACAAAAGTAAAGTCACTTCTTCAAGCAAGCCGTCTTTTAGTGAAGCTGCTACAGCAAAAGAGGATGTTAAATCTATGTCTAATGTTTTTGATAAAAATCTAACTGAAGACCTGAAAACAAATGAAGACTTTAAAAGAAGCTCCGCAGCTAGTGATGCTTATTATGCTGTTTTAGAAAATCCTAAAGTTAACAGCTGGCTGACAGGACTTATTACTGGTGAAAAAGGCTTGGAAGGGCTGGATCCTGAAACAAAAAAACAAGTTCTTACTAAGGTTAAAGACCAATTAAATGTTAGAATACTTAAAAATTTTAAACCTGTACTAGACGGTAATAAAAGAAGTTTATTTAGTTTTATATACGGAGGAGCAAAAAGTAATGGTAAAGGAGGTATTGCTTATAAAAGTCTTTTAGATATAAAAAGGGAGTATAAAAAAGCTCCAACCACGTACTCTTTAACAACATCAGAAGGAGGTACTATGGAAGTTGCAGATGAATCTATGAGTATCGAAGATCAAATAGATGCTTCATTATCTAATAGAGGAAAGAAAAATTTAGAATCTCAAATTAAAACTACTATTAAAAAAAGCGGGGAGCAATTTATAGATGAAAATTTAAGAGAGGCTATAAAAACAGGAGCAGAAGATATTTTTAGCAAAGAAGAGTTTGCTACTAGAAGAGAACTTAAAAAAGCTTTAAAAAATAAGGTTAACGAAAAGAATATTGAAAGTTATGATGTTAACGGTAAAACTTTAAAAAATACTAGCGTATTTACAATAACTAAAAAGAAGATTGGTAAATTGCCTGATTTTATTAAAGAAAATTATAAATCTTTATTTCACACGCAGACTGTACCTATTTCTTATTTGGTGAATTTTGAAAGATTAACACCTGAAGCTGAAAAAATATTTACAGGTTCGCCTATTAGATTAACAAATCAAAAACTTATAGATAAAGCTATAAAAACAGGTGATTTTTATGTAGAAAACGAAAGAACAGGCCCAATGTTCTATTCCAGAAAAAAACCTTCTTTAGAGCAGGTACAAGAATTTTTTAAAGTTAGAGGAAGGGACAATGCCTTTGTTAACATGCTAGCAGGTACCGCTATTATTGATGCTACCCCTGGGGCTATGAAAAAACTTGAAGCTGAAGATAAAAAGATAGCTGAAACGGCTTTAAAATTAGGTATTGACGCTGAAGTGCAATTTAGTAATGCTGTAAGAATAATTAAAGATCAAAAAATAACAGAAATTACGGATTCAAGGGTAGCTAGAGCTGTTATATCACGTATTAATAAAGGTGAAATAAAAGGAAAAATAGACTACACTTCTGCTAGTATTCAAGAGGAAGTGTTAAAGGATCCATTATTCAAAGCTAAAAACGCTAAAGGGTTTAATAATATTATTAAAAAATATAATGACGGAACTCTTAGCCCAATATTAACAACTAAACTTAATATTATTAGTTCAAAAGCTTTATTTGCTAATGAAGTTATTCAAAAACAAATTATTGCTAATCAAAAGTATAACGACGATACTTCAAAATCCTTTATAAAAAATAATACCGGGTTAAATATTGAAGCACCTACAAAAAAGCATTATTTCGATCCTTATTTTAAAAGGTATGTACCAGAGCTTCAAGAAATAATCCAACTATTTCCAGGTTCTTTAAAAGATGTTCAAAAATCAAAAACTGGTGATACTAATTTTTCTGCTTTAAGCGCAACGTTTGCATATGACGGGTGGGGAGACAAATCTAGAGTACAGTTTGAAAAAGATACAAAAAGTTTTTTTGGAAAAAAGTTTGGTAAAAGTAAAGAAGCAAAAGAAATATGGAAAGGGTATAATGAGCATGTAAAAAAACACCCTGAAACCGAAGCTATATTTCAAAAGTCAGATGGAGCTCAAATAACGCTTTTAGGTAGAGCAACTAATATAATTAATAATCCAAAAACAAGTTTAAAACAGAAAGCTAAAGGGTTGCAGGGTATATGGAAAGATTTAAGATTGAGTAATGAAAGAAACAATCTTTACCATAATGCCATTATAAAAACTATAGATTTACATTTAACTAAAAACTATAAAACTCAAACAGAAAGAAATAAAGCTATAGAAAGATTAGCTCCTATGTTAGCTAATAATAGAGGTAATAGTTTTAGAATTGCTTCTCTTTTTGAAATATTTAAAATTGATGCAGAAGGTAAGCTCCAAAACGAACACCTATATGAGTCGGCAAAATATAAAGCCGCTATTATTAATTTATTAAAAGAAGGTAATGTAACTAGTTTTGATCTTGCTGAGTTAAACAAAGATTATATCAGTGCTTTAGTACCTAAAGAGACTAGAAAAAACTCTGATGCAGCGCTAAATGACATCATTTCTCCTGAAATGAATTATTTTTTAAAACTCGTTGGTGCAAAAGGAAGGAAAGGAGTAGTTGAAAGTATAGCTGGTATTGATATACAAAAATTAACAGAATCAGATGTTATTAAAGAATTAAATACCTTCATTCACGCACCTTCTGGAAAGCTTTTAGGAGATCACGCTTTAGATGAGGCTATAAAAAATTCAGAAAAACCTAACAAAACAAATTTAGAAACTTTAAAAAAGTTAGGTGTTGATATTAAAAATGTAAAAACTAATAATCAATCTTTATTTCTTTTAGACAAAATTCAAAACTCAGTAAATAAAAAAGCTAATTTTAGCAACCCAGTAAACCTTAGTAAAACCTTTAACAAAATAATAGAAGGTAAGACCGGTATAAAAGCTAGTGATGTGTATAGCAAAAGTAGAGGTATCAAGTCTGGTAAAGGTAAAGGTAGACTAGATATAATACCACCGTCTGCTGAAGACTTTGTAGGGTTACTCTATAAGACTTTAGGTAAAGGAAAAGAAGGTGATGCTCAAATGGATTGGTATAAGGAAAATTTAATAGACCCTTTTGCTAGAGGTGACGAAGCTATTACTAATGAAAGAAACGCTTTGATGCGAGACTTTAAGCAAGTTAAAAAAGAAATTGTAGAAAGCATTGGAGGGACAGATTGGAAAGGTGTATCACCTTTAACTAAAAAGCTAAAAGCTACTATAGGTGATCAAGTCTACACAGGTGAAGATGCTGTTAGAATGTACATATGGAAAAAGCAGGGTATGGAAATACCTAATATAGATAAAGCTGAAGTAGATGCAGCGGTAGCTGAAGTTGCTAAAGATCCTATGCTTGTAGATTTTGCAAACAAAATTAGAACAATAAATAGAGGTAGGCCATATACAGCTCCGGAAAATCAATGGGTTGGTGGTAATATTGCTACAGACTTTTTAGCAGGTATAAATACAGAAGGTAGAGCTAAGCATTTAAAAGAGTGGCAAGCTAATGTAGATGCAGTATTTTCTAAAGAAAATATGAATAAGTTAGAAGGAGCTTTTGGTACAAATTACAGAAAGGCTATGGAGAATATGCTGAAAAGAATGAAAACTGGTAAAAATAGAGATGTTCCTAAAGATAAACTAAGCGGTAGAGTTACTGATTGGATTAATAATTCCACTGGAGCTATTATGTTCTTTAACCAAAGATCAGCAGTACTTCAGTTAATGTCAGCTACTAACTTTGTTAACATGTCAGATAACAATATATTTAAAGCGGGTATAGCATTTGCAAATCAACCTCAATACTGGAAAGACTTTAAAACGTTATTTAATTCCGAATATCTTAAAAACAGAAGAGGAGGTCTTGAGTTTAACGTTACTGAATCTGAAATTGCAGATATAGCTAAGCAAGGCGGTGCGGCTGGTGTAATTTCTAAAATATTAAAAGTAGGATTTACGCCAACACAAATAGCAGATAGTTTTGCTATTGCTGCAGGTGGATCTACTTTTTTTAGAAATAGATATAAAACCTATTTAAAAGAAACTAATGCTGAAGGAGAAAAAGTTTATACTGAAAAAGAAGCAAAAGAGAAAGCGTTTTTAGATTTTAAAGAAACAGCTGAAGAGTCGCAACAATCAAGCAGACCAGATAAAATTAGTCAACAACAAGCAAGTGACTTAGGTAGGCTTGTATTATCTTTTGCAAACACCCCTAGTCAGTACGCTAGAATAATTAAAAAAGCTACATTAGATCTTAAAGATGGTAGGGGAGATGCTAAAAGCAATATATCTAAAATAGCTTACTATTCGTTCTTGACAAACTTAGTTTTTAACGGTATGCAAAAAGCTTTATTTGCTGAAGCAATGGGAGATGACGACGAAGAACCACGTAGTGCCGCTGAAAGAAAAGCAAAAGAAAAAAGACAATCCAAATATATAGATGTAGCTAATGGTATGATAAGTTCATACTTAAGAGGGACCGGAGTTAGGGGTAATGTATTGAGTACACTTAAAGATATGGGTCTTGAAATATACAAACAGCAAGGTAAAACTGTTCAGGATTACGACAGGGTTGCAGATGCTGCTTTAGGGTTTTCACCGCCTATAAGGTATAAGTATATACAAATGAAAAGCGCTGGGCGAAAGTTCACATTTCCAGGTAGTAGAAAAGAAGCAAAAGAAAAGTTTTTAGATATAGACAGCCCTGCTTTAATGGCAACTGCTCAGTATACGTCAGCGCTTACAAACATTCCTCTTGACAGAGCTCTTAAAAAAATAAACAATATAGTATTAGCTACTAATAGTGAGCTTGAAGAAATTCAAAGAATAGGATTAATTTTAGGTTGGTCTACATATGATTTGAATATACCTAAAAAAGGTCGCACTAAAGATAAATCATCAAAGTATAAAAAATCAAAGTATAAAAAATCAAAATATAAATGAAATTAAAATATTTTACATATGAAGAGTTTGACTCACCTGATGTTCAAGGTAGCGGTCAATTAATGAATGAAGAGTTACTTAACATGCTTGATGTTGTTAGAAAAAAATACGGTAAACCTATTGTTATTAATTCAGGTTACAGAACTGTAAAACATAACGCTAAAGTAGGTGGCACACCTGAATCATCACACACAAAAGGTTTAGCAGTTGATATTGCATGCAATAATTCTACTGACAGATTTAAATTAGAAGGTATATTAAGAGAAGTTGGATTTAAAAGAATTGGTGTTGCTAAGACTTTCATTCACGCTGATATAGATAAAGATAAAGCACAAAACGTATTATGGACTTATTAAAAATAAAATTATGAAACTAACAAAAGGATCACCATTTCAATTAAAAGATGCATGTTACCATAAGGTAAAGAAGCAATACAAAGTATTTCCTTCAGCATATGCAAGTGGAGCAATAGCTAAGTGTAGAAAAAATAAAGGTAAAAAATAATGAGACAGTCACCGTTGTTTGTTAGAAAAACAAAAGAAGGGGCAAACCTTAAGCGTTGGTTTAAAGAAAAATGGACTGATGAAAAAGGTAACCCTTGTGGATCTACTAAAAATAAAAACACTAAAAAGTGTAGACCTAGTAAAAGGATTAGCGGTGAAACTGTTAAGACTTGGAGTGAAATGTCTTCAGCTGAAAAGAAAAAAGTTGTAGCTGAAAAGAAAAGAGTTGGGATGGGTAATAGAGCATCCAATATAAAAAGAAATAAATAGGAGTAAAAAAATAAACATTATGAATAAATTTTCAAGTCCATTTATGGCAAAAAGTCCTTTGTTAAAAGAAAAATTAACTTCTAAGGAAAAAAAAGCTGCTAGATTAGTAGGTAAAGAGCAAAGAGTTAGGAACAAAGCTAGAAAAATAGATGCTAAAAACCAACCACCAACCCCCACAAAGCCTTTGCAGGAAGGTGTAGATTACCTTGCAACAGCAGAAGGTACAACTAAAAAATCAAGTAGAAAAATTAAAAGAGCTGATAAAATTAAGAAGAAACGAGATAAAGCAGTAGAAAAAGCCGGTGATTTTAATAGTAAAAGCGATGCTGTAAAAAAGAAAATGGTAAAGAAAAAATTTAAAGCAGCAAATAGAAGATAAAAAATAAAAATTATGAAAAAATTAATTGATAAATTGCAACACCAGTGGAATAGGTTAATGTATAAATTAATGTTTCACAAGTACAAGAAATAGGAGTAAAGATTATCAGGCGTACCATACCTGCAATTCCTATAAAAGAAAGGGGCCTCATTGTGAGACCCCTTTTTTATTTATCCATCACAAGCTAAACAATCTTCACTCATTGCTTGATCAGCTATATCACCTCTTAAAACAGATTCTGTTCTAGTATAATATACGGTTTTAACACCTTTCTTCCAAGCTTCATAATGAACTTTGTTCAACCATTTAGGCGTAGCTTCAGACGGAAAAGCTAAGTTTAAACTAACTGACTGATCTATATATTGCTGTCGTATGCCAGCTTGATTAACTAATTCTAGTTGGTTAATTTCCTTAAAAGTTCTAAACACTTCCTTAACAGGAATGCTATGACCCATAGTGATATCATCCAAAGCATCGATATCTTGTACGCTACCTCCGTCAGCCAATATTTTATTCCATGTTTCATTTGTATTTAGTTTATGTTTCTTTAATAATTTAACTAGCGTCGGGTTTTTCCTAATGAAAGTCCCCTTCGCACTTTGCTCTGTAAAAACATTCGCAGCCCACGGCTCAATACCAGGAGAAACATTACCACTGAGCTTGCTGTTAGAAACAGTAGGAGCAATAGCCCGTAAATGAGTATTACGCATACCAGTCCCAACACACCATAAAGGCTCGCCATAAATTTCGGCCAAAGCTCTTGATGCTCTTTCACTTTCAATTTTAATCTGCGAAAATATTTTCCTAGTTTCAAACTGAGATAATAAACCTTCGAAAGGAATACCTTTCTCTTGGAGATAGGTGTGCCATCCGAGTACACCAAGTCCCAGTGCTCTCCCTTTCTGCG